>Ga0187893_10011985_pt1 | contig 12425 bp, 21 predicted proteins | sample MA1701074metaG_FD_139574 | JGI IMG/M metagenome (GOLD analysis project Ga0187893, IMG submission 139574) | White microbial mat communities from a basaltic lava cave in the Kipuka Kanohina Cave System on the Island of Hawaii, USA - MA170107-4 metaG ...
CGACCAATGTTCTTTCCCTTTGGTTTGGTTCAATTTTATTATTTCGGAGCGAAAAAGATATGGCCGTAAGCCTAGAATCTTTACTATGTGATTTGATTGATTGGACAGTTTTTGATTCTAATGGTCCCTGGGATCGAGTACTGTTGTCAAAATTTTGTAAAGATTTAGATAAAATTGTAGATAAAGAAAAATTTCCTGAATTTGTAGAAGTTTGGGACAAATATTTTAGAGATAAGTGTGAGAATCTTAATATATGAGTCCCGAAAAAATTTGGGTTGTCTTTGATGGTTATTGGTTTACGAAAGACAATGAGAAGTTGTTTAATGAATATCCACTAGGAGCACGCAGAGATAAAGAAGAGGCCGAAGAATTAAAGGCCCAAGGATCTAAGAATGCTTATATTTTCGAGGTAGATTTACAATGAACGAACCTAATAATTTAAAAGATTTTAATGTGGATAAAATTTTCACATATCATAGGCCCACAGGTGATCAACAACGACGCTATCAATCTCTACGAAATCTTGCCAAAGATTTTGCCTGGGAAATTATGGCAAGTTGCCCACAAAGTAGGGAACGAAGTTTGGCCCTGACAAATCTACAACAGACAGTAATGTGGGCAAATGCTTCAATTGCCTGTAATGAACCAGATGCAGAAGACTATGCTTGTACTAGTCTTTAAAAACTGCTAAAATAGACTTGCGGGGTGGAGTAATAGTAACTCGCTATCCTCATGAGTTAGAGATCAATGTGCAATTCATTGCTCCGCAACCAAGAAAATTTTATGATAACTACTGAAAAAATTAAAAAAGACTCAGCCGAAGAATTACTTGAGTCTTGGAAGAAGGCCGTTGAAGAAAGAACCGACGGTAATACAGTTCCAACTCCAAAAAATATTGGCTGGCCCTATTCTGGCTATTATTATCCAAAATATCCCTACCGTCATTTCTGCCCAAACTGCGGCTATTGTCCTCACTGCGGACGTGGCCGAGATTTCTACCCGACTTACGAAATAACTTGGTAAAAGACTTCAAATTTTATGTTTGATATAGTCGGCCAAGAAATCAAAGTTGGGGATTATATTATCTATGCTTATAATCTGAGTAGATCAGCAGCTTTAAAATTTGGCCGAGTAGTTGCCTTTCAAGAGCCAAAAGAAGATGTCTGTAGAAAAGAACCCTGGATTGTTGTGGGTGGCGTAGAACGTTGGAGTTGGAGAAATGAATGGAAATTGCAATCTCGACATGGTTTTCTTCAATTCCCAGAACGAATAATTGTGATTCGTCCCGAACAGGTTCCTCAACAAGCCTTTATGCTTCTTAAAGATATTATTTAAGTCTCGCCTTCTTTTCCGTGTAAAATAGTTGTAGGAGAAGAACTTTGGCAACGCCCTTCCGAAAAGCAAAAATCAGTAATACCTTCACCTGGAGCGACGGCAGCAACTTCACAGGTTATTTATACGTTGCCCTTGTAATTCCCACTTCTGGAGGCTCTGACTGGCCCGAGTTACATATAGACGATATTTCCCCGCGTCAAAGATTGCCGCTTCGATTTATCATCCCCATCATTAACGGCGCGGCCAACCAAAATGTCAGCCTGATTTTCAACGCCGACATTAATCCCCCAAATTCTCAATATGGGGCCTATATTTTTGACTCGGCCAGAAAACAGGTCGCCGGTCCTTCCAGTCTGTTTACCGTCACGGCAGACCCTGTTGCCATACCTGCCTTAACATTAACCGTACCAATTGCTGGTTCTGTGGTTACGGCCCCGGATACACCATAATGGGAAATATTAAGTTAACATTATCCTTAGGAAATATAATTGCCATTTTCTCTCTAATGATTTCCTTAGGTATCGGCTATGGTAGTTATAAAACCGCCTTTGAAAATACGAAGGAAATTCAGGCGTCCCATTCACAAGAACTTAAAGAACTACGTGAAGAAATTACAAAATTACGTGTGGCAACCTCCGCCCTAAAATCGGAAATGGAATTAGTTAGAAAAAAATTATAATTTTATATGTTTGTTAAGGATTCACAAAAAATAGAAGAACATAAACAATTCCTTCTTGTCGAAAAGGAACGGGACGCAGCCAGACAATGGCTAGAAAAAGAGGAAGCGGCTTCAGTTTTCCTGTTGGACGAAAAAACGGACCCTACAAATTTAGAGGCTCGTCAAGGCCGACCAATGCATACGGACTATTTGGAGGAGAAACTTAAAAAAATGAATCCAAATCTAGTCTTTGAGTTCGTTGATAAAAAAGATGGCCGGGTCCCGTCTCACCGTCGCGTATGCATAATCGAGAATAATCAGAAAAAGACTCTCTTCCCATATGAATATGGCGTCATTTATGAACGATCATTAATGTGTCGAAATATTCAGGAAATCATTGACCCCGACGTTAAGTCATTGAATCGAAAGGACTTACCAAAAAACGAGTGGATTCCAGGCCAAGGAATAGTCTTTGAGCCGGGACAAACCTTACCCGGATTTAAAAAAATCGAAGTTCCCTGGAGTGAGGTAAAAAGAGGCTGGCGGACGGTAGTTTTAAGGCTGGTCACTATGGGTCTTATCCCTCTCCTGGACGCCGAAAAGCTATTTGGTGCGGATGAGTCTCCTGAGTGGAAAGCTGGCACTGGCCGGTCGTCTGGCTCCCTACGTCCCTGGACCTAGTTTCGATTGCAGCCTAAGCCTCTAATGGCCTCCCTGGGCCATTTTAATTACCCTTCCCAATTAAGTTAAAATAATTGTAGGAGATAATCTTATAATTATTTTAATATGAACAAGAAAGAATCGTTAATCGATTCCGGTTTGGCAACAACTTTTGCCGCAGGAAATCAGGGCACAACTCAAAATGCCGTCTTAGATCAGTTACAGGCAATTTTACTCAAAAAACTTGCCAAGGAGCAGGAACAGGAAGAAGCCGAGGAAGAAATTAAACGAAAGGCCAGAGAACAAGGGGCTAGAGCACTTCAACAGAGACGGGACGATGAACTTCTTAAACAAAGTTCCTGTACACACATGAAACCTTGGGGCGGTCCATCAATTGGTGGTCAACGTGATCACGCGAATCATTACCATTGGTTGTGTTTATTTTGTTCAAAGGAATGGACAGACGGCGAGTTGCCAGGACACCTAAGAATTTCATCAGATAAAGTTGGCGGCCCAATTCCAGGATAATTAATTAATCTTAATCTGCATGGCGGCAACCCTAGCTCCAGACTCGGCATTCGATTTCGCAAAGACAATGATTAAAAAGATGCCTTTGCAAGATATTAAGATTCGTGTGCTTGATTCCATTAATAAAATTATCTGGATGGCTGCGCCCTGGAGATGGACTATTGGAAGTCTAACAGCACTTAATCTAGCTGCCAGCACACAAGACTATGCAATCACCCTGCCCGCCGATTTTCTATATGCTGTAAGATCATATATTACAGATGGTGCAAAGCCGACAAGAGAGTTATCCATTGAATCTGCCTTACCTACGGCTGTCGTTTTAGTGGGTCAACCAACTCGTATTTCCTTCACTGGAGCCGGTGGTTCTGGAAACGCCAGAGTATCGCCCAAGGTTCCCGCCGATCATCCAGCCTCTCCGACACAGCAAATTATTACCTTATATAAGAAAACGTCGCCGCTGATTACGTCTGGTAACGCTGCCACAGGCGGAGTTCTTGTAATGGACGATGAATGGTGGTGGGTATATGAGGCCGGTGTTTTATGGCTGGCTTACTTATATGCTGATGATGCCAGGGCCGGAGGCGCACAGGTTGACCCTATGTCTGGTCGCGTCCAATACACCGGACAACGAGGCACATTTGAGGGGGCCTTAATCCAAATGAAAGAACGTGAGAAACTATGGCTGGTTGATCCTAAATCGGCCCAAGAGCCAAAGGCTACCGAGGTATAAGTAAGTGGCAAAAACTGTGACCTATGCCGACGTTCTGTCAATGATTAGCCGTAACATTACCCGAGGTACGGAAGATGCACTTGCCGCTACTATTTGTAATTTGGCAACAGACCAAATTTGGAACCGATATGACTGGCGAGAATCATTGACAGTATTGCCGCCGTTCTTTCCTATTCCTAATGAGCAAGATCACGGAACGCCGTTTGTCATGGTGCCAAGTGATTTTCTGGGACTTAGATATATGTGGCTTAGTCGTGTTGATTCGTCCCCGGCGTTTAAATTTGATCCGTTGGGCATTTTAAAAGATTTGCCGTTGACACACGTTCGTGATTTACCAAGGTCCGTATCTTATCGGCCCGAGGTATCCGGCTTTCGGCTATTTCCAAGGTTTCCCGAAAATATTGGCTGTCCTGAATATGTCATGGAAGGCGTATACAAAAAGCGGCCCACAAAAATCACTACGGCCACCCTCAACACGCTTCTACCCTTTGATGATCTTTATATTCGGGCTTTCCTTGAAGCTATGAGATGGGCGGCATATGACCTAAATCAGGACCCAAGAGCCGGTGCCACACAGAGTTCAAATGGCGCGACAGTTGAAACGGGACAACTGGCTATCATGAATAATGCAATTGATTGGATGGCGCAAGATCAGGGTTTGAATGATGGTAATATTGCTATCTCACCTGCCGAGCCTCTTGTTGGTTCCGGCATCATTTACCATGCATCCGGAAGATTTTACTAAAGGGAGAATATATCAATGAAATTTCACAAAGGACAAGCAGCAGCCGTTGCCTTTGGCGCATCGACCCTAGCTGCCACAACAGGAGTCAATCCAATTATTCCTCCAGAAATTGGAAATTGGATACTACTATTTCTAAATCTGCTCGGCGCAATTTTGCCGCAACTTATTAAGAAGGAAGAAAAATAATGTCAAGACATCGCAAAATGATGCCACAAATATCTTGGGAACCGCCCGAGAATTGGTATACTGATCATATGGAAAAAGATCCGGGCGTCGAAAATCGGCGCATGACATATAAAGAAGAGAACTATGATGAGTTATACCGCCAATGGGATCTCTGGGAAAATGAAGAAAAAGTCGAAACTCCACATTGTGGGCTTGTCCAAGTTGATTACTATAAACAGGACAAAGATGGAAAAGCAGGACACAATCCCGGAAAGAACAACTATTAAACTTCGCCGCACTTTTGCGCTTCCTCCGTCTAAATTAAAGATTGTTAATAAAAAACGGACTCGTTTAGAAGTTATTGATAAGGACAAAAAAGATGCCCGTTAGTGTTTATAATAAGAAGTTTGGTGGATCAGAAGGATCTGCTGCCAAGGCGAAAAGAGCAATGGCGGAACATTATGGCTCTAAAAAAGGCGAACAGGTATTTTATGCAACTGTCAATAAAAAGAAAAGCGCCGCAATGCATAAGGAGTTGGCGAGAGGTAAAAAATAATGCCCAAAAAAGAAGATAATTCTACCTTCGATAGTATTTTAAAATTTCTATTTGGTGGGGCCGCCCTTGATGCTGCCTCAAAAATGGGAGAAAAAAGTAAGTCTAAGGTGACTCCGACGCAAGATACGTCTTATTTAGAGTCGCAAATTAAACGGTCGAAAAATGTGCCGACGCAAAATAAAATTTTGGCAACACCAAGAAAAGAAGATATTGTCGGGGCTCCCTACCCTAAAGCACCAAAAACTCCTATGAGATAATATAAGTGGGAGATTAATACTCTTATGGCAAGTCAAAGACGAGAAATTTGGGGCCTCTGGTTCGATCCAGAAACATTACACTTCTATTCAGAACCATACGGCGGACTGGAATATACATATACCTTTGAAAATGCACAAGTTAATGGTTGGGCAAGTAATCCGATTAATCATGCAACGGCAGAAACAGCGGAACGTATGAAGACTTTTATACAGTCATTAATTCCTTGGGCCGAAATTAATGTTGTAACAGGCGATTTTATCGGAGCCAGAACTCCAGAACGGCGACTTCGTATTTCTAATGGAATTTCATCAGTTGATTTGAATGCGGGTCTTATTGCAAATGCCCTTATTCGCTCCGGTGAATATTGGACACAACAAATGGTCAAGGGTAACTTGCAAAATGCTGGAATTTTAATTTAAGGAAACTTATGTCTCATGGCTACGGCACCACAGTTAACAGATACATCTACAGAAGCCAGACAAGCTCGAATGGTAGAGCAGGCACGCAATACGCTTGCCTCCGGGACGGCATCACCCGAAGATTTAGCTCAAGCCAATAAATTATATTACACATTAACTGCCCCTAAACCCCCACCAGAGGCCTCCCAAACACCACAAGTTCAGTTTAAGCAAAATCCGGCCTTCCAAAATTTTACACCAAACTATGCCGATCAGCAAATAACCGGACCACTTGGCGGAATGACTGGTCAGTATCAAAATAATCAGTTCGTTACTCAAGAAACCGCAAATAAACTAGCCAATATTCTCGGCGGTCAAGTTTCTCAAACTGATTTTCAGAGATTTGGACAGGCGGCACCAGAATATCAAATTAATCTTGGCGGTCAAGATAGATTAAATGCCGGATTAATTTCAGATGCTATTACAAAGTATGGTTTTGATAATCCACTAACACAGGCATTGCTTCGCCAGGGAACTCCTGGAAATATGCCCTTTCAGTTGCCGGGACAACAAAGACAAATAGGCACAGGAACAGGCGATCCAAATAAACCTCCCCCGCCTCCTGTAGGGACAAAATTTGGTGGCCCCGGTGATACTGCTGGCGGTCCGCCACCTCCTCCTCCTGGAGCAACATGGGCAGGAGCACGACAGCCGTTTGGTGGTTTCAATCCTTTAGGCGGATTTTATGGTTATCCTTATGGCGGTGGCTTTTCTTCGCCGCAAGTAAATCAAGATCCTTATGGATATAATGCTGGAATGCAGCAGAATGTTTTCTCACCTGCCGCAGCAATGGCTCGTATTAATCAGTTCAATCCCGCGTCATTTGGAACTTCGCCGCAATTTGGCAACATGGATTTTGGCGGTGGTTTAAGTTCTTTACAATCTGGTCTATTTGGCGGCGGCGGTCTTCCATTTGGTCGCGGCTTCTATGGCTATCCGCAGCAAAATTTTGGCAACTATGGTGGTTTCGGTTTCGGCGGCTTTAACAATCCGTTATCATCCGGTTTCGGCGGAATGTCAGATATCATTCAACTTCTAAACTCTGTTCAAGGGTTAAGACAGCGACTTCCTCAATTAAATACTGGCGCATTTTCAGGACGTAGCAACTTCTATCCTGGATTTTACTAAATTAGAGAGGAGGCATAATGGCTCAATCCTCTCAAATTGACGCCCTTCAATACAATAAGTTAGACTTTTCCTACAATACAATCGAGTCCGAGCTTTCGGATTCGCCTCGTTTCGTAGCTGGAAATAATTCTCTTGTTACTTCTGGAGGTCGTCTAGAAAAACGAAACGGCACATTATTCCTTAACGACACGGATATTGGTCAGAGATGTGAGAGGCTATGGTTATATGAAACGCTGGAAACTCCAGTAAAATATTTTATCCTTGGTTCATTTTTCAATACTGGAACATCCCAATATGAATTGAAATATTTTCGTGTAGGAACATCAACTGACTGGACTTCTATCGGTTCTTTACGTTCAGCCCAGGCATCTATCTATCCCCATGAAGTTGTTATATCTCGTGGTCTTGCCTATGTGACATCCTTCCCAGATCCAGCCGCAGGTGATAAACTTGGGACTACAATTTTTGACGGCTCAGGCGGATCTCCAACCCAGAAAAATTGGGGACTATTAGGTCCCACGACTCCAGTTGCAATTTCTGGTCGCGTCACTCGTCTTAGCGCCTCAATTACAGCCGCAGCAACTACTATAAATGTAGTAGCAAATTTTTCGCCGTCTGTAACTGCTCCATTTAATATCATCATTGACTTTGAAGAAATGACGGTGACATCAACTGGCGGCGGCACAAACTGGACTGCTACCCGCGCCATAAATGGTACTACAGCCTCGACACACGATGACGATTCAATTGTTATCTATAAAGATTGGTCCGCCTCAACCCACAGAGTTGACGTAAATAGATATTGGTCTTATTCATATGCCCTCAAAACTAATACTAACCATATTTCTAATCGTAGTCCGATTGAAAATAATCCAGATAAGCTTCCTTCGCTTACTGGGCCGTTTCAAGACCTGGTTCCAAAGCTAACCTACACAGGTGACGCCAGTACAACTAATGTTCCAAAAATTATAATGTATAGAACCACGGACGGCGGTGGCATTCATTTTCGTCTGGAAGAGTTTTCTAATCCAGGTAGCGGCTCACAAACTTACCTCGACGATTCTCAGGAGAGTGGTTCTGGCGGCGGCACATTCAATGATCCCTTACCGGACAAAAGACTTGACCAGGGAAATTTGGCCCCATCATTAACCTCCAATTCCCCGCCACCTACGGTCGAAGCGCCATTGATTGTCGGCACCGACGCGCCTGTTAGAAGTTCTCCTTTGGCGGCATATGTTGGCCGCTTATGGAAAGGTGTTGGTCATACTCTTTTCTATTCCGCTTTGGAGGAAATTCAAGAGGGTGTTCCAGAAGAATCTTGGCCGTCCGGTATTGCCGGGAACTTTTTCAAATTTCAATTTCCAGTATTAAATTTACTGGCCACAAATAATGCCCTATTCATCTTCACGACTCAAGCTACCTATGTCTTAACTGGCACAAATCAGGAGACATTTACAATTCGGGTCCTATATGAAGATATAGGCCATCCATCCGGCCACCCGGCGGCTGTTGCCAAATTTGGGGGCAACGTGTCTTTCTTGACTCATGATTTTAGAATTTGTATGGTTCGTTCCCAATCACCTGAGACGCCGATTTTTGTATCTGATCCTCTGGGAACCGATATTGAAACGTCAGTTCTTACTGACGGCGCAGAAATTGACATTAAATATTTTGGCGACAAAGAAGATGAATGGCTCATTATTTCGGCACACGTCAAAGCCACAACTACCCTCTCAAAACAGTGGGTATATGATATAAATAAATCACGCATTAAAGACCGCGAATTTTGGAACACCCCCTGGACAATTCGAAGCACAGCAAGCATATCTGGTAGAATTTCAGCAACTCAGCCTCGCCGCATGTTATGGTTCATTTGGAATCACTCAACCTCTCAGGGTGGACTAGCCTATCTGGACGCCTCAGGTACTACGGCAGTTGACGCCGCCCCAAATGGGACTTCCACTGGAACCACGGCAACTTATTCACTAGATATCAAAACGCATCTTATGACTATTCCTCCGGGAAATCACGTTAATAGTCTAAGAATTCCGGCCTTGAATCCATCTGTTCATTATATAATAATTGAGCGTAAAAAATTCGCCTCAGACAACGATCCGACAATTGATTACTATAAGGATGATTTATGGACGACCCCAGTAACAACCTCCGGTCTAACTGTTGATGTTACTCGCCGGGATGTTTCTATTGGTTATAAAACTATAGTCATCCCACTTAACGAGGTCGCCCATCGTTTCGCCCTGAGAATTCAAAAAACATCGTCCACAGAACGCTTTGAGTGTCTTGGTTACACAATTGGCTGGAACCCAGAAGGGGGCGTTGGGGTGCCGTAATGACCCGGACTTTGATTATGTTTCTAATATTCTCGACGCCGTTTTCTATTAAAGCCGATATTAATATGATCACAGATCACTTTGTACAGGAAGTGTTGGGATTTGAGAAACATTGGAACCCATTCATTCGTAAGCTATTTGGATGTCCCCTGGACGGACCGACAGATGCCGCCACCTGTCAGCCAAAATTGGGCACCTATGATTTTGCCGAATTTAAAAAGTCAAAAAATGTGGCCAAGAAGTTATTTGAATTAAAAGAAAAAGAGAAATAATTTATGCCGGAATCAATAACACAAACACATCAATATGTTCTGGATAGATTAATCAACGCGACCAATGCCGCAGAAGGTAGTCTTCTGCCTCCAAAATTTCGGGCCGGGAAAAGAATTCCAACAGTAAAAAATTTGCGGCTATTAAACACAGAGGTATTCAGTGGCGAAACACAGTTTACATTAGTTTGGGACGAGCCAGACGATCCGCCGACAATTGTAAATTCAATTAGTCATTATAATATTTATGTTTCTGGAATAACTGGTGAAGGAAATCTATTATCAAATCTATCTCCCTGGATCACAGATGGATCACCAGCCGTTATTACTTTCGTTACGGAGGAACCACAACGTGTCACATTCACTGTTCAAACTATTCTTAAAAACGGACAATCCTCAGAATTATCATTCTCGCCTTCAGTCACCGGCATATCAGGATCGTCCCAGATACAGGAGTCAGACTTGGCCTTCGGATTAAATTCAGCTTATGCCATACAACCCATAAACGCCGCAATTAACGACAATTTAAATACTGTTCATGACACAACAATTATTAGTGAAACGGCATCGGGCGTTCTTCTGTCTTTCGGCGCACTATATGGCACGGTTCCAACGGGAAATCCAGTGGCAGGATTTAAAATCACAGTTGATGGTGCCGCCGAACAGTTTGTAAAATTTTGGGACGCAGCCAATGTCTGGTCAAATGCCTTGAAAACAAGTTGTGTTTATAGTGAGTTGGCGGGAAGCGTTTTTGCCGCCGCATTTCAATTGGGCATTGTCTATAACACATCAATAGTAGTCAAGTGGAGCGTAACTACAGCATCCTCAAATAGCGTCAACGTGGATCTGTCTGCATTACGGGCTCTGAAAGTGACATAAAATATGGCAACAGAACGACACGAAATTATTGACGGACATCGTTACTTGGTTCTTAGGGATGACGGTGGTCGTATCATCAGACAACTTGCAGATGATCCGCCAAAATCAAAGCAACGTCTTCCAGAAGAAACTATCGCCGCGCCCGTTTTGGCGAAATTAAATTCCGAATGGACACCAGATGATAGAGATAATCTACTTCGTTTTCTGGTTGCCAATTTTATTTCGTCTCGGGACAATGGCGGCGTCCAACCGCAGGGTTCTGGAAGATAAGTTAAAATAGTTATAGGAGATGGCATGGCCTCATCGATACTACCATTACTTGGTGCTGGACTAGATATCTGGGGAAATGCCCGTTCCCGAAATTGGCAACAGGGTGCCTTAAAAGACACCTGGGACCAATTAATTCTGCCATTTTTGGGAGGAGCCACAACTGCCGGTGCCGAAACCTTTTGGCCTACACGAGATAGACTATTTCAGGCCGGTGACATCGGTCTAAATCAATATCTCCAACAGTCAGGAATATTAGACGCGGCTCTAGGTGCCTATGATCCAGTGAGTCTCTTTAGAGACTCCGGCATGTGGTGGACGCCTGAAATGGACCCATATATTGGGGCCATGACTCAAGCCGGAAATCAGATGGGAGACATTGGCGGAACTGGTGGAACTGCATTTAATCAAGCCTTTATCCCAGTCTTACAACAGCTTGGCCGATTTGCAAATGCCCAGACATTACCACAACAATATCAAGGAACTGTGGCGACAGACCTTATGGGGCAAAGGGGCCAAACAGCCCTAACTTCCATTTTAGGCCAACTGGGACTTCAATCAGGCCAAACCCAAGGCTACAATCCATTTCTACAATCTGGTCAACAGGCCGCTATGAATCCTTTGCAAACCGGAGGCCAGACTTCAACCGGCGCGACCGGAACAGGTGTTGGCCTTGAAGGTCTATTACAAGGCGGCGCGACACCGGACATCAATCTCCTCCAATCATTAGGTGCTCAACGGGCGCAAGGTGGTGACGTGCTACCGATGGATGTAGCGGCCACCTTTGCCCGTGAAGAGTCTACCCAAGCCGCCCAACAGCAGGCCGAAGCAATGTATCGACGGGCTTTGGCACGTGGCGGTGGACCTGGAGCTATTGTTGCATCCGGCGTACAAAATCAACCTATGGCCGATTTCGCAAATCAAATTGCCCGAACACAATCCGAGGCAGTTAGAAATGCCATGACACAGCAACAGCAATTAGGCTTGCAGCAACAGGCCCAAGGCCAACAGCTAGCACTTGGTGCTGGCGGCTTAGAATCTCAGAGGCTTGGGACATTTGGTGATATTGCTGGAAACTTTGAACAAATTGCAGCAAATCGTTACGGCCAAGGATTGGGCGCTATTCCTGGAATTTCTGGGGCCGCAACAGATGCAATGAGTGTTCTATTAAATGCTGCTCTTGGCGGTTCTGGACAGGATATCCAACGTCTAGGTCTTGGAAGCCAAATGGCGGACGCCTTCACTAGATCACAAATGGATGCACTTACACAACAAGGTCAATTTGCTCTTGGTGGCGGTCAACTGGGCGCTACCGCTCTAGGACAACAGGCTAACATTTATAACATGATTCCGCAACTATATATGCAGGGCGGACAGATGGGTATGGACCGGGCAGATATGATGACTCGGGCAATTTTAGGCGGACTACAACAGCAGC
>Ga0187893_10011986_pt1 | contig 12425 bp, 9 predicted proteins | sample MA1701074metaG_FD_139574 | JGI IMG/M metagenome (GOLD analysis project Ga0187893, IMG submission 139574) | White microbial mat communities from a basaltic lava cave in the Kipuka Kanohina Cave System on the Island of Hawaii, USA - MA170107-4 metaG ...
CAAAGTAGCCTGCGAAACGCTGGTTACTACGGGCCAGGTAGTGCTTGCCGGTGAAGTAAAAAGCAAGGCTTACCTTGATGTACAGGAAATTGCCCGTGGCGTTATCCGCAGGATCGGCTACATCAAAAGCGAATACATGTTTGAAGCAAACAGTTGTGGCATCTTATCTGCTATTCATGAGCAGTCCGCTGACATTAACCAGGGGGTTGACCGCAAGAAAAAAGAAGAACAGGGCGCCGGCGACCAGGGTATGATGTTTGGTTACGCTACCAATGAAACAGAGGATTATATGCCGCTGGCACTTGATATTGCACATAAACTACTGCAGGAACTGGCAGCGTTAAGAAGGGAAAACAAAGACATCAAATACCTGCGCCCCGATGCAAAGAGCCAGGTTACATTGGAATATGACGATGATAATAAACCCTTGCGTATAGATGCCATAGTTGTATCAACACAGCACGATGATTTTGATACTGAAGAGAAGATGCTGAAGAAGATCAGTAAAGACATTGTAAATATTCTTATACCAAGGGTACAGGCTAAGTATAAAAAATATCCACACCTTTTTAATACAAGGATTAAATATCATATTAATCCCACGGGCAAGTTTGTGATTGGCGGCCCGCATGGAGATACAGGTGTAACAGGCCGTAAAATTATTGTTGATACGTATGGCGGCAAAGGAGCGCACGGTGGCGGCGCCTTCAGTGGTAAAGACCCTTCCAAGGTTGACCGCAGCGCTGCGTATGCCACACGCCATATAGCTAAAAATCTTGTGGCAGCGGGCGTGGCAGATGAGGTATTGGTACAGGTGTCTTATGCCATTGGTGTGGCAGAGCCTACAAGTATCAATGTAAAAACTTTTGGCACCGCTAAAGTTGAATTGACCGACGGCCAGATAGGTAAGATAGTAGAAGGCATTTTTGATATGCGTCCTTATTTTATTGAGCAGCGTTTAAAATTGCGAAACCCCATTTACAGCGAAACTGCTGCTTATGGTCACATGGGCCGCAAACCGGAGTTTGTAAATAAAGAATTCCATTCCCCTGAAGGTAAGGTTGTAAAGAAAAAAGTGGAACTGTTTACCTGGGAAAAACTTGATTATGCAGCTAAAGTGAAAAAGGCATTCGGAATAAAATAAGATACTTCAATGATTATTGTTTTAATAAAAAGTCCTGCCGGTAAAAGCAGGACTTTTCTTATATAAACTTTTAGTAATTCTTTTTTGACAGATTTGTTTGTATGTGATTTTTTTCGACCGGCTAATCATTTTCATGGCATCGCCGCTTGTGTCATCTCGATCCCGACTTGTCGTGGACTCACTGCATCGTTCAATACAATATTGATCAGGTAAGAGTGAAAGGTGAAAAATAAAAATATGGCATCTTCACTTTTTACTGATGCAATTTGTACAAGTGTACCCCGAAACAAGTTCCGGTTGCAGACGCTGTGAGATGCTGGGCTTTTGTTCAGTAAAGCGATAGAGCACAAGAGTGCGACGCAACCCAAGCCTAATCCGGGATTGAATTGCCCGGCTCAAAAAAAATATTAGTGCAGGAAATTAATTCTTGCAAATAACAAAATACCTGGTAGTATTGTCTGCGCCTGAATCAAAAACCTCTCTTAGCTTACTGCTGTTTTTTACAAGCTTGTGATGGCGGTTGTCAAAGACTTCATTGTTTTTGCAGAATGTATTGCAGGATTCAATATAAGGCAGTATTTTTTTTACTACTTCTATCTCACTATCCACTCTTTGTTTGGAATAATCTTTATTCTTTACCGCTAATAATAACTCTCTTTCCATTTTTCCTTATTTTCAAAAAGTAAAATTAAGACCAGCTCTAAAGCTGATTATCATTTATAATGCTAAAATTGTTCCAAAAGATTTTGCTAATAATCGTTAGTTAAAGAAATTTTAAATAATGAAGACCATTTGAAATACTATAATTATATGCAATGGAGTTGGTTATAAAATTTCACAATATTTGTACCAATAATTTTTGAGCCTATTAATTGTTGATTAAAATAAATTTTTAGTAGAAAAGTTCCAACTAATTTTGACTAAACCAATTGTCATCTAATAATTTGCATGTACTTTTCGTTTTTAAACAAGTTATAAACTACAGGTCTGGTTTGTTTGTATATGAAAGGAAACGGATATATGTAAATAATTTGTTTTGCAGTTGCCAATAGGAAATTTAGTTCATGAATGCATTTTTTTACAGGACAGATAATAAATTTTGTGTGTTCAGCGTAATCTAAGGGTACGTATTATGAGAAAAAACCGAATCAGCATAGCATTGCCATGTTGTGTTATTTATTTATGTATTATTTTCTTCACAACTTCCTGTATCAGCAATAAAAATGTGGTTTATTTCAATAACCTGCCCGATTCTGTAAAGATTCAGCTTGATAAATTGCCTGTGCCTGCAAAAGTTATACAGGTAAATGATATACTTGAAATAACTGTGGGTGGTGAGAATGAGAAAACAGTACAATATATACAGGCATATTTTACCGGGCAGTCTGCATTACGGGTAATTGTTGATATAGATGGAAATATTGAGTTGCCTAAAATCGGTAAAATCCATGTAGCCGGTTTATCGAAAGACGCAACAAGAGATACCGTTACAAATGCTTATAAGGAATACCTGGTTGAACCTATAGTTCAGGTAAAACTAAGCAGTTTTCATTTTACGGTTTTGGGAGAGGTAAAAACTCCGGGAATATTTGATGTGGAGGCAGAAAAAATAACCATTTTGGAGGCCTTAGGCCGGGGAGGTGACCTTACCCCTTATTCAGAAAGGAAAAAAATAAAAATCATCAGGGATTTGAATGGCGAAAGACAGATTGTATCTCTTGACTTAACTGATAAGGCAATACTAAACTCTCCTGACTATTATATTCAGCGTTATGATATAATATATGTAACGCCAAAAGAACTTAAACAGGTAAACGAAAATATTCAGCGTATAACACCATATTTAAGTATTATATCCAGTTTGATTGCAATTATTGTTTTAACCACCAGAAATTAACATGGGGTACCAGGTATCAGATAATGAGAATGGTGAGTTGGTAACACAATCCAGTGTCCAGTTCGACATAAAAAAGTTTGTGTATAAACTTATTGGCTTTCTGCCGTGGATCATTATTTCCGTGCTGATAGCTTATACCGTAGCGAAACTTTATTTGCGTTATACGCCGCAAATGCACCGGGTAGCGGCTTTTCTTTTAATTAAAGACAATGAGGAATCTTCTCCTGATTACAATGTACTGCGCGAACTGGGGGTTATAACAAGCAGTAAAGAAATCCAGAACCAGATTGATATCCTTCAGTCCTATGAACTGTCAGAAAGTGTTGTTGACTCTTTAAACCTTCAGGTTAAATTATTTACAGTTGGGCGTATTGCATCCCTCCCCGTATATGGTAAAAAAGCGCCTGTTATTATTCATGTTATTAAGAATGATACACTGCAGTTCGTTCCGGCCAGTTTCCAGCTTTTTTTAGAAAAAGACAGTGTTTTATTGATTAGTAACAATAATCGTGTTACATACCGGTACAATGATACCTGCCTCGTTTCCGGCAGAAAAGTTGTATTTGTAAGAAATTATGGAAAAGCAGATGATAACGGGTATAATCTTGTTTTACAGGATAAACATTCCATGTCTGTAGCATTACGCTCTGCGATTACCATAAACAAGGCACATGATCCCGGTGGCATTGTAGAAATTGCCATGCTTGATCAGTCCGCTGCCCGTGCTAAAGACATTATCAACAAACTTATTGAAACATTTAATACTGCGGGTGTAACAGATAAAAACCTTGTGGGTTTTAAAACACGTCATTTCTTAAATAGCCGTGTAGACACTGTTGCTGCAGAACTGGATGGGCTTGAACAAAAAGCTGAATTTTTCAAGAAACAAAATAATATCAATGATGTAAGCAGCATTGGGGGCCAGTACCTTTCTGAGGCAATGAAATATGATGAGCAGCTGGCTCAACAGTCGGGGAAATTTAAATTGCTTGAGTCGCTTGAACAATTTATAAAAAGTTCAAAAAACTATTCAGATATCATACCCTCTGATAACGGCATAGGAGATGCTACTCTTGGTAATTTAATTAAAGTGCATAATGATGATGTAGTAAGTTACCAGGAACAAACAAAGATCAGCACTGCAAAAGATCCGCTTATTGCAAGGCTAAAAAATAAAATCAATGATGATAAGCAAAATATCCTCAAAAATATTGAAAGCATCAGGCAGGGATACGATGTAACTTATGGTCAGATCAGCTCCCGTAAAAATAATTTTGATGCACTTTTATACGGGCTGCCCGAAAAAGAAAGACAATATCTTAAACTAAAAAGACAAATAGGTGTAAAGGAACAGCTTTACCTGTACCTGCTGCAGAAAAAGGAAGAAATTGAATTATCCCTTAACTCTACCATTAATAATACAAGAATAGTTGATTCTGCCTTTGACCAGGGCATTGTTTCTCCAAAAAGCGAACAGGTAGTTATGTTTGCCCTTTTGGTGGGTGTTATTGTACCAATTATCATTATGTTGCTGCTTGACTTTTTTGACAATAAAATTGCCGACCGTAAAGAAATTGAAGAAGCAACTAAAGTGCCTATTATCGGGGAGCTTTCTTTTAACAGCAGTATAAAAAACAGGGTTATCCATTCCAAGAGCCGGTCCAGCATGGCAGAACAATTCAGGCTTATCGGAACCAATCTGCGCTATATAGCATCAGATAAATCATCTAAAGTTATTCTCGTTACTTCTTTTATGAGTGGGGAAGGAAAAAGCTTTGTTTCAACTAACCTGTCAGGCAGTTTGTCAACCGGCAATTCAAAAGTACTGCTTATAGAGCTCGATCTCCGTAAACCCAAACTTTCCAAATACCTGAACTTACAACCCAAATACGGACTTACAGACTACCTGGTAAATGCACAACCGATTGAGCAGATAATTACAAAAATTGAAGATTTTAATAATGTGGATATTATTACCAGCGGCCCGGTGCCACCCAATCCCAGTGAATTATTGATGCTTCCGGGGCTTGAAGCATTGTTTGAATATGCCAGGAAACATTACCAGTATGTTGTTGTTGACTCTTCACCGGTTGGGCTTGTAGCAGACGCATTTCTTAGCGGCAAGTTTGCAGATGTTACGCTTTTTATCCTGCGCCACCGCTATTCGCACAAAACAACGCTCAGCTATGCAGACCGGTTGTATGCAGAAAAAAAATTAAACAACCTGAATATTGTAGTCAATGGTATAAAAGAACAGAAAGGGGTGGGCTATACTTACGGTTACAGTTACGGCTATGGTTACGGCTATGGCTACGGCTATGGCTATGGTTATAAATATGGTTCCGGTTATTACCCGGAAGACGATAAGCCAAGACGCGGATTGAAAAAATTTTTACCCCGCATGGGTAAAAAGTAAGCATATTTTAAAATTATGATGCATTACTAACTCATCCCTGTGAGTGACTTGGCGGAGCTGTGTAACAATATGAATGAAAACATAAAAAAATGGTTTGCTGTTTATACCAAACCACGGTGGGAAAAAAAGGTAAACAACATACTTCTGCTTAAAGGAATAAGCAGTTGGTGCCCTGTACAAAAAACAGAAAGACAATGGAGCGACAGAAAGAAGATCATTGAAGACCCGCTTTTTAAATCTTATGTGTTTGTAAGGATAGACGGGAATGATAAGCTTACTGTTCTCCAAACAGAAGGCGTACTAAACTTTGTACATTTTCTTGGCAAACCTGCGGTAATAAAAGATGAGGAAATAGAGACCATTAAATCCTTCCTTTTAGAAAAAGATGCGAAGATCAATATTCAATCACTGCAGGATTTTAAGGAAGATGATAAAGTTATTATCAGGCACGGCCTTTTTATGGATAATACAGGTACCGTAATAAAAGCCGCAGCCAAAAAGATATATGTGCGTCTTGAAAGCCTTGACCAGTTAATGATCGTGGAATTTCCTGCAAGTTATGCCGGTCATTATTTTCCGGTTAATTAAGAAGTTTTTTATGGACCAGGCATTTGTATTTCATGGCATCGTTCCTTGCGTCGCACTCTTCGGCTGCAGAAGTTACCTGTACTGTGGAGAAGAAAACATTTTATGTATTCCTCAATTTTATAAACAATCACTTCATTAAACTTTCCGTTTAAACAAGGTATGAATATTTTACTTGCAGGTTTGGGTTCAATCGGCACACGCCACCTGCAAAATATAATTGGACTGGGATATACAAATATTGCTGTAGTAAGCAGTAAAAAGGTTTTACCAGCAGCATTTGCAGGCTGCAAATTGTACCATGAAATTGATGAAGCACTGAATGCTGCTGCATTCGACGCTGCGTTTATTTGTACACCCACTGCATTACACACCGGGCAGCTTATAAAAATACTCAGACATAAAATACGGCTGATTTATCTCGAAAAACCTGTAAGTGATTCGCTGCATCAAATAAAAGAAGCCAGAAATCTTGCATCTCTGTATAAAAGTAAAATTATTACAGGCTTTGATTTGCATTTCGATCCCGGCATGATAAAGCTAAAAGAAATGCTGCAGCAAAAAATAATCGGGAGAATCATTTCAGTTAATGCTTTTGTGGGGCAGTATCTTCCGCTGTGGCGGCCTTATGAAGATCACCGCAAAGGCATGAGTGCAAAAAAAGAAACAGGCGGTGGCGTAATGCTGGATCTTATTCATGAATTTGATTATCTATACCGTTTGTTTGGAAATGTGGAAACAGTTGCCTGTAATATCATTAATTCAGGGGAACTGGAAATAGAAACAGAAGAATGCGCCGGCGTGTTATTAAGGTTTGAAAATGGCATCAGTGGCCTGGTACATCTTGATTACTGGCAACAGCAGTTAAAACGCTTTGCCATTATTACCGGCACCGAAGGTACCATTACATGGAACCTTGCGGAAAAATCTGTTGAACTCATAACAAAAAAAGAAACAACAGTATTTAGTTATAACAACTTTGACCGAAACAACAGGTTTGTGCATGCGGTAAAATCTTTTCTTGAAGAAAAAGATGGTGCACTCTTTTCATCATTTGAAGATGGTGTTAAAAGTCTTGAAATAGTACTGGCCGCAAAACTTGCCGCAGAAAAAAATTGCCTGGTAAAACCAGCTGATCTTGTGCATGATGTTTCTTTTGCTGCACAATGAAATAAACGTACAAGAGTGCCCCGATGCAGCGCACAAATCTAACTCGGGGTCGGTAACGACGCAAGGAATGTTCAATTGAAATGCTGCAGCCGGCAACATAAAATCTTTGCAGCATTCATATACCAAAGCCCGGTCCATAAAGAAATTTAACGCGTATGTTTATTCTCGGAACAATTTGTTGCCGCAGCGGATCAAAAACAGTAAGAAACAAAAATATAAAGCCATTGCATGGCAAGCCTTTAATAGCATACACCATTGAAGCTGCAAAAAAATGCGCTCTGCTTAATGATATAATTATTTCCACAGACGGCGAAGCAATAGCAGCGGCAGGCAGGGAAAACGGTATAAACTTTATTATAGACCGCCCGCCGGCATTGGCTTCTGATACCGCTTCAAAATGGCCGGTATTTATCCATGCGCTGGAAACTTATGAGAAGGCACACAATATACATGTGGATTATCTTGCGGATATGGATGTAACGGTGCCGCTTAAAGAAGCCGGAGATATTGAAGCGGCGATAAAACTCGCAATGGAAGATGAAAATACAGACATTGTAATAACAGCATACCCGCCGGAACGAAATCCTTATTTCAATATGATGGAGACAGGCGCCGGCGGATATGCACATATAGTAAAGCAAACGGCAAAACCAATTGTGCGCAGGCAGGATGCGCCTGCTGTATATAGTTTATGCCCCGCGGCTTATGTAATAAAAAGGGAAAGCCTGTATAAATATGAACACTGGAGCCAGGCAAAATGCAAGCTCTCTGTTATGCCGCGGGAAAGGGCAATAGATATAGATACCGAACTTGATTTTAAACTTGTGGAATTTTTAATGCAGCAATTATAATGGAAGCAAATTTATTTGATCTTTCAGGCAGGGTGGCCATAGTTACAGGCGGTGCCGGGTTGCTGGCATCAGAACATGCAAAGGCTTTGCAGGCTTACGGTGCAGCAGTTATACTTGCAGATATAAATACAGAAAAATGTGAAGCTGCTGCCGGGCTTCTTGCAAAAGAAAACATCCGGGTAATTGTAAAACACTGCGATGTTACTTCGCTCCAAAGCTGGCAGCAATTATTACAGGATACTTTACAGCAGTTTGGCAAAATAGATATACTCGTAAACAATGCAGGCTTTACCAATCAAAGCCGCAGTGCAAATTATGACGCTTCATTTGAAAATTTTCCGCTCGAAGACTGGAACGCTGTAATGAATGTAAATCTTACCGGAAGTTTTTTGGGTTGCCAGGTTATCGGCGGGCAAATGTTGCAGCAGGCCAAAGGCGCAATTATTAATATCGCTTCATTGTACGGCGTAGTAAGCCCTAATCACAATATATATCCCGGCACAGGCATTACACAGCCTGTCGCGTATTCAGTAAGCAAACATGGTGTTATTGGCCTTACAAAATACCTCGCTACATTATGGGCGTCTAAAGGTGTGCGCGTAAATGCGCTTACACCCGGCGGTATTTTTAATGAACATAAAGGATTGTTTCCTGAACGCTTCGGGCAACTGAATCCTATCGGCAGAATGAGCGATAAATCTGAACTGCGCGGCGCAATTGTTTACTTAGCCAGCGATGCAAGCAGCCACATGATAGGCCATAACCTTATTGTTGATGGCGGGTGGACTGCATGGTAAGAATTTTTTTGTACCCGCCTTTAGTATTTCAATTGTTCGTCTCTTGCGTCGTTACTAACCCCGAGTTAGATTTGTGCGCTGCATTGGGGGCACTCTTGTACTGCTAATTATATGGCAGCAGATGAAAAGCAGATTAAATGATCAGTGCCGTTTTTTTCTTAAAGAAGATCATCAATTAAAACTATGTCTCATCCTTATTTAGAAATAGCCGGCCGTAAAATTGGTTACGACTATGCTCCGTTGGTTATTGCAGAAATAGGTATTAACCATGAAGGCTCTTTGCAAACAGCCAAAGAAATGGTTGATGCCGCTGCCGCTGCCGGTGCGGAAGTGGTAAAACATCAGACACATATTGTAGAAGATGAAATGAGCAGCGCCGCAAAAAATACCATTCCCGGAAATGCAGGTGTAAGCATCTACGAGATCATGCGGCGCTGTGCATTGAATGAAACAGATGAATTTGAATTGAAACAGTATGTTGAAAGCAAGGGAATGATATTTATTTCCACACCGTTCAGCAGGGCCGCCGCGGACCGCCTGCACAAATGGAATGTACCTGCTTACAAGATAGGAAGCGGCGAATGCAATAACTATCCCTTGCTCGAACACATTGCATCATTTGGTAAGCCTGTTATCCTTAGCACAGGAATGAATACAATTGAGAGTGTGGCAAAAGCGGTTAATATTTTTCGTGGCAGGAATATACTTTATGCATTATTGCATACAACGAATCTTTATCCCACGCCGGATCACCTGGTAAGGCTTGGCGCCATGGTTGAGCTGCAGCAGGCTTTTCCAGATGCGGTTGTTGGCTTAAGCGATCATACAATTACCAATCATGCATGTTTTGGCGCTGTTGCACTCGGTGCATCAGTACTGGAAAGGCATTTTACAGATCACATGCAGCGCACAGGTCCCGATATTATTTGCTCTATGGATGTGCAGGCCTGCAAGGATTTAATCGGGGGATCAAAAATCATTGCAAAGCAAAGAGGGGGAAGTAAAGGCCCTGCCGCGGAAGAACAGGTAACCATAGATTTTGCATTTGCTACCATTTGTACCATTAAACCTGTTGCCAAAGGTGAAATATTTACCAAAGAAAATATATGGGTTAAGCGCCCCGGTAAAGGCGGCATCGCCGCAGAGCAGTACAATAATGTGTTGGGTAAGGTTTCTGCAAAAGATATTGCGGCAGATATACAGTTAACAGCGGGTGATATCATATAAAATGAAAAAGAAAATTGTTTTTCTTACAGGTACCCGCGCAGATTTCGGCAAGCTTAAACCACTCATCGAAATTCTGAAAAGCAATGATTCATTTGATGTGCACATTTTTGCCACAGGCATGCATTTGAATGAGAAGTATGGCTATACGGTACATGAAATTGAGAAGTGCGGCTATGCTAACATTTTTATGTACATCAATCATGATACGGAATCTTTAATGGATATTACCTTGTCAAGAACCATTGCAGGTTTTTCTAATTATGTGCGTTCTGTACATCCGGATCTTATTATTGTGCATGGAGATCGTATTGAAGCACTGGCCGGCGCTTCCGTAGGTGCATTGAATAATATACTTATAGCGCATATTGAAGGCGGGGAATTATCGGGTACGGTAGATGAATTGATAAGGCATGCAGTTTCCAAACTAAGCCACACCCATTTTGTAGCAAACGAAGAGGCAAAGAACAGGCTTATACAAATGGGGGAACTTGAGGAAAGCATTTTTGTAATTGGGTCGCCGGATATTGATATCATGCTTTCAAAGAACCTGCCCGGTTTAAGTGAAACAAAGGAACGCTACAATATTCATTTTGATGATTATGCTATTGCTTTGTTTCACCCGGTAACAACTGAAATAGACTGGATGCCTGATTATACGGAACAGTATTTTGAAGCGCTTGATGAGTCGGGCCATAATTATATAATAATATACCCTAATAATGACAGGGGTTCGGAGATTATTATGGCACATATAAAAAAAGAAGCGGCTAAAAGCAAATACGCAATTTTTCCTTCCATTCGTTTTGAAAACTTTATTACACTGCTGAAAAATACTTCATTTATAGTAGGTAATTCCAGTGCCGGTATTCGTGAAGCGCCTTTGTACGGAATACCTGTTGTAAATATTGGTACAAGGCAGGACGGGCGTGATTTTAACCCTGATATCATACACACAGGTTATCAAAAAAAAGAAATTTTAAAAGGCATACGGAAAGCCATTGGTCAGTCTTTAATACCAAAACAACTATTTGGAGAGGGCAACAGTAATGTAAAATTTCTTGAAGTTTTGCAGGGGCATATATTTTGGAAAACACCCAAACAGAAAAAATTTAATGACAGGGTTACTGTTGTGTAATAGGGTTGCAGGAAATGTCATTTAGTAATGCCGTTTGCAACATGCTGAATAAAGAACCGAACGTACAAGAGTGCGACGCAACCGGGTTTCATAGCAGTACTGCAGGTTGGTTCATAAAAATATTCTTACTTAACCTTGTGTTTATCAATAACCGCAGGGTTCGTTTAAAAATCATTGACACCAATATCCATGTCTAAAGACAAAACCAAACCACGGGTAATTATTCCTGTAGCAGGCCAGGGATCTATTATACACATCATTCGTACAGGTATGCTGGACCGTATGAATGAATTTCTTACACCTGTTATTGCCATGTTGTGGGAGCAACCCGATTTAATGGAGGAATTGCGGGCTAAAGGTTACGAAGTAACATTGATGCCTGTTTATAGTGTTTCAGCCGGATACAACGCCTTAAGAGCAAAGATCAACTTATGGTACGGCAAATATGTACTGAAATCTCCCACACGAACTATATTGCGCAGCTATCTTGATCTTTATCTGCCCTTTAAAAAAGTATGGAAAAGAAAACTGAAAAATGCGCTCCCCGGATTTTTATTTACTTTATGGCCGCCGTATATAAGTAAACTTATAAGCCAGGAAACTGCTTTAATAAAACAGCAGGACTGTTATAATGGGTATTATGAATGGGTATTGTCTTTAAAAGCAGACAGCATGTTCACTATTACTCCTTTTCTGCAGGAAGTAGAATTAATAGCACGCATACTTAAAGAACAGAGAAAAAACATAATCGCGTCTGTACATTCTTTCGACAATATAACTACCAGGCAATGGCCTGCTATTTTCTTCGATCACTATTTGGTATGGAATAATATCAATAAGGCAGAACTGGAACGTATCAACCCGCAATTAAGAACAAATAATGCCATAACCGTTTGTGGCGCGGCGCAATTCGATTTTCATTTCAAAGAAAACTTTGCCTGGAGCAGGGAAGAGTGGCTGGCAAAACTCGGTTTGCCTGCAGGTAAAAAGATTATATTATACGCAGGTGGCCCGGTATCTATTTTTAAAGACGAACCTCAATACCTGGCGCATCTGAATGAAGCTTTTGAAACAGGAAAAATAAAAACTTCGGAAGCGGTTATTCTTTTTAGAAGCCACCCGCTCGATAAAAAGGAAAGATGGAATGCGGCTGTGGGTGATTCGCCAAACGTTATTTATGATGCAGCTCAATCAGGAAAAGAA
>Ga0187893_10011987_pt1 | contig 12423 bp, 11 predicted proteins | sample MA1701074metaG_FD_139574 | JGI IMG/M metagenome (GOLD analysis project Ga0187893, IMG submission 139574) | White microbial mat communities from a basaltic lava cave in the Kipuka Kanohina Cave System on the Island of Hawaii, USA - MA170107-4 metaG ...
AAAACAAGCAAGGTCTTCACTACAGCGGTTTTGCGCCAATCTACCGCCCCCCGCACTTAAAATCCAAGTACTTACACGGCGCCTTCGCCCGAAAACGGGCGCGAATCGGCTAAGTCGGGATAGGGCAATGAAAGGAGGCGCCTGGGGAGGCCGAAGGCTTATTCCTTTGACTGGATGTCCCTGGCGCCGAAGCGCCGTAGAAGCGCTTTGGGATCGGCTAGAGCCAATTCCCGATTAAGACAAAAGGAGCCCAATAGAAGGGGTGCTGGTACTCGCCTTCGGCAAGGAGATGTTGTTGTGCACGCTGCAGCGCCTGGGCTTTTGTAAGCTTGGCGTTTTTGAGGTTTTCAAAGAACAAGCCTACCAATCGTGAGGTTGACACATCGCTGACCGCCCACAGGCTCGCCATCACGCTTCGGGCGCCAGCCTTTAGCGCCACCCCCGCCAAGCCCAAGGCGGCCCGTTCATCGCCTTCGGCTGTCTCGCAGGCACTCAACACCATTAGCTCTACCGGCTGATCACGAAACTGACTGGTGCGCACAAAGCGGTCCAGCTCGTCCAGCGTGATCCGGTCTTCATAGGTCAGCAAGTAACTCCGTCTGGGGTCGCTATCGATGCGTGCATGGGTCGCGAAGGCGATGACGCCATACGGCCTGCGCTGGATTTCGGCTTGGATACGGGGTTTCACGAAAGACTCGTTCATCAGCTGCGTGCCGCTGTACAGTGAGGCTACGCTTTTGATCTCATCGCTCACATTGGGCAGCGGGCCGAATCCCTGGACACCCTCCGAGAGGCCAGCGAGTAAGGCTTGCTGCGGCCCTGTCGCAACGATCTCCGGCTCCATCAGAGTGAGACCTGGTGTGACCCCAATCGCGTAGCGCTGCACCAGGAAGTCCCGGCCATCATAGAGCGCTGCAAAGGGGACGGTACGCAGCGCCTCATCCGGCGCGACTACCAGCGTGTGTATGGCCCGTGTCTCCAATTCCTTGACGATGGGTTGGATCAGCCACTGATACAGTTGCCACCCATGCTGGCGCAGCTTTCTCGGATTGTCCGCGCCCGTGAGTTGCTCGCGGAAAGCGGCCAGGGTCTGGTGCAGCCGGGCTGCATCGATCCGCACCTCAAACGGCTCGATCTGCCCGTGACCAAGGCTCAGCAGCAGCACGAGGCGCTCAGGAAAGACGATGGAGTACAACATGGCCGTCCCCGGTCCGATGAGCTTGTCTATGTCTAGCGCCTGCGTCCGCTCCCGCAGAGCGGTGACGCATTCATCCAAGAAATAGCTTTGCAGTTCGGCTGCCTTAAACCGCTCCATGACATCCCGCACCTCACGCAAGATGGCGTTGCGCTCCGCGTGGATGGTGGTGTCACTCGCCTGCCGTAACAGAAGCGCGGCCAGATCGAGATACATGGCGCCGACCGTATCGCGAAAAGCGCGCGGATAGCCGCGTTGGCCAAATACCAGCGCAGAGCGTATGGAGGCGAGCTGCTCCAGTGCCTGGCGGTAGCTACGCGCCGCTTCCTGGGCTCGCCCTTGGGCTTCGAGCACGCGTCCCAGTTGCCATCGCCAGCGCGCGGAGAGCTCCGGTGCCTCGGCCTGCGCGGCAAAAAAGAGCGCTTGGTGAAACAAGTGTTCCGCCTCTGGATAACGCATCTCCATCGCGGACAGCTCTCCCAAATATCCGGCGGCATCGGCCTTGGCGCGAACATCCCCCGTTGCCCCCGCGAGAGCCTGTGCTTGCGTCAGTGCTTGGTAGGCGGATTGGATCAAAGTGCTTCGTTCTTCAGGTATGGCAGCCGCAAGGCGCTGGGCGAGATGGCCGAGGCCGATCAACCCCAAGCTTTTGCTCGAGGAAAGCGGAAGAGAATGTGTCTTAGTCAGGGCGTCCTTAAGGGCGGGGAGCCCTTGCTTGTGAGTTGCGTGGGCTAAATGGCCGTGCACGGCATTGGTCAATAGACCGACGGCAAGGTGCGGATCGGAGCTCCGCTCAGCCAAAGCGCTCCCTTCCCGATAGGCTTCGATCGCCTCGGGATAGCGCTCCTCGGCCATGCGCACATTGCCGAGGTGATTGAGGGCGGCGGCGAGCACCGCGGGCGTTGCGGTCTTGCGAGCCGAGGCCACGGCCTCCTCGGCGGCACGCGCGGCCTCTTCCAGCCGCCGCTCCAGCAAGTAACCATCGCTGAGCCGGCCGAGGACGAGGGCGCGGCGGGCTTTGTCCGGACGGCGCTCAAGCAGGACTTGGGCCTGGTGCAGAAGCGCAAACGCCTCAGCCACCCGCCCCCTCGCTTGATGCCGCGCTGCCGTCTGAAGTAAGCGATCGATAGCCACTGCATCAGCGTCCAGCGCCAGGCTGGGTTGAACGAAGCCGCCGCTAAGAAAGAGAAGCGCCAATGCGATTCCCTCAGCCATGGTTCTGGTGAACTGCTTCACTCTGTTTGGACTTATGTTATGTAGACAAGATAACGCGCGTACGCTCAAACCTAGCCTTTCCCTCTCCCGAACGCTTGCGCATCAGCGGCGCAACCCACAAGAGTCGCTGGGACCTGGCTGGGCCGCGCGCGGCGAGGCGTCGGCGGCATGCGCAAGTTTAGCCGCCACCTTCGTCTTCTTCTATGGCGTCCAACGCTGAGGCGACGTGACGGAGTTCACTGGTCACGATTTGCCACACAATATCCAAATTGACACCGAAATAATGGTGGATCAGTCGATCTCGCGCGCCCGCCATACTCTTCCATGGAAGGATTGGATATGCGGCACGCAGTTCTTCGGAGAGATTCTTAGCGGCTTCGCCCACGATTTCTAGATTTCGGATGACGGCATCTTGGGTCTTCGTGTCCTGCACAAACGCCTCATACGTCATGCCCTGGACGTAAGCCGCGATGCGCCGTAGAGCCTCGCGAATGTCGCTGAGAAATTCCTGGTCCGCCCGCTTAGTAGACATATACGACACTTTCGGCAATGTTCTGGGCTACTCGCTTACTGCGGATGTTTTGAATCCCGGCGGGCGTCAGGACATCCACTTTCTGGCCCAACAGAGCCTCCAGGTACTCTAGGAGTTCGAAAAAGCGGAAGCCGATGGGGCGCTCAAATTCAATCAGTAGGTCAATATCACTGGACTCGTTGGGCTGTCCTTTGGCGTAAGAGCCGAACAAGCCAATCCTTCTGACGCCAAATTCGGCAGTGAGGTGGGGTTGCTTCGCTTGTAATAATTCAACGATCTTTTGTCGGGTCAGCATAATCGCCTGTTCTACCCTAACTACTAGCGATTGCCATCACAAGCGCTCAAGTGCTCAGCGCCAGACCACAGAGCCTCGCCTGTAAAAGCATTTCGAGCATCGGCGTTAAGCAGCCCGCCCGGCGGCGGCACCCGCAAGGCGGCCGGCGAATCCGGCAATACCTCGTATTTGCGCACCACCAGGCGGCTGAGCTCCGCCCCGGGGGCGCAGCCCTGGGTCAAAAGCGTCGCGGCATCGAGGAAGGATTCAGGCAGCTCCAACGCACTGCTGATGACGTCGGTGTCGGGGGAGTCGATCTCGACGTTGCCTTCGACGCCAAACCCATTCGATGCTTCGATCTTGCTATCGGGTGATCGAAAGAGGAAGTCGGTCCTGATACGAATATTACCGGCGCTCCCCTCGAGCGCGTTAGCGATGATTTGGCTGCCTCCATCGAGCACTGTGAATACCGGGTCTATGTTGATGTCGCCCCCGTTGCCGATCCCCTTTCCATCAGTGCCGGGCGCTACAGAGGTCGTGATGCTGCTTTGCTCGCGCAAATGCAGCAAGAACCCAACCTCAAGGCTAATGTCGCCCGCATGTGCCTGCTCGGTCTCGACAGAGATGTGACTGTCGTTGAACAAACGCAAGCTGTCAAGCGCCCGCACTAGGATGCTACCCGAGGCACCGGCATCACGCGCCTCGCTCGTACTTTGCGAGGAGATGCGGCTTCCATCCAGCATGTCGATGTTGATTGCGTTAATATGGATTGCGCCCCCGGCACCCGGTCCGAAGGTTTCGGCCCTTATCCTGGCACCGTCCTTAAGCTCCAGCCGCCCAGCGTGAATCGTTATGTTGCCCGCATCGTTTTTTGCGGCGATTATTGAACTGGCTTCAATCTCTGATCCTCCTTCCAGGAGGACACTATCCGAGGCGGTTATTTCCACATTGCCCCCTTTCCCTGGACCGTTGGTACGACTCGTGAGCCTCGCACCTTCGCTGAGCCGCAGCCGCCCGGTGTCGATCACGATTTTACCTCCCTCTCCAACACCGGTGTCGGTGGTTGCAAGCACTTCTGCTGGAAGACGATCAGGAGCGCGCCGCCTGGGATCCGACGACTTCAAGGAAGGGTCGGGTCTAGCCTTGAGAACAACATCTTTTGCCGTTATTTTGACAACGCCCCCATTGCCGTCACCTTTAGTCAAAGCCGAGATGAAAGCTCCATCACGGATCTCCAGGCGTTCGGTATTGAGCACGATGTCGCCCGCCGTTCCCCTCGTGTTGAGCCTCGCCTCGGTGCGCAGCGTCGAAGAATTAAACGTGCGATCGGGTTCTATCCGGGCGTCCGCCAGGACGATTTCGTTTTTGGCATTGATCGTCACATTGCCGCCGTTCCCGACGGCACCCAGGGTCTCAGATACGATCTCGCTACCGCCGGTGACCCATAGTCGGCTCGTATTGATTATTACATTGCCCGCATCGTTTGTCGCAAAATTTATTGAACTGGCTTCAATCTCTGATCTTTCTTCCAGGAGGATACTATCCGAGGCTGTGATCTCCACATTGCCCCCTTTCCCTCGACCGTTGGTACGACTCGTGAGCCTGGCACCTTCGCTGACCCGCAGCCGCTCGGTGTCGATCACGATTTTGCCTCCCTCCCCCACACCGAATGCGGTGGTCGCAAGCACTTCTGCTGGAAGACGGTCAGGATCGCGCCGCTCGGGATCCGACGACTTCAAGGAAGGATCGAATCTAGCCTTCAGAACGACATCTTTTGCCGTTATTGTGACAACGCCCCCATTGCCGTCACCGTTAGTCAAAGCCGAGATGAAAGCTCCATCGCGGATCTCCAGGCGTTCGGTATTGAGTACGATGTCGCCCGCCGTTCCCCCCTCACACCTTCCCGCTACGCAGGGAGGCCGTGCCGCGGTGCGCAGCCTCGAAGAGTTAAACGTGCGATCGGGTGCTATCCGCGCGTCCGCCAGGACGATTTCTTTTTTGGCGTCGATCCTCACATCGCCCGCATTCCCTGGGCCCGTTGTCAAAGAGGCGATCTGCCCCCCGTTTGTCACCAACAAGGCTTCAGCAAGCTCGATATCTATCCCCCCCGTGTCGCCATTTACGGTATTCGCCAACACGGCCGAATCATCCACCACAAAGCGCCCGCCACGGATGAACACTTTTCCACCACCTGTGGTGCCCCTTTCGGCCTCGCTGACATCGAGGGTCGAGCCCTGCATAGTTATCGTCCCCCGCGGGCCCGAGGATTCAGCTTTCAGCGTCGTGTCCAGCTTCACTTCGCCTGGCGAGGCGAGGCTTGCCAGGTTGATTCGTCCACCCGGAGCCCGAAGGCGATTCTTGACTGGGAAACCTTCTTGGCCAGATAACACTATCTCCCCCTCTCCCCCTTGGATTTCGATGTCCCCGCCGACTATCGAGAGTGTTTCACCTTCAGGAACAAAAAACGTCTTCCCGAAAGACTCTCCTTCACGGTCTTCCGCAACGAAAGAAATTTTCGCTGGATGCTCGCTCAAGAACCCAAAGGCTGCGGGTGGCGCCGTCGTGAGCAGGGCATCGTTAGCTGAAGGTAAGGCATCGAAGCGCATCCCATCGGCGAGCTTGATGAAGTCCGCTGTGCTTACGTGAAAAGAGCCCTCTACGTTGAGGCTCGCACTTGGCCCGAACACCACCCCTGCCGGATTGAGCAAAAACAGATCGGCTCCGGGAAAGCCCGTGGTTTTAATTGTTCCGAAAATATCGGAGCGGGAGCCGCCGGTGACACGGCTTAAGATGTTTTGCGTGGCAAGGCCGGTATCATTGGCAAAGTTCGCAATATCGCCTCTGCCGAGGCTGAACTGATCAAAGCTGTGAAACAGATTGGGGCCGTTACTGGGGCGGGTTCCGCCGTTGATATCGGAGCTGTTGCCAGCTTGAGTGACTTTAGTGCCTAAGTCTCCAGCGCCCGCCGTCGGGGTGATAGTCGTGGCGATCTGCTGCGAATGGGCGCTTGCAACCCATGCCCAGCTTAAAATCAGAGTGATGCATGTTATATGTCGGCCCATGACCAATTGCTCTCCCAAAAAAAAAACGAAGTTTCGAGCTTAAGACTCACCGGCCTACTGCTCATTTCGCCACCCACCACAGCTCCTGGATTTGATCGCCTGAGCTCAAGGCGGCCCAGTCGTCACAGGACCATACGACCCCTTGGGATAGCGGGCGCGGTTTTAGACGCTGTTCGCAGTACGCGCCGAGATCCCTCACCCTGCCGAGCGAGTCGTCGCGCAGCACCTGCATCTGCACGAACTGATCGAGTTCCAATACTTCGGCCAAACCATCAGGACGCCGGTAGATATGACCGTGCAGCTTGTCCTTGAACCAGTCAAAGGCTATGGCTTGCCAGTCCCGCAAGCTATTCTGTGTTCCGTCCGGCGATAGGCGCTCGAAACCGCTGACCGGCAGCGGCCACTTCCAAGGCAATGCCTGGATCGATTCCGAGGTAACCTGCAGACAGGAGGCCGCCGGTCGAACACTTTGCTCCTGACAGACGATGATCTGGATGGGTGTCGGCAGCAGTGTGTTCATTCCGGCCAGCCGATTCCAATGACTGTGTGCCTCGGCGGCCCGTGGGCGTAGGGAGAGCAGCCGAGCCAAATTGAATACCACGGCTTCGGGTGCATCGGGAGCCCGTGCGAGCTTCTCGAGCTTGGCCACGGCCGTTGGCCATAGGTCGAGCCCGGCATCGCTGCTTTCGTAGAGCGCGAGCGCCTCGAGCCCCTGGAGGGTCGGGTCATTAGCTCCGAGCTCCTGCGCTTCGGCGAGCACCGCGGCTGCCTGCTGCGGCCGGCCGAGGTAAAGATTCGCCGCCGCGAGGTTAAATCGCGCAGGCAGATAGCTCGGATCGGCGTCGATGGCCTGCTTCAGGTAAGCGAGCGCTTGGTTCAAAAAACCGTCCGCTTCCCCCGAGGAGGCCTGTTTCAGAGTTTTGAGCATGGAACCTGCGGGTGCGGCGCGCAGCAAGCCCCGAGCCCGGGTCTCCCCATCGAGGATCAACGGCAGCCAGTAAAAATAGGCGCGCTCTGGCTCCATCTCCTGACGCGCGAGCTGTAGATGGCAGTAACCGAGGTTGTTCAGCACCTCCCGCCCCGGAAAGGTTTTCTGGAATTCCTGAAAGAAGTACACCGCATCGTCACAGTAGTCGAAATGGCTGAGCCTTACGCCAAACTCGAAAAACCCGAGTTTATTCCGAAGCTCCTGCAGCCGCTGCTGGAGCAGGCTCGCCCGATCGGCGGCGCTGGCGTGTACCGACTGCACGCGGGCGTTGGTCTGTTGCATCCAGAAAGCGAAGAAATCGGGTTCTCCTGCCTGGTTTTTCACCAGCAGTCCTACCGGATAACCGGCCATCGCCGCATAGATAAAGCCTTTGTCATCAGCCGCCAACTCCCTTTCCTTGGCCGTTTGGTGGGAATGCACGAAATCCGCAAGCCCAAGCGTACCGCTACGGGTGACGAGAAAGCCGTAGACTTCCTGGTGCCAAAAATCATCATGCGCAAGATGCGCTAACTCGTGTCCCAGCACAAAAGCGAGGCGCGCCTCGGCCTCGGGAAGACTCGCCCGCGCATGGCAGATCGCAACGGCCTCCTTGGACAACACCATGTGCCCGGAAGGCAAGGCGATCGCCCACGGGTCGGCTCGGCTATTCATCACCACGAGCCGCGGCAGGCGCTTGCTATTCTTATCCGCTACCGCGCGCACGCGCTCGAACACCCGGTGGGCGTTGGCGACCTGGGGATCCTGCTCCGGCCGAACCTCCCCATGGGTGGCGATATAAAAGGCGACCTCATTCCTAGCCAAGGGTAGCTGCGCTTGCCCCAAGGCGATGGGCACATCTGCCACTAGGAGCAAAAGAGCCAGCGCAGTCATTCGGGCTGAGGCGTTCATCAGGGGGCCAGTTGCTGCATCGCAATTTCTAGCGAGCGGCGGAGCTCCCCACGGCCGCGCTCGTTCCCCTCACGCTCGAGTGCCGCGAGCGGGGCTTGCAGGCGCTCCAGTGCGGCTGTTGCGCGCTTGGCCTCTTCCTCTGCTTGCGCACCCCCTTTGCTCAATTCGCTAAGCAGCCGCTGACCGATCGCCGCTTGTTCGCGCCAATCTGCTTTGCCCAAGTCGGGGCTCGCGAGAGTCCACACCAACATCATCCAGCGCCCCAGAGTATAGTAATGCGCCCATGCCGTCTCCGGCCAAGTCACCCCGCCCGGGGCCGATAAGAACTCGGGAAGAGTTTCTTTATCACGACCGAACAATGCCCGCTTGCCTACCCACAGACCCGCCCCAAAAGCCCGCCTCGGAGCGCCGGCTTGAGACTCGCTGAAACCCAAAGCCGCCCCCTCCCAAGGCAGTGGCAGGGAAGCGTGGGCGAAAGCAGGGTGCTGCGCGCCCAGCTTCGCATAGGCGAGGTCAAGCTCGGCGTTGAGATCGGGGGATCGCGGCCACCACAGAACGAGGGCGAAGACCACCACCGCGCTCGCTGCGATGGGTACGGCGATCCTCCAATCGCCGAACCAGATCTGAAGGTGCTGCCAAAGGCTTGCCACCGACCTTGTGTTCGAAGGCGCGGGGGCAGCCGCTTCATTGCTAGTTAGGTAGGCGGCGACCTCCAACCAATGATGATAGCAAGCGCGGCAGCGATTAAGGTGCGCCAGCATTACCTCGCGTGGCTGGCCGCTTAGCCGCCCGTCGATGAATTGCGCGAGCGTTTCCGCGCTCGGACAGGAAGTTGCCTGAGGCGTGTCGGTGGCGGCGAGCGCGAATAAGGCCAGCGCGCGGTCTTTTGTCTCCGGAGATGTTTTATGGTTCATACGAGTTACCTCAGAGTTTGTGAAAAAATCTGCTGCGCGCGGGAGTCTCGTGTTGCGGCGGTGCTCAGAATCCTCAAGTATTTCAATATACACTCCGGTTGCTCGTCTCATCCGTGAGACCCCTTCGGGGCTGGTGCGCCGTTTCGTTCCCGACGAAACGCTCCTCCGCTCCGGCGGAAGACGATCTCCCTTCGCTCGCGACGATTTTTTCACAAACTCTCACAATTACGTGCCTGCTCTTGTGCCTATTCCAGATAGAAGCCTACCCGTTGGCAGGTTCGGCGCAACTGGGCGATGAGCTTATTCATGCGTTTATAGGGATCCCCCTGAAGGTGCAGCAGCCGTACGATGGCCTGTATGCTGAGGCCATCCTGGAACCGCAGCCGCAGCAGCAAGCGGTCCTCCTCGCTGAGGTGCAGCTGCTCACGCAAGCGCGTGAGCAGCTGGGAGACGCGCGGACTTGTCAGCGCCTCGGACTCCTCTTGCAAATACGCCTGCAGGGCTTCCGACATCTCTTCATCCTCGATCATCAACGGCGCATCCGGAGCGCCCGTTTCATCGACTGGGTTCATGTTGCCACGGTGGGCACTTTCCACCGGTTGCGATTCAATCCGGCACTTCCTGCGAATAGTGCTGACTACCTCTTCGATAAACCATCGCTCGCGCTCTGGATATCTGCCCAGAAGCCATTCCACCGCTTCATGCCCAGCGTAGTGTTCCACCGCCAACAGTCGGTAGGCGGCATACGAGAGAGGATTTTCCTTCACCCAATCTGGCGGGCGTGGGTGACCAAGTCGCATGCGCGTGAAGTCGGTCAGCAGCCGCGCGGCGAGCGTGGTGAGAAAGGACAAAAACTGCCCTAATCCCTGCCACGCGCGCACCCGCCGCCATCCGTCCGCCTCCAACCGGTCCATCACGTAGAGCAGCCCCTCGTGGGCCAGGTTCTCGTCCTTGGGGAAACGCCGCTTCGCCAGGGCATCCAGCCGCTGCCAGTGCTCGAGCACTTTGCGTTTCGCCTCATCGGCGGCCAAAGCAACTGGGTCAGCCGCAGGCGGGGTCATGTCGGGCAACATGAGAGCACCTTCGTTCAAAGCCTCCACCTCCTATCGTAATCCTACGCGGACAACAAAAGTAGACGGACAGCAAAGGCGAATTTGGCCGAAATTTTTTGGCCTTGTGTGGCAAATTGTCTCGGGGCTATGCGCCTCGTGCAAATCCCGGTCAATCACATGCGCGAGTCGTCGCCCTTCGCACGCCACCGAGTCCCCAGGAACCCGGTTTCGAGGCCAGGGTCGAAGCCACATTCGACCGAATGGTGGCGGGAGTCAAGTCCTGAACCCGGAACCAATGATCACCCACGAAGACATCGCCATCAGCATCAGTTGATGTATCATAGGGCATCTGTTCACGAGACATCGCTCATGCGTACTACGATTAACCTGGATGAAACCCTGCTCGACCAGGCGCAGCGCATGACCGGGCTGACAGAACGCTCGGCGCTGGTCCGTGAGGGTCTGAAGGCGCTGATCGAGCGCGAAAGCGCCCGCCGCTTGGCGCGACTGGGCGGCAGCGAGCCGCAGGCGAAGCCGATTCCCCGGCGGCGTTCGGAGCCGGCGTGATCCTGGTCGATACCTCCGTCTGGATCGACCACCTGCGCAAACCCGAGCCACGCCTGATTGCCGCGTTGGAAGCCGGACAAGTGCTGATGCACCCGTTCGTGGTCGGCGAACTGGCCTGCGGTAACCTCACCCACCGCGTGGAGTTACTTTCCCTGCTGCACGACCTTCCGCCGGCGCCGGTTGCTACCGACGCCGAGGCGCTGGGCTTTATCGGCCGGCGCGAACTGATGGGCCGCGGCATCGGCTACCTCGATGTCCACCTGCTCGCCTCGGTTGCACTCGCCGGCACCAGCCGGCTTTAGACACGGGACAAGCGCCTGGCGGCGATTGCCGAGGGTTTGCAGTTGAACTTTGCAGTGGAGCATGATTGACATAGCCAGTAAGCAAGCGCCTCAGAAAACTGTCGAAACCCTCAAGCACGGCGAAACGACGCGCAAGAACATCCCGAGCGCCGAATATCAGTCGGTGATGCAAAAAAACGAGCAGGACCCGGTACGCCTACGAACGCCGCAACCGCTACCTCGACCCCCCAGCTCGTCCGGCGTGGTAAGAACGAGCAGGACTAGGCGCATTTCTGCAACCGCCACCACCTCGATGACTGTCAACTCGGCGCCTAATCCAATCGGAGTGTGGCTCATCAACTTGTTAAAGGGGCCGCGGGATATGGCAGGCTTTCTTGACGCCGTACCTCCCTCGAGAGCGGCGCGCCCGAAGGGGATTACGTCGCTCAAACCCAGAGTCATTTCCATCTCGCGCTTCCCTCATCATCGCGCGGGCCGCTTGCTCCCGAGTATAAAAGCGGCCCTCGCGAACGAATCCGGGCGCTCACCGAGCCCTTGAGGGCGATGAGCTTGCGGGAGGTATCCCGGCTCAAGACCAGTTGCTCCGGCAATCCCTCGAGCAAGTGGATCAAAGCTCGGCGCCCTCGGCGAAGCGCGAGAGGTGAATGTTACCAGTTGCGCTATCGCGATAGGCGGGGAGAAAGCCGAAACCCCGATTTTCCTCGCTGATCCCACCGCGGCCCGTATAGTGGCGGTTGTCATCTTCTAGAGTCTTGCGTGTCAGCGCTTGAAGCGCTGAGCGGCTTTTGTTCATCGCACACCTCCGACTGAGGATGTCATCCCAGTGATTTGAGCGGTGGCCGTAATCTACGCTCACCGCCGCTTCACTCTTTACACACGTACATTACGTTACAAATTCGCCAAGAGGTTTCGCTGACCAATCTGGGTTACCTGTTGTACTGGGAGTTCTACGACAGCACGTGGGGCAAGGGAGAAGGAGATAACCTACCCCCGCCTTCCGCCCCCTCACTGCGCCAGCCGATAGGGCGTGCTCTCCCGTACTCGAAGGCAAAACCGTACCGCCTTGCCCAGCCATTCAACACCTGCTGCGAAAAGCTCCGCTTGAACTGACGTGCCACCGTGCTAAGGTGCTTGTGCGCTCCATCCGAAACCTCCTTCTATGAGGGCCACGTTTGTCAAGCTCCCGGCGGCAGATTAAGTGATCTTTTTCTCTCTGTCTTGTGCTCAGCTATAAGTTTGTCCCACCGGAGTTATGCACGCTTTGTCCACGGACGAAGAGGTTCTCTCAATCGCAGTCGGTGGGCAAAGGGCGCATAACTCCGGCCCTTCGGATCAGTAGTGCGCTGGCGATACTCGCTCCTCTATCAGGCACGTTGTTGGGTTGGCCGGTTTATCCGAAGCGTTCAGGCAACAGTGCCTGCTACAACCTTCTAT
>Ga0187893_10011991_pt1 | contig 12420 bp, 11 predicted proteins | sample MA1701074metaG_FD_139574 | JGI IMG/M metagenome (GOLD analysis project Ga0187893, IMG submission 139574) | White microbial mat communities from a basaltic lava cave in the Kipuka Kanohina Cave System on the Island of Hawaii, USA - MA170107-4 metaG ...
GACTCGGCGATGCCGCGTGCACCCATGCAAGTTCCGCACACGCCCACTTTGGCACCATTACGCACCACGCGAACGAGCATCTCCTCGATGTTGTAGAAACCCTCCGGCACCTTCTGGCCGGACTTTGCACAGGCCACCGCGTCCCCGATCAGAAACACTTTCACGTCTTCGGCTTCGGCCTTTGACAGGGATCCTGCCACGCGCAGGCCGTTATAGCTTCGCTCGCTGCCGTACGGCGCATCATTCAAGATGAACAGAGTCCTCATACTCTGACGCACCTCACGGCAGCTACTGCTCGACGGGCAACCCGCGGGCCCGCCATTCGGCGACACCATCGTCCAGCCTGAATGCCCGATACCCGCGCTTTTGCAGAAGAGCAACCGCATCTTTGGCCATCATGCAGAACGGGCCGCGACAGTAGGCCACCACTGGTTTATTTTTCGGCAATTCGTTCAGACGCTTCCTGAGCTCGGGGAGGGGCAACGACCGCGCGTATGGAAGGTGTCCGGCCGCGAACTCATCCTCAGGGCGTACGTCGATTACGACGACTTCACCGCTTCGCGCCTGCTTGAGAATTGAGTTTCGATCCACACCACGGAGGTCATTGCCGTGTGTGACCAACGAACTCAGTCCCATCTGCAAATCGACAAGGCGCTCTTCGGCGAGCCCCCGCAGGCCCACCCAGATGCCGGCGACCCCTTGGTCAGCCAGCCGATAGAACACGTACTTGCCTTCCTTCCGTGTTTCCACCAGCCGGGCAACTCGCAGTTCCTTAAGGTGGGCGCTAGCCAGCTTGACGCTGATATCCGCCTGCAGCGACAGCATTTCCACCGTCTTCTCGCTCTGGCACAGCAATTCGATGAGCTCCAGGCGTTTAGGGCTCGCCAGTGCCCTGCCGATCCGGCTGACCTGCTCATACAGGAGATTTTTCAGTTCGCGCATACAATGTAACCATCTAACGAATATTAGAATATAATCCAGATTCAACAAGTATGTCAATGCGGTCATGTCGGCCTTTCGCCAGTCATTTACGACAACAGGCTTTCTGTTGCTTCGGGTCACGCGTTTCGTTGCCATAACTGCATCGTGTCGGGAGGGGCAGACAGTTGATTCGCTCGACTCAACCCCGAATCTTCACAGGCTTATCACCTAATCATCACCACTGGCCGCGTCCTTGGGCCCAACGAGAAAGGAGGTTTTCACCATGAACACGACGGCTGGTGTCCAGCCACACAATGAAAGACCCGCCGCCGTATGGAGTTCCGGTGGCGCCAAGTACGATCAGGTCAGTCGGGGTATTGCCGATTCGATCGAGCATTGCGTACTACGGCTCGATCCGCAGTCTGGCGAGCGCATCCTCGATCTTGCGACAGGAACGGGCTGGACCTCGCGTGCCGTCGCCCGTCGGGGGGCCACGGTGATTGGCGCCGACATCGCGGCCGATCTGCTTGCCGCCGCGCGCGAGCGAGCCAAGGCAGAAGGCCTCAGTATCGAGTATCGAATCGGTGATGCCGAAAGACTGGCTTTCGCGGACGGAGAGTTCGACGCCGTCATCTCGACGTGCGGCGTGATGTTCGCGAGCCGGCCTGAAGCGGCGGCTGCCGAAATCGCACGCATGACCCGCAAGGGCGGACGTGTGGCGCTCACCACGTGGCTCCCCGACAGTAACCTCTTCAGGATGTTCCAGGTGATGAAACCCTATATGCTGCCGCCGCCTAATCCAGCGCCGCCCTCGCCGTTCGAGTGGGGCAAGGCGGAACGCGTTCGCGAGTTGCTCGGAGGCCCCTTCGACCTGCGCTTCGAAGAAGGAACCTCGTTTTGTCGCGAGCCGAGCGGCGAGGCGGCGTGGAACATATTCTCCATGAGCTACGGACCGACCAAGGCACTCGCCGGCAGTTTCGATGAAGCTCGTCGCGCCGAGCTGCGCCGCGACTTCATCGCCTTCCACGACGGCTTCCTTACCGAGCTCGGCATCTGTGTGCCGCGCGAGTATCTTCTCACCATCGGTGTGCGGCGCTGATCCGCCAACACCAATTTCTTTTCAAGGAGGAACATCATGGCTGCCCCCGTTACTTTCGACCCGAAGGACCTTGAGTCCAAAGTCAAGGCAATGTACCGAAGCGTCGCGGAAAATCCGCATGGCGAGTTCCACTTCGAGATGGGCCGAGCCATGGCCGAGCGCCTCGGCTACGCGCCTGCCGATCTAGATCGCATCCCGAAAGAGGCGATCGAGTCGTTCGCCGGTGTCGGCTACTATTTTCATCTTGCCGATCTCAAGGAAGGCGAAACCGTCCTCGATCTGGGTAGCGGTTCGGGCATGGACGCGTTCATCGCGGCGCTAAAGGTGGGCTCGCGCGGGAAAGTCATCGGCGTCGACATGACCGATGAGCAGCGCGCCAAAGCGGAACGCCTGCGCGACCGCGATGGCTTCAAGAACGTGACGTACGTGAAAGGCTACATCGAGAATGTCCCGGCCCCTGCGGCGTCGATCGACGTCGTAATCAGCAATGGCGTGATCAATCTCGCGACTGATAAGAGCAAGGTCTTCAGCGAGGCGGCACGCCTGCTCAAATCTGGCGGCCGATTTGCGATTTCCGACATTGTCACCGAGGTTCAGCTGCCCGAAACCATCGTGTGCAACTCGACGCTATGGGCCGCGTGCATTGGCGGAGCCGCCCAGCAGGAAAACTATCGCGGTCAGATCGCAGCAGCCGGCATGAAGGTAGTCAAATTCCAAGACAATCCGACCTACCAGTTCATCTCGGACAATGCCCGCGGGGCCAGCAGGAAATTCGGCGTGAAAAGCGTCTCACTGCTGGCGGTGAAGCCATAGTAACGGCCAGGAGCATCCAAGCATCGGGACGTGTGGTGTCCCCGCTGGAATTTGGTAGCACTGCGACGTGCTTCCACCTGAGGCCCGGCGTGCGCAACGATGTCAGCGACCGCGCCTTCTTCGAGGTAGAGAACGCATCCCTGTCGTCGACATGGTTCGCAAACGTGAGCGCTGAGTTACCTCCAATGAACATCGGGGGGGACACCGATATATCGCACTGGCGTTTTGGGCAAGTGAATGGCCTGCTCCGGGACTTCAGGTACGCAGGTCACCTGCCGGACAATCCTTTAATACATAACCCTACTACCTCACGATGCCGTTTCTATGGGATACCCGCCGTCTTCCATCGGCTCCAGGTACCAGAATCTGCCCCAACGATCAATGATCGACCCGGATTTATCGGGGACGACTACCTGCATGAGCTCGAGTTAGCGCTCAGGATGTGACCGGTACCAGCTTACGGCATCCGGTGCTTTCGTTTGTTACACAGTGTCCCAGTTAGTCTGCATTGGCATCGCAGCCTTGCCTTCAGGATTCAGCTACGCGGCAGGTCCCATTTTCGTTTGCTTAGGTGGACAGGCGACGGTCCCGTAGCTGCAAAACACGCAGCAGTCTCCCGATACTGGTCGGAGTAGCGTCTTGCAGTTCGTGCACTCGTAGAAGAACAAACATGCGTCGGTCGGCATGGTTTCTTCCTTCTTGAAGCCGCATTCTGGGCAGGTGATCCTGCTTTCCAGCACAATCGCCATCAGTGCACTCCGCCGACGGTCGTCGGGAATCCCACCGAAGTTACGGCCTTCGCCAGTTCATCGGAATTGGTTTTGTTCGGATCGTAACTGACCTCGGCAATCCCGGTTTTGTAGTCCACTTTGACGTCGGACACGCCCGGAACCCTTTTCAATGCCGTTTTGACCGTGATCGGGCAGGCTGCGCAGGTCATGCCCTGCACACCCAGCGTTACCGTGTTGATTGGGTCAGCCGCAACGGTGAGCGGGGAGAAAGCCAGGAATATCACAAACGCGACGGAGCGGAGCATGGCGGATTCCTTTCAATAAAACCAGTGCGCGTAGACTGGGAACAGGAGCATCGCGACAGCAAAGATCAGGAGAATCCAGAACGCGATTTTCTGACCTGCGTTCACCGCGGGTACCGCACATGCTTCGCCGGGCGCACACTGCCGCGGTACCACGTAGAGGCGATAAAATGCCATGCTGAAGAACAGCACAGCGACGCCGATGAAGATCGGCCGGAACGGCTCCAGCGCGCTCAAGCCGCCTATCCAGGCGCCCCCGACGCCGAGCGATACCAGCAGTAGCGGACCGAGACAGCAGGCGGTGGCGCCGAGCGCGGCGAACGCGCCAGCAACCAGCGACGTGCCGGTGGACGGTGTGGATTGCATCGGAACTTCTCTCCTTCCGAAACGATCATAAAACCGTACCTGCGTACGGAATCAAGCGCAAAAGGGGGTCAATATGAAGGAACCCAAAGAGTCGACGATCGGCGGTGTCGCGCGGGCTGCAGGGGTCAACGTCGAAACCGTGAGGTTCTATCAGCGGATGGGGCTGGTGCCCGTTCCCAAGCGCGTCTTTGGAAGTTTTCGCGATTACCCGCCGGCGATCATAACGCGAGTCTGCTTCATCAAGCGCGCACAGCAGCTCGGATTCAGCCTGGCGGAGGTGAAGAATCTACTTGCTCTGGAAGATGGTCAAAGCTGTATAAAGGCTCAAGGGTTGGCAGCGACGAAACTCGCGACCATCGAGGCACGGATTGCGGACCTCAACCGCATGCGTCGTACCTTGCAGAAACTGATAGCGCAGTGCAGAGCCGGCGGCGGAAGGATCCGATGCCCGATCACCGAAACGCTGGCGCACGGCGGACGTTGAACGATTCTCCTGCTCGATGTTCAGCCGCCTTGCGGCTCCGCGGGTAGGGCGGCGGGTGTTCGGCACATGAAATTTTTAATGTTTTGGTGACGGCGCCGTGACATCGTCGGAGCAGAATCGTTCCGGGACCGGCTTTTCCGGAAACGCTGATGTGATGCCGTTTTCGTGAATCCGGATAGCCCAGATTGACGTATCTTGGACCATCAAATCGGCTCGACAGGACACCGGTCCTTGATCTACAATGAAATCTGCTTTTCCTTTGGCATTGAGGGATTTAGTGAGATTTGACGGTCCCCGAGTTCGTCGTGCAATCTGCCGTTTTGTCGCGGCAGCGATGCTTTTCGCCCAGGCGATCGGCGTTGCACAGGCGTGCATCCAGGCTACGCAATCGCCAACCATGGCGTTTGCGGATGCACATCAAGAAAACGATTGCGACAAGACGGTCAACAGGAACGCCTGCCTGCAGCAGTACACGGCTGGTGATCATAGCAGTGCCCAGGTTCAGATCGCTGTCGCGGCGATGCCGGCGATCGCGACACTAATCGCTCCTCTCGCACCCGACCGCATTGCAGATTCCGCGGTAATATTGATTTCTCTCACGCATTGCGCCGATCCGCCCTCCTCGATCCTCTTCTGTAGTTACCAGCTTTAGCCCTCGCAAGCACTGACCCCGCCGCACTAGCGGCAGTTTGTGTTTTCTTTGCGGAGGCAACATGCAATCCCTGAATTTCCCGATAGCGGCATTCTTTGCTGTACGCACCAGATTTGCGTGGATCGATTCGGTCCGCGTATTTTTCAGTGAAATCGTCGTTGCCACAATGGCAGGCGCTTTAGTGTTCTCCGGACCTGTTTTTAGTGCCGAGGCGCCTCTCACGCTCGCCGAGGCGCAACGCCGCGCGGTAGAGCGTTCGCGCCAAATATCGGCGCACGACGCAGCCACGGTGGCCTCCCGGGAAATGGCCGTTGCCGCGGGCCGGTTACCGGATCCCATGCTCAATCTCGGAATTGACAATCTGCCGGCCGATGGTCCCGACCGATTCAGCGTCACGCGCGACTTCATGACTATGCGCCGCATCGGGATCATGCAGGAATTCACGCGTTCCGAAAAACGCCAACTGCGCGCCGAGAAATTCGAGCGCGAGGCAGACAAAATCCTCGCCGAGAAGATCGCCACGATCGCCTCGATTCAGCGTGACACTGCGCTCGCCTGGCTTGATCGCTATTACGCCGAAGCGACGGCGGCCGCCATTGCCGAGCAGGCGTCCGAGGTCAAGCTCGAGATCGTTGCCGCTGAAAGTGCGTATCGCGCTGGGCGCGGGAGTCAGGGTGACGTATTCGCGGCGCACAGCACTCTTGCCGCACTGGATGACCGCGCCAGCGAATTCAACCGACGCATCAGCGCAGCGAAGACTGTCCTGGCGCGCTGGGTTGGCGAGGATGCGGCCACACAGCTGGCGGGAAAGCCAAAGTTTGATTCAATTCGTCTGGACACGAATGCGCTCGATGCCGAGCTTGCCCATTATCCGCAGACCACAGTTCTCCGAAAACAAGAGGAGATCGCTTCGACCGAAGCCAGGATTGCCCGCGCCGACAAAAGGGCTGACTGGAGCGTCGAAGTGATGTACAGCCAGCGTGGCCCCTCCTTCTCGAACATGTTGTCGGTCGGCGTTTCGATTCCATTGCAGTGGAACCAGAGAAACCGCCAGGATCGGGAGTTGGCGTCCAAGCTGGCGATGGCCGATCAGGCCAAGGCCGAGCGGGAAGAGGCCCTGCGCGCGCAAATTGGCGAGGTGCGTGCGATGGTCGTCGAGTGGGAAAACGGCCGCGAACGTCTGGCGCGCTACGAGAAGCAGATCATCCCCCTTGCCAAGGAACGCACCAGGGCCTCGTTCGCGGCCTACCGCGGCGGCAAGACCAGCCTCACTGATCTGCTTCTCGCGCGACGTAACGAAATTGACATGCGAATTCAGGCGCTGCAGCTGGAAATGGAAACCGCGCGCATGTGGGCGCAATTGAATTTCCTGATCCCGGATGATGGCAGCGCTCCACTTGCCGCGCCGCCATCCGCTGCCGGCTCGAAGAAGGAATCGAAATGAAGACCAGAAATCTCCTCCTTGCAGTCGCCGCCGCAATTTTTCTCGGCGCAGTTGGTTTTGGAATCCATGAGCTTGGCATGTCCCGCGGCATGAAAATGGCAGGTACGGCTTCCAGCGCTGTAGGGTCAGCCGGCGGAAGCGCGCAAAAAACGGATGCCACGGATCCTGCCTCCGGCAAGAAGATTCTCTACTGGCATGACCCAATGGTGCCGGGACAGAAGTTCGACAAACCGGGCAAATCACCATTCATGGACATGCAGTTGGTCCCCGTCTTCGCCGATGGCGATGGCGACGAAGGCAGGGTAACGATCAGTCCGCGAGTGCAACAAAACCTGGGCGTGCGAACGGCCGAGGTTACAAAAGGTACTCTGACAGCGGTCGTTGAAGCGGTGGGCACGGTGGTCTACAACGAGCGAGAACTAGTTGTCGTTCAGGCGCGCAACAACGGTTACCTTGAAAAACTCTATGTGCGGGCAGTGCTCGACCCTGTGCGCAAGGGAATGCCGCTGGCCGAACTGTACCTTCCCGAATGGGTGGCGGCGCAGGAAGAGTACCTGTCGGCGCGGCGCGTCACCGATGCCGGCCTGAAGGACCTGATGCAGGGTCTGTTGGAAGGTGCGCGTCAACGGATGCGCCTCGTGGGCATGACAGACGATCAGATCCGCCTGGTCGAAACCACCGGTAAGGTGCATGCGCGGTTGACCGTACCTGCCCCGATCAGCGGTGTGGTCGCGGAACTCGGTGCTCGTGAAGGCATGACCGTCATGGCGGGTGCGTCCCTGTTTAGGATCAACGGACTCGATACCATCTGGGTAAACGCGGAGATCCCGGAGAATCAGGCCGATATTGTGCAACCTGGCATTGCAGTGGAAGCGCGCACACCTGCGCTTTCACGGAAGGTGTTCACTGGGACGGTCAGTGCCATCCTGCCGGAAATCAACGCCGCCACGCGCACGATAAAGGCGCGCATCGAGCTTGCCAATCCTGGCGGGCAGCTCAAACCCGGCATGTTCGCTACGATCGACTTGACCCCGCGAGGCCGCAAGGAAGTCCTCATGGTGCCCACCGAGGCGGTCATCCAGACCGGCAAGCGCAATGTCGTTATTGTCGAGGAAGATGCGGGCAAATTCACTCCCGTCGATGTCAAAATCGGCATGGAAACGGACGGCAAAACCGAAATCCGCGAAGGACTCGAAGCCGGTCAGAAAGTCGTGGTCTCGGGCCAATTCCTCATCGATTCCGAGGCGAGCCTGAAGGCTACCACCATGCGCATGGAGGATGCTCCGGGAACAGCTTCCGGTGGACCCGTTGCCATGACGCACAAAGGCCAAGGCAAGGTCGAAAAAATCAGCGAAGGAGAGATCACGCTCTCGCATGGCCCCATCCCTTCACTTAAGTGGGGTGCGATGACCATGGGCTTCAGGTCGCCTGCGTCCGGCCTTCCCAGCGACTTGGCTTTGGGAGACACCGTCACGTTCGAGATTCGCGAGGCCAAGGACGGCATGTTTGAAATCACTTCCATCTCCGCCACCAGCCATGCACCTCCTCAACCGATGACGGCCAAAGACAAAGGCAACATGAGTGGCGAGATGAAGGGGCCGACGAAATGATCGCCAAACTTATCCGCTGGTCGATCGCCAACCGCTTCCTGGTGCTGCTCGCGACCCTGATGGTCACCGGTTGGGGGCTATGGTCGCTGTCGCGAACTCCATTGGACGCGATTCCTGACCTGTCGGATGTGCAGGTGATCATCCGTACCATGTTCCCGGGACAGGCTCCGCAGATTGTCGAGAATCAGGTGACCTATCCACTGGCCACCACGATGCTGTCGGTACCGGGCGCAAAGACGGTGCGTGGCTATTCGATGTTCGGCGATTCCTTCGTCTATATTCTGTTCGAGGACGGCACCGATCCGTATTGGGCGCGCTCGCGCGTTCTCGAATACATGAATCAGGTGCAGTCTCGCCTTCCGCCGCAAGCTAAAACCGCCTTGGGGCCGGATGCGACGGGAGTGGGCTGGGTTTACGAATACGCGCTCATCGACAGGAGCGGCAAGATGGACTTGTCGCAACTGCGCGCCCTGCAGGACTGGTTCCTAAAGTACGAGCTGAAGACCGTGCCCAACGTCTCGGAGGTCGCGAGCGTCGGCGGCATGGTGCGCCAGTACCAGATTGTGCTCGACCCCGCTCGGCTGCGAGCCTACAACATTCCGCACGGCATGGTGATCCACGCAGTGCAAATGGCCAACCAGGAGACCGGCGGCTCGGTGCTGGAACTGGGTGAGGCTGAATACATGGTGCGTGCCTCGGGCTATCTGCAGTCGCTCGACGATTTCCGCAAGATTCCGCTGATGACCACCGAGGCAGGCATATCGGTGCGGCTCGGGGATGTGGCGCGTATTCAAGTCGGACCGGAAATGCGGCGCGGTATTGCGGAACTCGATGGCGACGGCGAAGTGGCCGGGGGCGTAATCGTAATGCGCTCAGGCAAGAACGCACTGGAGACGATCGACGCAATCAAGGCCAAGCTGGACGCCCTGAAGCCGAGCTTGCCGCCCGGCGTCGAGATCGTTCCCACCTACGACCGTTCCAACCTCATTAAACGCGCTGTCGCCAATCTTGGGCAAAAGCTCGTCGAGGAGTTTATCGTCGTTGCGCTGGTATGTGTGGTGTTCCTGTTTCACCTGCGCTCCGCCTTCGTGGCGATTGTCTCCCTGCCTCTGGGCATACTTATGGCGTTTATCGTCATGTACTACCAGGGCGTGAACGCCAATATCATGTCGCTTGGCGGAATTGCCATTGCGATCGGGGCGATGGTGGATGCCGCGGTGGTGATGATCGAGAACGCGCACAAACACATCGAGGCGTGGCAGCACGCGCACCCGGGCGACAAGCTTGCAGGCGACGAACAGTGGCGCGTGATTGGCGACGCGGCGGCCCAGGTAGGGCCGGCATTGTTTTTCTCGCTCTTGATCATCACGCTGTCATTTATCCCGGTATTCACGCTGGAAGCGCAGGAAGGTCGTCTGTTCTCGCCGCTTGCCTACACCAAAACTTACGCGATGGCCGCCGCCGCAGGCTTGGCGGTGACACTGATTCCGGTGCTGATGGGTTACCTCATCCGCGGCAAAATTCCCGCGGAAAAGAAAAATCCTCTCAATCGTGCGCTGATCGCGCTTTATCAGCCACTGCTGAACAGAGTGCTGGCTTTTCCCAAAACCACCCTTGTGGTTGCGCTGCTGATCCTGCTGGCAACCATCTATCCGGCCAGGCAGATCGGCGGCGAATTTATGCCACCGCTGGATGAAGGCGATCTGTTGTACATGCCCAGCGCCCTGCCGGGATTATCGGCCGGAAAGGCGGCGGAACTGTTGCAGCAGACCGACCGGCTCATCAAGACCGTGCCCGAGGTGGCGAGCGTGTTCGGCAAAGCCGGCCGTGCCGAAACCGCGACCGACCCGGCACCGCTCGAGATGTTCGAGACCACGATCCAGTTCAAGCCACAATCGGAATGGCGCCCGGGCATGACGCAAGACAAATTGGTTGAGGAACTGGACCGCATTGTAAGGGTACCGGGTTTGTCGAACATCTGGGTGCCACCGATCCGCAACCGCATAGACATGCTGGCCACCGGCATTAAAAGCCCGGTAGGCGTGAAAGTGGCAGGCGGCAGCCTCCAGGAGCTTGATCGCATCTCGTCCGAGATCGAACGGGTGCTGAAACAAGTACCGGGGGTGACTTCGGCGTTCGCCGAACGCCTATCCGGCGGGCGTTACATCGACGTGAAAATCGATCGCGACGCGGCGGCACGCTACGGCCTGAACATCGCCGATGTGCAAAGCATCGTGGCCGCCGCCATCGGCGGCGACAACATCGGCGAGACGGTCGAGGGACTACAGCGCTTTCCCATCAACATGCGCTATGCGCGCGAAATGCGCGACTCCGTCGAGAAGATCCGCGATCTGCCTGTGCTGACCGATCGCGGCGCACAGATCCGCCTGGGTGATGTGGCGGCTATTCGCATCAGCGACGGACCGCCAATGCTGAAGAGCGAGAACGCGCGCCTATCGGGCTGGGTGTACATCGATATCCGTGGCCGCGATCTCAGTTCCGCGGTGCGCGACATGCAGCTAGCGGTCGCAAAAGAAATCAAACTCCCGGCCGGTTACTCCATATCGTGGTCCGGACAGTTCGAGTACTTCGAGCGTGCCAAGGCGAAGCTCAAGGTCGTCGTGCCATTTACGCTGATCATCATTTTCGTGCTGCTTTATCTCACGTTTCGACGTTTCGTCGAGGCGTTCCTGATCATGGCCACGCTGCCTTTCGCGCTGGTGGGCGGCTTCTGGCTGATCTTCCTGCTCGGTTACAACATGTCGATCGCCTCCGCCGTGGGATTCATCGCGTTGGGTGGCGTGGCGGCGGAGATCGGAGTGGTGATGCTGCTCTACGTGAAGCAGGCGGTCATCGCGCGCGAAGAGAAAGGACGGCTCAACGACGCGCGGGATCTGGCGCAGGCGATCATCGAGGGCGCCGCCCTTCGGGTGCGGCCGATCGCCATGACGGTCGCCGTGATCATCGCGGGTCTGCTCCCGGTGATGTGGGGAACGGGAACGGGTTCCGAAGTGATGCGGCGCATTGCCGCGCCTATGGTCGGCGGGATGATCACGGCGCCACTGCTATCCATGTTGGTGCTGCCGGCCGCGTATTACCTGATCTACCGCCGTCGAGTAAATTTGAAACTTGGCCGATTCGGCGACCATGAGCACGTGGCAGAAAACCCGTTAGGCCGTGATGTTATTACAGGCTCGTGAAGAGGGATTTGACGTATGAGAAAAGCGCGCCGACAACCCAGTCCTCTCAACCGCATGAACACAATGCGGCGAAGCCCGGCGCGGAAAAACCCTGACGTGCTGCGCTACGTTCGAATCGTCGGTACATCGATCAACTCGCAAACAATAGATTGGAGAAGACGATGAAAGTGAACCAATGGTGGCTGGTTCTGGCCGTAACTGTCTTGTTTTTAAACGGTTGCCCCGCCGAGAAACCGGTCACTTCTGCCGGCCTTGAACAGAAAATCGAAACGGCGCGCACACGCGCGGATCATAAGGAGATCGCCGCGGCTTATGAGCAACAGGCGAATGTCGATATGGAGGCTATGGAGCGGCATCGCAAGTTGGCACGGGCGTACGAACAAGGCTGGGTGTGGGCTCCGCGAGGTGCCGACGGTGTAAGCAGTGCGGGAAGGAAAAATCGAAGTTTGATGGCGCATTGCGAAAATCTCACACGAATGTATCAGCAGGCGGCAGAGGAGAATCTTGCACTGGCGAAACAGCATCGCCAGATGGCTTCCGAAACCAAAGACTGAAACCGCATGTCCGCCAATCCGGCGTGCGGCATGACGGTGTTCGACACCGGGCGGCGCTGCCGGTGCCTTTATCGCCGCAATGCCTAAGCAACTGCGCGACCGACACAAGCACATGCCAGAGGCAGAACACATGCGTGGGCCAGGGATGGCAAAAAATCGCCGAGAAGCAATTCCTGGAAAAAGGCGGCGAAGTGGACCACGACTGAGACACGTCGATCGCCTCCCGTTATGTGCGGCGTGCCTC
>Ga0187893_10011992_pt1 | contig 12420 bp, 11 predicted proteins | sample MA1701074metaG_FD_139574 | JGI IMG/M metagenome (GOLD analysis project Ga0187893, IMG submission 139574) | White microbial mat communities from a basaltic lava cave in the Kipuka Kanohina Cave System on the Island of Hawaii, USA - MA170107-4 metaG ...
ACCGACTCGAGATTGAGGACCGGGACCTCGGAGCAGCGGGCCACGGCGTGGAGCACCGGATCCTCGCGCTGCTCTTCCCAGGGGCGGGCCAGATCGGCGAAGCTGCGCACCCCGATGCAGTCCACGACGCCGCCCAGGAACTTCCCCACGGCGTCGCGCACGTGCTCCGCCTTGTCGCCGTCCATGACCGCCCCGTCCCGCGTCTCCAGCGCCCAGACGCTCTTGCCCACGTCGTGGCAGGTGCAGAGCGCGCCCAGGGAGTAGCAGGCGACCTCCAGGGCGGTGCGGGTGCGCAGGGAGGGGTTGAAAAAGAGGCCGCAGACGACCCGGCCCGCGAGGGCGGGGGGGATCTCCGACTCGCGGAACCGGTCGGCGAGGTCGAGCAGCGTGGTGATCTCGCCGTCGGAAAGATCCTCCAGGCTCAGGATCGAACGGCCCTTCACTGCAGCACGCTCCGTAGCGCGTCGAGCGCTTCGTCGAGCTCGCCCGGCGTCATCGTGAGGGGCGGGAAGAGGCGCATCACCCGCGGATCGCCAGGGCACTCCCCGACGAGGATCCTGCGCTCGGTGCGCAGCGTCGCCCGAGCGCGCCCGGCGTCTTCGTGCATGCGCAGCCCAAGCAGCGCTCCGTGCCCCCGCACCCCCTCCAGTCCGCCCAGCCCGGCGAGCCCTCGGCGGAACGCCTCCTCCAGCGCCAGCGCGCGGGAGGGCCCGTCGAGCTCCTCGAGCATGGCGAGGGTGGCGTCGATCGCCGCGCAGGCGAGCGGGCCGCCGCCGAAGGTCGTTCCGAGGTCCCCGGGCTTCGTGGTGGCGGCGACCTCGCCGCGTGCCAGGAGCACCGAGGCGGGAAATCCGCCCGCCACCGCCTTGGCCATCGTGATGAGATCGGGGGCGATGCCCCAGCGCTCCCCGGCGAACCAGAACCCGGTGCGGGCGGGCGCGGTCTGGATCTCGTCGAAGACGAGGAGCGCGCCGGTCGCATCGCAGCGGCGGCGCAGCGCCACGGCGAAGGCGGGATCGAGCACCCGCACGCCCCCCATGGACTGGATGGGTTCGACGAGGACGGCGGCGCAGGTGGAGTCGACGAGGCGATCGAGCCCGTCGAGGTCGTTGCATTCGCCGAAGACGAACGCGCCGGACGGGTCGAGGATCGGCGCCGCCGCGTCACGGTAGTGTCCGAGGGCGGTGGCCCCCAGGGCGCCCAGGGTGCGGCCGTGAAACCCGCCCCGGAACGCCGCGACCCGGGTGCGTCCGGTGGCCTGACGTGCCATGCGCAGCGCCGCCTCGTTCGCCTCGGCCCCCGAATTGACGAAAAAGGCGCGGGCATCGGGCCACGGGGCGATGCGGCAGAGCCGCTCGGCGGCGCGCGCGCGCACGGGCAGGTGGACGAGGTTGGAATAAAAGAGCAGGTCCCGCGCCTGGTTGGCGATGGCGTCGGCGATCCGCGCGGGGCTGTGGCCGAGGAGGCAGACCGCGTGGCCCCCGTAGAGATCGAGGTAGGCGGTGCCGTCCAGGTCGTAGACGCGCGAGCCTTCGCCGCGCGCCAGGACCAGGTCGGCGCGGGCGTAGGCGTTCGCCTCGTAGCGCGCCTGCGCCTCGACGATGGCGGCCCGGTTCACGGGTTGGCTCCGGGAACGAGGAGTCCCGCGGTCTCCTCCATCCCGAAGAGGAGGTTGAGATTCTGTAACGCCTGCCCGCTCATCCCCTTCGTGAGGTTGTCGATGGCGGAGAGGATCACCACGCGGCGTCCGCGCTGCGTGACGCTCAGGTCGCAGAAATTGGTGCGGACGACGTGGCGCAGCGTCGGCGACTCCTTGCGGAGGCGCACGAACGGCTCGCCGGCGTAGCGCGTGCGATAGAGCGCGGCGGCGTCGGCGTCGCGGTCGAGTCGCACGTGGGCGACGGTGAAGATGCCGCGGCTGAAGGGGCCCGACTGCGGGACCATGCCGAGGTCGAAGGCGGTCGCACTCAGGCGGCGCAGCTCCTGCTCCACCTCGGGCTGGTGCTGGTGTGCCAGGACCTTGTAGGCGCGCAGGTCCTGGACGCGCTCCGGGTGGTGCGTCCCCTCCTTCGGCTCCGCGCCGGAACCGGACGAGCCGGTGGTCTGCGCCAGGGTCACGTCGCCGGTGAGCAGCCCCGCCTCCGCGAGCGGCGCCAGCGCGAGGAGCGCGCCGGTGGCGAAGCAGCCGGGGTTGGAGACGAAGCGGCTGGATGCGATGGCGGTGCGGTTCGTCTCCGGGAGCCCGTACGCGAAGAGGTCGGGACTCTCGAGGAAGGGGGTCTCCTTCCCGTACGCCGCCTCGTGGGCCTTGCGGTCCTTCAGCCGGAAGTCGCCGCTCAAATCGACGACCCGCGCCTCGGGGAGCGCCGCGGTCACCTTCCGCCAGAGCGCGTGGGAGACCCCGTGGGGCGTGGCGAGGACCGCAGCGCGGCAGCTCGCCGGCAGCTCGTCCGGCGCGCGGAAGACCAGGTCGGGGTAGCAGCCGGCGAGTTGCGGCATCGCCTCCTCCACGCGGCGGCCCGCCAGCCGCTCGCTGCAGGCTGCGGCGACACGGAAGCCGGGATGGCCCGCCAGGAGGCGCAGCAGTTCCTGCCCTCCGTAGCCGGTCGCGCCGAGGATCGCGAGATCGATCCGGGCGGTGCTCACGGCGCGAACGCCTCCGCCTCCACCAGGTCGGCCAGCCGCACCCCGTCGGTGCGGGCGTTGGCCGCCGGCACCCCGAGCTGCTCGCTGACGTAGCGCGTGCCGACCTCGTTGTCGGTGGCGGGGCCCGCCAGCACGCCCAGCTTCAGCCCCAGCTCGTTCTCCATGATCTGCTTGGCGCCCCAGGCCGCCACGAGATCGTTGGCGCAGAGCACATGGCACCGCGCCGCGCGGCGGATCTCCGGGTCCTCCAGGAGCGTGCGCACGCCGTAGTTGCCGATGATCCCGTCCCCGGTCTCCGCGACGACGACGTCCGGCTCCCCGGGGGCGAGCGCGTTCAGGACGCCCTTGGCGATCCCCGCGAGATTCTCCACGTCGCTCGTGCTCGGCAGGCCGCAGTCGAGGAACGAGAGCCCCTGCACCGCGCCGTGGTCCATCATGTTGAGGGTGTCGCGGAGCGCGGCGACGCCGGTGAGCTTCGCGGCGCCCACCCGGTAGCCGCGCTGGGTGAGATGGAAGATGATCTCCACCGCCGCCCGCGTCTTGCCGCTGTTCATGCAGGAGCCGGAGACGACGATGAGCGGGCAGGGCAGCGCAAGCGTGTCGGCAGGCGGGAGCGCCCCGTCGCGGATGTTGACCGGCTTTCCGTCCGGGCGGACGGCCATCCCGATCACCTCTACAGAGAGCGGGTGGCCCACCTCGCTCGTCGCGGAGGTGCACTCGCCCAGCACGCCGCCGAGGTTGAGCACGTGGATCTTGTCCCCGGCCCGCAGAGTCTGCGGGACGCGCCCGACGAAGCCGCGCAGCGCCGCGCGCGACCCCAGGGCCCCGGCGATCACGTCCCCCTTGGAGATGTGGGCCATGCGCCCGGTCGTCAATTCCAAGACGTCGTAGACCTTTTTCTCCTCCAGGGCGCGCACCACGAGCACATTGCCCACCCGCGCCTCGATGATGCGGCTGACCTCGATCTCTTGACCGAGCGCGAGACGGCTGGTCACCGACCCGAGCTTATGGACATGGACTTTCACGCCCGATCCTCCTCCGCCGCGAGGCGCGACGGGATGCCGAGGATTCTGCAAAAACCGGCGGCGTCGCGCCCGTCCCAGAGCGCAGAGCCCTCCCCGTACCGTGTGCCCGGCCGCACCAGCGCGTGGGGGGAGCGGACCCCGGTCACCTCGGCGCGGCCGCGGCGCAGCCGCACGCGCACATCACCGGAGACCCGGGACTGGGAGGAGAGGAGGAGCGCCTCGAGATCGCGGCAGACCGGGTCGAAGTAGTGGCCCTCGTGGAGGTAGTCACCAAAAAGCGCCCCGGCGCTGTTCTTGAACTCCGCCTGCCGCTTCGTGAGGACGAGCTTCTCCAGTTCGCGGTGGGCGGCGATGAGGAGGGTGGCCGCCGGGGCGACGAAGCCGATGCGCCCTTTGATGCCCAGGATCGTGTCCCCCAGATGGACCCCGCGGCCGATCCCGAGGGGCCGTGCGCGGCGGTCCAGTTCCGCCAGGAGTTCGAGGGGGGGGCGGGGGGAGCCGTCCAGGGCGACGGGCAGCCCCGTGGCGAACGAGAGGACCAGCTCCGTCTCGCGGGCCTCCGGCGCGAGGCGCGAGCCCGCGGCCTCGAAGGCCTCCTCCGGGATCTCGCTCCAGGGGTCGTGGGTTTCGCCGCCGCCCACCGTGGTGCCGACGAGCCCGTGGTTGACGGAGTAGCGCGTCGTCTTGGGAGGCACTTCGACCCCCGCCTCGCGGAGCGCCGCGGTGGAGGCTTCCCGCGAGATCTGCTTCTCGCGGATGGGGGCGAGGATGGCCAGCTGGGGCGCCAGGGTCGTGATGGCGACGTCGAAGCGCACTTGGTCGTTGCCCGCGCCGGTGCAACCGTGGGCGACCGCCTCCGCGCCGAGGCGGAGGGCGGCGCGCACCAGCGCTTCGGCCTGGACCACGCGCTCGGCGCCCACCGCCACCGGGTAGACCCCGCCGCGCAGGGCGTTGCCGCGGAGGAGGTGGCAGAAGAAGCGCTCGTAGACGGCGAGGCGGCCATCCACCGCGAGGTGCTCGCGCGCCCCCAGGGCGTGCGCGCGATCGGCGATGACCCGCAACTCCTCGGGGCCGAATCCGCCCGCATCGACCGTTACGGTGACGACGTCATACCCCTCGCGCCGGAGCGCGAGGAGGCAATAGGAGGTATCCAGACCCCCGGAGAAGGCGAGCGTGGCGAGGGGCATGGCGGTCGGCCTCGGGCATGGGAAAGGGACAACCTTAGCACCCGGGCTCACCCCCCGCTAGAGTTTGGGGGGATTCGTGCCGCCGCGCAGATCCCCGTCCTCGGGCCAGGCCGCGTCCGCCCATTCTCGCGCTCGCCCGGCCACCCGCTTGGGCGCGGCGAAGCGAAGGATCGCAGCGAGCACGCGCCGGGCGTTTTCGGGGGATGGACGGACCAAGAGATCCATCTGCCCCGTGGCCCGCGGAGGGCCGTGGGCGGCCATGGCGTGGGTCCTCACGAAGAGGAACGCGACCGCCTCTGCGCGAAACGCGGACGACAGGTCGCGGAAGCCGGGGTTCAGCAACGGGGTCTCCCTTGACCGCCCATGCTTCCCGCGCGAAGTCCCCATCATCCCGGCGCCGTCCTGCACGGTCGGTTCGGCTTCTGTCGCCGTCCGCCGCCGCGAAGAGGGACGAAGCACCGCCGCCCTCCAATCGCGCCGCGTCACGGATCCCCGAGAGCAGTGCGCGGCCTGACGAAGAGGACATGCGACCGGGGGGGCCTCGACTCACCCGGAGGCTCGGGTGGACCCCGCCGACCGGTCTTGGAACCGGAGGAGCCCCGCCCCCCTCCCCCGCCTCGTTGATTGCGGTCCGCGCCAGCCGATATAGCCTCTTGACCGTGATCGTCGCCGAGAGACTCACCAAGATCTTCCACGACCCCAAGCGCGGCGGGGAATTCCGCGCCGTGGACGACGCCAGCTTCCGCTGCGAGCCGGGGCGCATCTTCGGCCTCCTGGGTCCCAATGGCGCCGGCAAGACGACCACCCTCCGCATCCTCTCCACGACGCTGCAGCCCACCGCGGGGCGCGCCAGCGTCGCGGGCCACGACGTAGGGCGCGAGCCGTCGGAGGCACGACGCAGGCTCGGCTTCTGCACCGGCACCACCGGCGTCTACGAGCGGCTGACTCCGCGCGAGATGACCGGCTATTTCGGCCGGCTCTACGGCATGGGGGAAGAGGCGGTCGCGGCGCGCACGGAAGAGCTCTTCGACCTCCTGGACATGCGCTCGTTCAGCGACACGCCCTGCGGCCGGCTCTCCGCCGGGATGCGCCAGAAGGTCTCGCTGGCCCGCACCATCGTCCACGATCCCCCGGTGCTCATCTTCGACGAGCCGACCACGAGCCTCGATGTGCTCGTGGCGCGCACGGTGACGGAGTTCATCGGCTCCTGCAAGGAGCGCGGGCGGACGGTCATTCTCTCCACCCACATCATGGCGGAGGCGGAAAAACTCTGCGACGACCTCGCCATCCTCTACCGGGGCCGGATCCTGGAGCAGGGCACGGTGGAGGCGATGAAGGCGCGCGCCGGGCGGGACACGATCGAGGACCTCTTCTTCACCCTGGTGGATCGATGCGACGCGGCACCCTCGGCCTGATCGCGCGGAAAGAGATTCTCGACACGCTGCGGGACCGGCGCACGCTCTTCATCGCCCTCATCCTGCCGCTCCTGCTCTACCCGGCGCTCCTCTTGGGGATGACCCAGGTGATCGGCGCCACCCAGCGCAACCTCGACGCGGAGCGGCAGAAGATCCTGGTGGACGGGATCGACGCGCAGGACGCCCTCGTCGCACGTCTGCGCGAGCGCAATCTCGAGCCGCGCACGGAGGAGGGCGCGCCTCTGGGCGCACGGCTGCGGGCGTTGGCGGAGGGGGCGGGGGAGGACGGAGAGGCGCGGGAGGAGCTGCGCCGCGCGCTCAAGGAGAGTGGCCTCTCGGGGGCGATCCTCTTCGACGAGGGGTTCGCCGAGCGGGTCGCCGCGGACCGTCGCGCCGCCGCCCGGCTCCTCTTCGACCCCACCGACGAGCCGAGCAAGTTCGCGCGGATGAAGGCGAGAGCGGTGCTGGAGGAATTCGCCAAGGAGAGGCGCGAGGCGCTGGTCGAGGGCCATCCCGGCGACGTGGAGCGGCTGCGGTTCATGGAGCGGCCTGTGGAAGTGCGCGAGCTGGAGGTCGCCAGCCGCGGCCAGAAAGGCGCCTACTCCTTCGCGCCCATGCTCGGCATGCTCATCGTCCTCATGGCGCTCACCGGCGCCTTCTATCCCGCCGTGGATCTGGTGGCGGGGGAGAAGGAGCGCGGCACCATGGAGACGCTCCTCGTCACCCCGCTCACTCGCGGCGAGATCGTCTTGGGAAAATTCCTCGCGATCTGGCTCCTGGCGGTGGTGACGGCGCTGCTCAACCTGCTCGTGATGGGTCTCACATTCTCCAAACTCGCGGGCATGGCGGGGGCCGGGAAGATCGCCTTCTCCCTGCCCGCCGGCGCGCTCCTCGCGGTGACGGCCATCCTGATCCCCACCGCGGCGCTCTTCAGCGCCGTGGCCCTCGCGCTCTCCTCGTTCGCCACTTCCTACAAGGAAGGGCAGCACTACCTTTCGCCTCTCTTCCTCGTCGCGTCGCCCCTGGCGATGGTGGGGCTCCTGCCCGGCGTCGAGATCGGCTACGGACTCGCGCTGGTGCCCGTGGCCAATGTGGTGCTCCTCGTGAAGGCGATGCTCTTGGGGGGGGGGCGGGGGGGCGGCGGGGCCTGCGATCCTCGCCACAGCGGTGACGGCTCTCTTCGCGGCGGGAGCGCTCTTCGTGGCCGTCGGCCTCTTCCGGCGGGAGAGCGTGCTCTTCCGCGTGGGGGGCGGCAAAAGCTTCGATGCCGCCTCGTTTCGGGCGCGTCGTGCGGGCATTCCCGGGGAGGGGCAGGCGATCTTCCTCTTCTTCACGGTTCTCGCGCTCATGTTCTATCTCGCCTCGGCGCCCCCGCCCTCCCTGGCCGGCGTCGTGAAAGTCTTCCTGCTCACGCAGATCGGGGCGGTCCTCGCGCCGACGCTCCTCTTCGCGCGCCAGGGCAAGGCGAACTTCCGCGAGACCTTCTCCTTGCGCCGGCTCGCGCCCCGGAGCGCGCTGCTGATCCCGTTCGCCGCCGCGTTCACGCTGGTCTTGGTGCTCCTCGCGCAAACGCACCTCATGCCCGCGCGCGAGGCCCAGGGGATCGAGGTCTTGGTGGAAGCGCTGGCCAGAGCGCCCTTCTGGCTTGGCCTGCTTCTCCTCGCGATCGTTCCGCCCCTCTGCGAAGAGGCGCTCTGCCGGGGCTTCCTTCTCTCGTCGTTCCGCGCCCGCTACGGCGATGGACGGGCCATCCTCGTCACGGCGTGCCTGTTCGGCGCGCTCCATCTCGACCTCCACCGATTTCCCGCCACGACGGCTGCCGGGCTCCTCCTGGGGCTCGTCTGTGTCCGCACGCGGTCGATCCTCGCCCCGCTCCTCTTCCATGCGGTCTACAACGGGATCCTGGCGTTGACGCTCTATGCCCCTTCCATCGCCGGGGTCGTCGAGGCTGCGCTCCAGCCCGGCGTCGCCCTGTTCGCCGCCCTCCTGGCCGCGATCGGCCTGGCCGGGAGCTGCTGGCTGCTCCTGCGCCGGGCAAGCCCGACGGTTTGACCGACGCCCGGTTTGTGCGACCATACCTCTCCCGAAAAACGCGCCCGTAGCTCAACTGGATAGAGCGCCTGGCTACGGACCAGGAGGCTGAGGGTTCAAATCCTTCCGGGCGTACCACGGTTTTCCACGCGGTCGTGGCGGTGACCGACACCGATTGCCAGGCATCGGCGCTCCGCGTGTGGCACGCGCGGTTACCCCGCGAAGAGATGCGCGGCATCTCTTCGGGGCTGGCGCGGCACGCACGACTTGCCAGCGCGCGCGCTTCAATCCTTCGGCATGCTCTTGTCGGGGGCGACGGCGCGCAGGGCGGCGGCGAGGGAGGAGGCCTTGATCTTTCCGTCCAGCAGTTTGGCGACCTTGCCGTCCTTCTTGAGCACCGCGACGGCCGGCGTTTCTTTGGCCCCCACGCGCGCCATCACCTCGGCGTTCGTAGCGGCGTCGAGCTTGACGCAGGCGAGTTGCGCGCCGAGGCGGCGCACAAGCGCATCGCCGAAGATCTCGTTCTGCAACGCCTTCGCCTCCGGCTTGGCGGCATCCTCGGCCGAGAAGAGGTAGACCATCAGGCCACCCTTCTTCGCCCCCTGCAGTTCGGCGAGGGCGGCGTCCAGGTCATCGCCCCACGCGAAGTTGCGGTCCTCCCCCGGCACGAACCGACCCTCCTGCACGCCCATCCACCAGCGCAGGTAGACCTCGTGTTCGTTGGGCCAGGAGTGGCCGAGGCCGGGCTGCAGGCGCACCTCCACCGAACGGACCTTGTCCTGGAGCAGTTCCACCGTCTTCCGCGCGGCGTCGGCATTGGGGTCGTCGGCCCCCGCGAGGGCGAGAGCGCCCATCCCCTTGCGCGCCCACTTGGGCACCGCGCCCCCGTTGTAGCCGGCTGCCACCCACGTGGCGCTGCAGGGGTGCAGCTCATCGTCGAAGGCGAGCGCCGCGAGATTCCAGCCTCCGTTCGAGAATCCGACCACATGGACTTTGGCTGGGTCGATGGGGAGCGTCGCCTTGAGATGCGCCGCGATGCGCAGCACCGCCTTGATGTCCGCCGGGGTCCAGCCATCGCCCTTCGACTTGGGTGCGCAGACGACATAGCCGTCGTCCTCCCAGAGGGCCAAGGTCCCCGCCATGCCGGATGCCGTCCCTCCGAGGCCATGGAGAATGACGACGAGGGACGCCGGCTTCTCCTTGTCGATCCCGTCGGGGACGAGAAGCCAGGTGTCCAGCCCCTCGATGACGCGATGCGATCTTCCGGGGGCGGAGTCCTCCTGCGCGACGGCAACCGCGAGGAGCAGGACCGCGGGGAGCAGGGCCGAAGCGAGGGTGGAAGCACGCATGCCGGCGCCCGCATAGAATCCCCGACGGTGCGCCTCCCCGCCATCCTCTTCCTCTCGACCCTCCTCGCGGCCGCCTGTGGCCGGGACCCGGCAGCCCCCGCCCCCCTTCCTCTCCTCTGCCTCGAAGCCAGGCGGCTTCCGGAAGCGGCGCGCATCGAAGTGGATGGGCGCAGGAACGAATCGGTGTGGTACGAAGCGCCCGAACTCGTCGTGCCGCTCACGGGCCCCGGCCCGGCCGAAGTGCGACTTCGGGCGTTCCACGACGGGGAGCGGCTCTTCCTTCTTGCGGAGTGGGAGGATCCCGCGGTCTCCCTGAACCGCTACTGGAAACTCCAGGAAGGCGGCGACTGGGTGCGCCACTTCGGGGAGGACGGGTTCGCGGTCCTCTGGGTCCCCGGGTCGCTCGCGGAGGAGTTTCGCGCCCAGGGGTGCGCGATCTCCTGCCATGGCGCGACACACCGGCGCGACGGACCGCGCGGCTACTTCGATGTCTGGAGCTGGGGCGCGCAGCGGTCGAGTCAGTTCGGCCAGGCGATCGACATGGTCCTGGATTTCGGGAACGGCGGGCGGCTGCGAGGCGACGGCCAGCCCGCCGAGTCGGGCAACCTGCCCAACGAGAACAGCCAGTTCCGCGGCCCTGCGGCGGTGCCGCTGAGGGTCACCGAGGAGTCGGCGCGTTTCCTCCGCTGGTCCAATGCACAACCGCTCCCCCTCGAGCGGTACGAGGCGACGAAGCACACGTCCGTCGGTTGGGAAGTTCCCTACGACCTGTTGCGGGCGGGCAAGGGGAGCCGCGGCGACGTGGCGGCAGCCGGCTACCACGCCGAGGGCCGCTGGCGGCTGGAGATGAGCCGGCTTTTCCGGACCGGCAACGGGGATGACGAGCCCCTGGGCGATCCGCTCGTGCCCAGCCGCTTCGCCGTGGCCGTGCACGAGGCGGCGGAGGGGGGCGACCATGCGATCTCCGGCCCGATCGAACTGCGTTGCGTGGCGACCCGTTAGACAGGGGTGGACAGCGCTTCGTCACGGTCCGGAACCTCCCCCGCCCCCGGGGCGGCTCGACCGCGGCACGCGGCGTGCGCGCACATCCATGGGAGACTCCGTCCATGAAAGCGATACCCCTCTGCCTCGCTCTGCTGCTCGGCGCCGCCTCCGCCCCCGCTTCCGAGACGACGAACGATCTCGAGGCGCGGCGCGCCCTCGAGCGCGGCATCGCCTGGCTCGTGGCCCAACAGAAGGAGGGCATCTGGTTCCTCGAGATGGAGGGCAAGAGCTTCCCCAACCCCGGCTACACCGCGATTGCCCTGGCGCCGGTGGCCGCGTCCATCCCGAAGGCCGAGCGCGCCACCCACCCGCTCCTCATGAAGACGACCGCGTTCCTCCTCGCCTTGCAGCAGGAGGACGGCCGCCTTTCCGCGCCGGGGTTCGAGGCGTACGAGAACTACCTCACCTCCGCCGCGCTCATGGCGCTGGTCGTCATCGACAATCCGGCCCACGCGACGGCGCGCGAGGGGATGAAGAGCTATCTCCTCGCCTCGCAGCGGCGGGACGAGAAGCGCAACGAGGGCGGGTTCGGCTACAACAAGCAGAAGGGGGCGGATCTCTCCAACGCGCAGTACGCCATCGAGGCGCTCCGCGCGGCCGGCATCCCCGAGGATCACGAGGCGATGGTCGCGGCGCGCCGCTACCTCTCTCGGATCCAGAACCGGAGCGAGAACGAAGAGAACGAAGGCGCGGCGTGGGAGCTGGAGGCCGAGGGCCAGGGCACCGTGAAGGTGGTCCCCGGGGACGACGGTTCGGCGCCTTACGAGCCCGGCGTCTCCAAGGCGGGGCTGCGCAAGCTCCCCGACGGGACCTTCGTCGCCCGCGGCTACGGCTCGATGACCTACGCCCTGCTCAAGTGCTACATCCTGGCGGGCGTCGGCAAGGACGATGCGCGGGTGAAGGCGGCGGTCGCATGGCTGGCGAAGAACTACACCTGGGAGGAGAACCCCGGCTTCGCCGATCTCATCCGCGAAGAGCCGTCGCGCAAGGACGCGCCCTACTTCGGGCTCTATTACTACTACCTGACCGCCGCCAAAGCGCTCGCGCTCATGGGAATCGACGAACTCATCACACCCCAGGGCGTGCGCGACTGGCGCAAGGATCTCGCGGCCGCGATCGTCGCTCGCCAGGGCAAGGACGGTTCCTGGCTCAACACCCAGAGTCCGCGCTGGGACGAGGGGAACGCCGTGCTGGTGACCGCCTACGCCACCGCGGCGCTGCAGGAGATCCTGGGCGACAGCCGGCGGTGAGCGCGCTGCGGAGGGCTTTCCCCTCGCCGGCGGGCGCCGTCGGCGCGGCCGCCGGCTGCGCCGCCTGCGTGGGCGCGTTCCACCTCTTCGCCCTCGCCCCGGGGGAGGGGGCCGCGTTCGCCGCCTGCGCCCTCTGCCTTCTCGTCGCGGCGGCGGCGGGGCCCTTCCTGGTCGCCGGGGCGGGCGCCGCCGCGGCCAGCGTGCGCTGCGCCGCGGTGGCGGCGTGCGGTGCCGTGCTCTGCGCGACCCTGGGCGCGGCGCGCGGCTCCGGCGCGCTCGCTGCCGGACTCGCGGGCGCCTTTTGCGGGCTCTACGCCCTCGCCCTGGGAGCGCTCGCGGAACTCGGGAGCCTGATCGTGGGGCGGCGCCTGGCGGCCCTCCTCGCCTCCTCCCTGGGCATCCTGCTCCTCGGCACGCTCTTTTTCTGGGACGGGATTTTCCTGCGCGATGCGCCCGATCGAAAAGCGAGCGCG
>Ga0187893_10011993_pt1 | contig 12418 bp, 6 predicted proteins | sample MA1701074metaG_FD_139574 | JGI IMG/M metagenome (GOLD analysis project Ga0187893, IMG submission 139574) | White microbial mat communities from a basaltic lava cave in the Kipuka Kanohina Cave System on the Island of Hawaii, USA - MA170107-4 metaG ...
ATCCAGAATCAACGCTCCTGGCTAACCCCTATTTGAATCCCCTGTCCCCTGTAACCTGTCCCCTGTAACCTCGCCTATGTCTCAAAAAATACCCATTCGAATCATGGTGGTGGACGACCATCACGTGGTGCGTGAGGGCTTGGTGTCCATGATCAACAAGGAGCCTGGCCTCCATGTGGTTGCCGACACCGGGAGCGGAGAGGAAGCTGTGGAGCTTTTTCGCAAGCACAAGCCCGATGTAACACTGATGGATCTGCGGCTGCCGGGAATAAGTGGCGCTGAGGCTGTCGCGGCCATTCGCAACGAATATCCCCACAGCCGCTTCATTGTTCTGACGACTTATGACGGCGACGAAGACATCTACCGGGCCTTGCAGGCTGGCGCACAGGCCTACCTTCTGAAAGGAATGTTTCGTGAAGTGCTCATCGAAGCCGTTCGAGCGGTGCACGCAGGCTTGCGCCGCATTCCACCTGAAGTACAGGCGCGCCTGAATGGACGAATGGGCAGGCACGACCTGACCTCACGCGAGGTGCAGGTGCTGGGCCTGATTGCAAAAGGCAAAAGTAACCGAGAGATCGCGGCGGTGCTCTCGATCGGCGACGGTACCGTGAAATGGTTTGTCAAAAACGTTCTGAGTAAACTGGGAGTGAACGACCGTACGCTGGCGGTGACCACCGCTCTGCAGCGCGGAATCATTCGGCTAGAGTAAAGACTCGTCGTGGAAACGCTGCCTCCGACGGTCGGGTCATCGTAATTTTCAGAGTTTGGACAAACGCTTGAGCCAGTCTGGATTCGCCTTTTGCCCAACACACCTTCGTTCGTCACCTTGAACAACATCAGTTTGTTGGACCGTCCTTATTCTGGGCGGACACTGAAAGCGATTTTGTTTCTCGGACTGACAAGTCTACTGGCTTGGAGGTTCGGCGTCGCCGCGAACGAAGAGAGTGGTCTGAAATTATCGATTGTCGATGCGGTGTCGGGTCAACCCACGCCGGCCCGCGTGGAGGTGCTCGATGCCACAGGCAGACCCTACGTGGCTGAGGATGCCTTACTCGTGGGGCCTGGTTACAGCGACCGGAAAAACGCTTGGAACGGAAATCTTGATCAAGCCCTGGCCTTGCTGTCCAAGGGAATAGAAAACCCCTACACCCGGACGACTCAGTTCTACAGTACAGGGAATTCCAGAGTTGTCTTACCGCCGGGTCTGTACAAACTGAAGCTCTACAAGGGAACCGAATATGACGTGCAAGCCCGTGACGTTCAAATTGACACTGACGAGGGCGTCGAGCTCAAGGTCGCGATGTCGCGCTGGGTCAACATGCCGAAAGAGGGGTGGTACAGCGCGGACGACCACATTCACGTCTCCCGCCCACTCCAGGAACTCAACCCCGTAATTTCGAAGTGGATGCAAGCAGAGGACGTCCATGTTGCCAACCTGCTTCAGTTCGGATCTTGGAACAGATTCTTCGCATCGCCTCAATACCAGCACGGAAAGGGTGGCCTGTATCGGGAAGGCAATTATCTATTGGCCTCGGGACAAGAGAATCCGCGCACTCACTTTTTGGGTCACACGATCATCCTCGGGCAACAATCGCCTCTTCATTTCGCTGATCGCTACGTAATCTATAAACATTTTTTCGAGGAGGCGAGGCGCCAGGGGGCCTTGACCGGATACGCCCACTGGGGGACGGGCAGCGAGGCTCAGGCGGGTTTGGCCATTGACCTTCCCGACAAACTTCTCAATTTTCTCGAGGTCCTGGAAGCCCACGATGCGAACTACGATGTTTGGTACGACATCCTGAACACAGGCTTCCGGCTGACGCCAACCGCCGGAACGGACTATGGATCTGTTCCCTGCCTTCCTGGCAGGGAGCGTTTCTATACAAAAGTTGAAGGCCCCTTGAGCTATGAGACTTGGCTGGATGCCATCCGCCAAGGGAAGACCTTTGTCACCAACGGACCTGTCCTGGAATTCCGTGTTCAGAGCCAAGGACTGGGGGCCGAGGTTATTCTCCAGAAGCCAACGTCTGTGCTGGTAGAGGCGAGCGTACGCTTCGATCCGGCACGGGACGACGTGAAGCGACTGGAAGTGATCCTCAATGGTGATCTTTTGCGGAGCTTCCCACGAGAAGGGCCATCACCAGAAATTCGCTGCCGGTTTCAGGCAGAGATCTCAAAAACCTCGTGGGTGGCTGTGCGGGCTTCCGGGCACAAACGGGGTGAGGCACCTCCGCCGGAGGGCTTTCTGCCACCCTATCGAGACCGCTACAGAGGAGCAGCTGCATCTCTGGCACACTCGGCGGCGATCTACGTTACGATCGAGAACTCGCCGGGCCTCTCGCAACATTCCAAGGCCAAGGCCCTTGCTCGCGCGTGGATTGCCCGACTGCAAGAGTTGGAGATCCGCCTAGAGGAAGACAAGATTCAATATCTGGCTGAGGGACCGGGCGACGACGTCCCCGATGTGGAATACCTCCGCAAGAACCGCGCGGCCCTGCTCGCCGCCATCGAGAGTGCCAGGAAGCATTTTTCGGAGCAGGGGCGATGATCGATCAGAAAGTGGGAGCCGCTCTCCGAGCGGCGATGGGTCATTTCAACCGAGGACCTGAAATCGCCGCTGAGGACAGCGGCTTCCCACTTTCAGGCTACACGGCGCGATGTTCTCAGCTGGCGCTCCGGCATCTTTTTGACTTTCCCCTCCCAAACGGGAGGTGACAGAGCTGGTAGGCCGTCATAAAATGGGATTACTCAATAGACTCAGGGGCAGATTCGCCCGCTGTTCCCGCACTTGGAAGGTTGTGGTAGTCGCTTTGGCAGACCCACTCTGAAGCAAATGGAACTGTTATCAATTGGAACTGTCGGATTGGCGGATTCAGCTGCTCTTGCCGGGATTGCTATGGCAACGTTGGAGACAATCAAGCTCTTCTCTAATTTCCGTTAACGTCAGTAAACGAAGGAGAGAATCATGAAACGATCAATTTGGTCAATTGTCATGATCGCACTTGGCGCGCTGTCGTTTACCGTCCCCGCGCACGCGCAGATAACCACGGCAACCATTTACGGAAACGTGACTGACCCGTCAGGAGCGGCCGTAGCGGGCGCAGAGGTCTCCGCGATCAACGAACTCACGGGAGCTGTGGTGGCTTCGACCACGAATGAAGTGGGCGAGTTTACGTTCCTTCCAGTTGGCCGCTACACGATTTCCGTCAAGGCGGCGGGATTTAAGGAGCAGAAGCAAACCGGGCTCGAACTCGCGGGCGGCCAGCGCGTCGGCAGGAATATCAGCCTGGTCGTGGGTGAAGTGACGGAGACGGTTTCGGTCACGGCCGAAGCGCCGTTGGTCAACACAGTTTCTGCCGAGCAGCGCGAGAACCTCACCACGACTCAGGTGCGCGAGTTGCCGTTGTTCAGGCGCGACTGGACGAATATCTTGAGAGTAACCAATGGCATCTACACTGGGGTGGGGAACGCAGTGGGTTCCGGAGTCTCGCTCAACGGATTGGCTGGAGCAGGCGTCAGTCTGACCGTGGACGGCACGGACGCTTCCGCCAGCCCGGAAAGTAACTCGGTGACGATGGCATTTGGATTTAATAACACTATCAAGATTCTCAGCCTCGAAGCTATTCAGGAAGTGAATGTCACCAAGGGCATTGCTCCGGCTGAAATTGCGAATACGCTTTCCGGCAATATCAACCTTATCAGCAAGAGTGGCACAAATGACTTTCATGGCAGCGTGTTCGAAAACTACCAGACCGGTGGGTTGAATGCTCGCAATCAGTTCCTGAACCGCAAGCCACAACAGGTCTTTAACCAGTTCGGGGGATCTGCTGGTGGCCCTATCATCAAGAACAAGCTGTTCTTCTTTGGTGTGTACGAGGGTTTGCGACAGAGTTCCTTCCAGGCTCTCAGCGCTCAGGTGCCAACCCAGGAATATCGCACACGGGCGTTGGCTGCCGTGCCCGCCTATAAGCAGTGGTTTGACGTCGTGAATCTGCCCAATCAGCCTTATCCGACGGGACGATGCACGGCTACTGACTTGGTGGGATGTGTGGCCACTTTCAACGGGGCGGGCTCCAGCACGGCGCGAGACAATCACATTGTTGTTCGGGGAGACTACTATTTGACCTCGACCAACTTGATTGCCGTTCGCTGGACCCAGGCTGAGCCCAGGCAAGAAACACCCAATGCCAACTCTCCAGCCAATTCGCGCACCTTCGATACTACGAGCAAGGCCTTGACAGCCAGTCTCACGCACTCGCGTACCCGGTTCAGTACCGAGACGCGCTTTGGTTACCGCAACAGCGATTTGGGTCGGGTTGATGCTCTCTTCGATCTAAATGTGCCGGGATTGATCAACGCCAATCCCGCATTTGGGATGGCTGGCGAAGTGACCTTCAGCAGGGGCTCCAGTTATAACTTCGAGCAGGTGGCTTCTCTGACCAAAGGGCGGCACTCCATCAAATTCGGTGGCCTCTTCCAAAAGCATGATCAGACCCGAGAGAACGAAGAACTGCCGGAAATCCGCTATAACAACGACGCGGATTTCATCGCCAATATTCCAGCCACCACGCAAGTGACCTGGGGACTCTCGCCTTATCTGTTGAAGCAGTGGGGTCTTGGCTTCTTCGTGCAGGATGATTTCAAAGTGAACTCGCGGTTGGTGCTGAATCTGGGTCTTCGCTACGACTATTTTTCAGTGCCCACTGAACGAGACGGCAAGTTGTTCAATCGTGGCGAGCCTTTCGGATTCGGGCCGTTGCTGCCAGCGGATAGCACTTGGGAAGCTGACCGCAACAACTTTGGACCGCGTGTTGGATTCGCTTACACGATGGATTCTGACGCCAAGACGGTCGTCCGTGGCGGGTTTGGATCGTTCTACACTCGGCTCGGCTTTCCCAACGCGATCGAGTTGGTACGCGATGCCCTGGACTTGCCGTTTCGCCGCGTCTTCAGTCAGGCTGAAGGGATCCAGTTTGGTCTGAAGTATCCTGTCACCAATGACAGTACGCGGGCTCTCCGCAGCGCCCCCGGCGCTCCATGGACGGGAACTACCATCAACCCGAACTTCCCAACGCCTTACAGCTTGCAGTGGACGCTCAGCCTGCAGCGCCAACTGACGGGCTCAATGGCTGTGGAGACCGCCTATATCGGGTCCCGAGGAATCAAGCTGATCCTGAACCGCAACATGAACGAACCTGACCGGGTGACCGGACTGAGACCCGTACCCGAGGGCTTCAGCCGCTTCCGTCATTTCGATACCTCCGATTCAAGTTACTATCACGCGTGGCAGTCGTCGTTGCGAAAGCGCTTCGCCCAAGGCTTCAGTTTCGACGGTCACTACACTTGGTCCCGCGCGATGACCCATAGTATTGGTGATCTCGCAACCCTGGACGGGCCTCAAGACAACAACAACTTGAGCATCGAGAAGGGCCCAGCGCCGTTTGATATTACTCATCGTTTCACTGCTGATTTCCTCTACGAGCTTCCTTTCGCGAGGTTATCAAATTCATCTAGCCGAGGTTCGAAGTTGTTGCTCGGCGGCTGGCAGATCGCAGGGATCTATGCAGCGGAGAGTGGAAGCCCTTTTTTTATTGCTCAGGGTGGCACGCTCCTGAATCAGCGAATCGACTACGTAAGCGGGAATGTCTATCTCGAAGGCGGGGATCGGTTGGACTATCTGAGCCGCGCCGCTTTCGCGCGCGCTCCGTTTAACAACACTCCTAATGGACAGATTCAGGCGCGGCCTGGAACGCTCGGCCGGCTCGCATTGCGGAATGCCGGGTTCCACAATATTGATCTGGCGTTGTCGAAGAGTCTGGCCTTTACCGAACGTATCCGCTTGCAGTTACGAGTAGATATGTTCAACGCCCTCAACCACACCAGCTTCGGCGGTGCTGGTGCCACGGGCATCAACACCAACCTGGATTCCAGCACTTTCGGACGCTTCACGGCCACCCGGGGCGCTCGGCAGTTGCAGTTCAACGCACGGCTGACTTTCTAGCCAGGATCCTACTTGTAGCGCAGACCCTCGTTTTCTGAGGGTCTGCGGCAGTAAAGCTGTTTCCTCCTGGCAACCCTGATTCAAGACCGCAGACCCGCTAATCACGCGGGTCTGCGCTACAAAGATCTTCGCTGATGCATTTGCGCCTTAGCTGGTTTGCCCTGCTCCTCCTTGTTCCACATCATCTCGGTGGCTCCTTTCCTTCGTTCGCTCAGGAGTGGCCCCATTACGGAAACGACAGTGGAGGTTCGAAGTATTCACCCCTCAACCAGATCAATAAGCAAAATGTGACGAGCCTGAAGCGTGCCTGGACGTATCACACGGGCGATATCAGCGACGGCACTACTTATTCTGTCCGTTCGGCATTCGAATGTACGCCGCTGGTCGTGGATGGCGTCATGTATGTCAGCACTCCGTTTTGCCGGGTCGTGGCACTAGAGGCCGAGACAGGCAAGGAGCTTTGGAGCTTCGATCCGAAGATCGACAAAGAACGGCCCTATGGCCTCTTTGCCAATCGGGGTGTGGCGTTCTGGCGGTCGGGGACGGAGCGACGCATATTTATCGGAACCCTCGACGGTCGACTGTTTGCACTGGACTCCGCAACGGGGCGTCCCATAAAGGGCTTTGCCAACGACGGATGGATCGATTTGCGCGCTGGCGCCGCGGAGAAGTTTCCGACGAAATCCTGCGGAATGACTTCCCCGCCGCTGGTTTACAAAGATGTTGTTATTGCCGGATCGATGGTCTCCGACGGCGAGCCACGCGGGCCTTCTGGAGATGTACGCGCCTATGACGTTCGAACCGGCCGGGAGGTTTGGCGTTTCCACACAGTGCCACGGCCTGGCCTGTTCGGGCACGACACCTGGGAGAAAGACTCCTGGATCGACCGTGGCGGAACGAATGTCTGGGCACCGATGAGCTGTGATGCCAGGCGAGGCATTGTTTATTTGCCGGTGACGTCGCCGTCTCCAGATCGCTATGGTGGCGAGCGAAAAGGTCAGAACCTTTTTGGCAATTCTTTGGTGGCCTTGGATGCGCTCACTGGTAAGCGGCTTTGGCATTACCAAATCTTGCACCATGACTTGTGGGACTGGGACTTGCCCGCACAGCCAAGTCTGGTGACAGTGCTGCGAAACGGAGAATCGATCCCGGCTGTCGCACAGATCACGAAAATGGGTTTCCTGTTCATATTCAATCGGCTGACGGGCCAGCCGCTGTTTGATATCGAGGAGCGCCCCGTGCCGGCCAGCGAAGTGCCCGGAGAAGAGGCTTGGCCCACTCAGCCAATTCCAACAAGGCCACCGCCAGTCGCCCGTCAGACAATGAGATCCGACGAAGTGACAAGCGTAACACCTGAATCGCGAGTTGAGTGTCTCAAGTTGTTGCAAGATGCGGTCATCGGCTCGTTCTACCAACCTCCGGGGTTGAAGGTAACGGTACTTTTTCCCAGCACAAATGGCGGTCCTAACTGGGGTGGGGTTTCTTATGATCCTGCAAACAACTGGCTCTTCGTCAACTCCATGAATGTCGGGCAAGTGCTTCGAATGGTGAAAGCGCGCGAAGGGAGCGCTAGCGCCTACGTTCCACGCGGTGTTCCGAACGGACGCTTTTGGGATTCCAAAGAGTATCCTTGTCAGGAGCCGCCGTGGGGGACGCTCACGGCGATCGATCTCACCACTGGCACTTTCCGCTGGCAGACGACACTTGGAGTGATCGATGAACTGATTGCGAAAGGGATCCCGCCCACGGGAACCTCGAATTTAGGAGGATCCATCGTCACCGCAGGGGGACTGGTTTTCATTGCCGCGACTAACGACAGCCGGTTCCGCGCGTTCGACAAGGACACAGGCAAGGAACTCTGGGTGACAAGAATGCCTGCCAGTGGGCATGCCACGCCGATGACGTTCCGAGGGAAAAGAACCGGCAAGCAATTTGTGGTAATCGCTGCCGGAGGAGGCAACGACTACAATAAGACTTACAGCGACAGCCTGGTAGCCTATGCGCTTCCGTAGCAATCTTTCGCCATGTTGGCATGGGTTTCCAAGTACTGCTGTTCATAACTGCGGTCACGTATGTTGATAGCCATTGCTCCGCAGCATTCGTGCCCGCGCAGGCGGGCATCCAGGGAGAGGTGCCATTCTGGATCCAATATCGTAGATTCCCGCTTTCGCGGGAATGACGGCATTCGAAAAGAGCAGTTGTAGCGCAGACCGCTGCGTTTGGCGGTCTGCGGCTTTCGTCTCGGTGCCCTGAGCTGCCGCTGACCAGCCATGCAAACGGTTGGTCAGCGCTACAAGCCTCGTTCTCGTCGTTCTCGGCTTTGCTTGAGGACGAGCACGCGGACGACGAGTATGATTTTCGAGGGCGCTGAAGAACCTTTCCCCTCCCAAACGGGAGGTGACAGTCTGGAAAACGGTCGTACAATAGACCTATTCAGCATAGTTAGGGCCCGGATTACCTTTTGTTCTGGTTCTGGACAAGCAAAGGGCTTCTGCCGTCTCGGACTTGTGCATTAAAGTCGGCTTTGCCAATTGAGTTGCCTTTCTGCAACGCAGCTTGAGTAAGTCAGCTTTCTTTCTAAATTTCAGCAAATGAAGGAGAGAACTATGAAACGAGCAATTCGGTCAATTGCCATCATCGCACTTGGCGCTTTGTGGTTGGGTCCCTCCGCTTATGCCCAGGTTACCACGGCCACTATCTACGGAAACGTGTTGGACCCCACCGGAGCTGCGGTGGCACAGGCCGCTGTCGTTGCAACTAATGAGCTCACGAGCGCCAGCTTTTCGGCTACCTCGGATGAACGAGGAGAGTTCACCCTGACGTTTCTGCCGATTGGTCGCTACACGATTTCCATTAAAGCACCGGGATTTAAGGAGCAGAAACAAACAGGCCTGGAACTATCGTCGGGGCAGAGACTTCGCTCCGATTTCACCCTGGCGGTAGGAGAGGTGACAGAAAACGTGACGGTGACCGCTGAGGCGTCTTTACTGAACACGGTCGCTGCCGAGCAGCGAGAAGGGCTTACGGAAAGACAGGCGAAGGAACTGCCACTTCTAAGACGCGACTGGACTAATCTCGTAAATATTGGGGCAGGAGTTTCGACCAATGGACAAACCGCTGTTCTCAACGGCCTTCCGCCGGCCAGCTTCAGACTGAGCGTCGATGGAACCGATGCTTCCGGTGATCCCGAGTACCCACAGCTTTCGATGTACCAGAACTTCAATCTGATTAAGACAGTGAGCCTGGAAGCCATCTCCGAGGTCCAGATCGCCAAGGGCATCGCTTCGGCTGAGATTGCCAACACCATGTCGGGCAACATTAATCTCATTACCAAGAGTGGGACCAATGACTTTCACGGCAGCGTGTTTGAGAACTACCAGGGCGGGAAGTTTCAGGGGCGACCCCAGTTCCTGACGACCAAGCCCCCCGTAGTGTTTAACCAGTTTGGTGGGTCGGTTGGAGGACCGATCATCAAGGATAAGCTCTTCTTTTTTGGCGTTTACGAAGGCTATCGCCAGAAACGAGCTGTCGATGTCCAGGGCAATGTGCCCACGCCGGAATTTCGAGCTCAAATGCTCGCCGCGGTTCCCGCATATAAGGCCTTCTTCGACCTGAATCCACTCCCCAATCAGCCTTATGCGGCGGGATCGAACACGGGTGTCTTCGTGGGCTCTGGGTCCAACGATGCCAGCGACAACCACATCGTGGCCCGCGGGGACTATTACTTAACCGCCAGCAACCTGATCACTGGCAGATATACGCGAGGGCGGCCGTTTCAGCAGCAGCCGAGATTCTCCGCACTTAATCCCCGGGATTTTAACGGGAAGACTGAAGCGATCACTGGCAGCTTTACTCACACAAGAACCGTTCTTAGCTCTGAGACGAGATTCGGGTACGTCAAGAACGACGTGAGACGCCTGGACGGCATCTATTCGGAGGGCGTGGCAGGTATCGTTGGCAATCTTGGATTTGGGTTTTCCGGTGAAACGCTGTTCAAGGGAGGCTCCACCACCAGCATCGAGGAAGTGATCGCGCTCACCAGGGGGCGCCACTCCATCAAAGTCGGTGGCCTCTTTATGCGGTTCCAAGCCGGTCGCGATAACATCGAAGCCCCGGCAATACGCTATGCGAGCGTGGCTGACATGCTCGCCGACATTGCCAATGAAGCTCAGATCACCTATGGCGTGAATCCTTTTTCGATGCACCAGTGGCAGAACGGCTACTTTGTTCAGGACGACTTTAAGATCCGCAGCAATCTCGTCCTGAATCTGGGGGTCCGCTACGATTACTTTTCGGTTGCCAATGAAAGGGATGGTCGTTTGTTCAATCGCAGCGAGCCTTTTGGATTCGGCCCCCTGCGCCCCGCTGACAGTATCTACGACGCCGATTACAACAACTTCTCGCCACGATTTGGATTCGCCTGGTCGCTCGGTTCATCAGCCAAGACGGTGGTCCGTGGCGGATTTGGGATGTTCATCAATCCGCACACGCTTTTTGGTGGACCGGTCGAGACTGTCAGGAATGCTATTGACGAGCCCAGCCGATTTATCTTTACCCGCGCCGACGTCCTCCGGCTCGGACTGAAGTATCCCATCACCAACGCCGGAACACTGCAATATGTGAAGAATCCCAACGCACCCTGGAGCGGCACGGCAATCAATACGAATTTTCCAAACCCCTATAGCTTGCAGTGGACGCTGAGTGTTCAGCGGGAATTGACAAGTTCGATGGCCTTCGAAACTGCTTTCGTGGGCAACCGAGGGGTTAAGCTGAACATGATTCGCGATCAAAACCTGGTCGACCGGCAGACAGGTCAGCGAAATCCTGCTTTCGGTCAGTTTCGCTATTACGACACGTCGGACTCCAGCCACTACAGCTCCTGGCAGACGTCGCTCAGAAAGCGCTTTTCGCAGGATCTGAGTTTCAATGTCCACTACACGTGGGCGAGCAGCATCTCCTATGGGGATGCAGACCTGACTTTGCCCAACCGGGGCGTCCAGGACAATAACAACCTGGCGCTGGAGAAAGGACCCTCCCCTTACGACATTCGCCACCGGTTCGTCACCGACTTTCTGTATGAGCTTCCCTTTGCCAGGCTGGCCGACGCCAGCACCCGAGGCAAGCAGCTTCTGCTGGCCGGATGGCAGTTTGCGGGAATCTATTCCGCTGAAAGTGGCTTCCCCTTTATCATTACCGACCCCTCGGCCTACTCCGGAGCACGGATCGATTATGTGGGCGGTGATCCATTTCTCAATGACGCTTCCCGGCCCTTGCAGTACCTGAACCGCGCTGCCTTTGCCAGGCCTCCAATAAGCGCGGTCAGCGGAGTGCCCTCGCGGCCCGGCAACTTGGGCCGAATGGCTCTGCGCGGGCCAGGGTTGTGGAACATTGATCTGGCGCTGTCCAAGACCCTGGCGTTCACCGAGCGAGTCCGGCTGCAGATTCGAGCCGATATGATCAATGCCTTCAATCACACGAACTTTCTTGGAATCTCGACCAATATCAATGCCAACAACTTCGGAGCGTTCACCTCGACGCGTGGCGCCCGCTTGGTGCAGTTCAACGCGAGGCTCACTTTTTGAGGAAGGCACCTAGCAAGATTCCCCCCTGCGGGGGAGCTTGAAAAAACTGCTGAGGCAGCGCGGGAGGGCGAGCGTCCTCGCGAGCCGAGTTTGCCATGAAGATTTACGCTGAGTAGCCCTGCGGGGCTCGCTCTCCCGCGTCATCAAGGCCGGCGGAGCAGGCCTTCCATCTCCACCAGGATTCTCGAGATACCGCGCCGTCCAGTCTGTTCGCAGATTCGGACGTCGAGGGGTTGAAACTGGAGTGATTGTTCGCTCGCGAACAGTCACTATCCCAGAAATGAACAAGCGCTTGACGTGGGGACACTGTAAATCTGTGTAAGGACACGAAAACGAGTTGGTCTCTTGAATGCGATTGGACTAGAGCGGCAGCACAATGCGCCGCGGCGTCTCTCAGCTAAGTTCTAGATTCAGGTTAACGGTCTGTCCGTCCTTATGCGTTCTCTCTGGCAAGATCTTCGTTACGGTCTAAGGGCATTGCGGAAGCGGCCGGGATTTACGCTCCTGTCGATCCTAACGCTGGCGCTTGGTATCGGCGTCAACACTGCGATCTTCAGCATCGTCAATGCAGCGTTGCTCCGCCCGCTGCCTTACGCGCAGCCGGATCGATTGGTGCGAATTTGGGAGACGCATACCGCGAAGGACTTGTCGGAGATGGAGGCGTCGTACCCCAATTACATTGACTGGGTCAAACAGAGCACCGTGTTTGAAGAATTGGTGGCTTACGATGGAATTAGCGTGACCCTTCTGGGGCGCGGAGTTCCGGTGCGTATCTCCGGCGTGCGTGTTACACCGAATTTCTTTTCAGTTCTAGGTGTTTCTCCCGTATTAGGTC
>Ga0187893_10011994_pt1 | contig 12417 bp, 11 predicted proteins | sample MA1701074metaG_FD_139574 | JGI IMG/M metagenome (GOLD analysis project Ga0187893, IMG submission 139574) | White microbial mat communities from a basaltic lava cave in the Kipuka Kanohina Cave System on the Island of Hawaii, USA - MA170107-4 metaG ...
GTCGATGTGATCTATCGGCGCATCGACGATGACTTTCTTGATCCACAAGTGTTCAATCCTGACTCCTTGCTTGGCGTACCAGGACTCATGGAAGTCTACAAAGCCGGACGCGTCGCCTTAGCCAATGCACCCGGCACCGGGATCGCCGACGACAAAGTCCTTTATGCCTCTGTGCCGAAGATCATCAAGTATTATCTGGGCGAGGACAGTGTGATTCCCAATGTGCCGACCTACGTCTGCTGGGATGACATAGAGCTCGCCTACGTACTGGCCAATCTGAAGCAACTCGTGGTTAAAGCAGCCAATGAGTCAGGCGGCTATGGCATGCTGGTCGGTCCGCACTCCACCGCTACGCAGTGCGAGCAGTTTGCGCGACTCATCCAGGCCAACCCGCGCAACTACATCGCCCAGCCCACTCTCGCATTATCACGGGTGCCGGTAATTATGGGCGATCATTTCGAGGGCCGGCATGTCGATCTGCGTCCGTATATTCTCTATGGCGAAGATATTTATGTGCTGCCCGGCGGTCTCACACGCGTCGCGCTGAAGAAAGGTTCGCTGGTTGTGAATTCTTCCCAGGGTGGAGGGAGTAAAGATACGTGGGTGCTGTACGAATGAAGCAGTCAGTAGTCGGCACTCAGTAGTCAACATGCGACGTATTCTGAGGCTACTAACTACGAGAGCAGATTTCAGTTGGACTGACCTCGGCCATTACCCTCACCCGCACTCGCTCTGCTCGTGCCTCCCTCTCCCTGGCAGGGAGAGGGATAGGGTGAGGGTCGAAAGGTGAGAAGATGATCGCGATTCGCTCTCGTTACTAACTCCGGTTTCCAACGAGAAAAACCTATGCTGTCACGTGTTGCCGATAGCCTGCACTGGATGAGCCGCTATATCGAACGGGCGGAGAATGTTGCGCGTTTCATCGATGTTAATTCACACATGATGTTAGATCTGCCGGTGGGTGTCGACGAGCAGTGGGAGCCACTGGTGATCACCACCGGCGATGATGCATTGTTTGCCGAACGCTATAGAGCTGCAACACGAGAGAATGTGATCCAATTTCTCACCTTCGAGAAGGAGAATCCCAACTCGATCTTGTCCTGTCTCCGCGCTGCGCGCGAGAATGCCCGCTCGGTGCGCGAGATCATTTCTTCGGAAATGTGGGAACAGGTCAACACCTTCTACCTCATGGTCAATGCCGGAGCGGTCAGCGATCGGGTGAGACAGTCGCCCTACGACTTCTTTCGTGAGATCAAAATGGCGAGTCACCTGTTCGAGGGGCTCACTAACGCCACCATGTCCCATGGTGATGGCTGGCACTTCTGCCGGCTCGGACGTCTCCTGGAACGCGCCGACAAAACCTCGCGAATCCTCGACGTGAAATATTTTATGCTGTTGCCCTCGGCGACCGACATCGGCACGCCATTTGACGATATTCAGTGGGCGGCGGTGCTGCGCTCCACTAGCGCTTTTGAAATGTACCGCAAGCGCCACCATGACATCACGCCGGACCGTATCGTCGATTTTCTGCTACTGGATCGTGAGTTCCCCCGTTCTATCCATTATTGCTTGCTCAAAGCCGACGAATCGCTGCACGCCATTTCCGGGACGCCGGTGGGTACGTTCCGTAACCCGGCCGAGCAACATTTAGGTCAACTGCGCGCCGAACTCACCTACACCCGCGTGCAAGAAGTCATTGCCGAAGGGTTGCATGAATTTCTTGATGCCTTACAGAGCAAGCTGAATCTGGTGGGTGATAGTATTTACGCAACTTTTTTTGCCCTACGGCCGATTGGTGGGGCGGTTATTGTGAAGGCGAGCGGTCAGCCGCTCGCCTTCAGCGGTCAACTGCAAAAAGCGAAGTGAAGGAGGGAAGCAGTGACGTTTTGCTTAGGCATCAATGTGCGCGAAGGCCTCGTAGGAATTGCCGATACTCGCGTGTTGTCGGGCAGCGAATGCATTACCGCACGGAAAGTCACGATCTATCAACAAGGTCACAACGCCATGTTTCTCATGACCTCCGGCTTGCGTTCGCTGCGCGATAAGGCCTTGACCTATTTCGATGAGATCATGGCAGAGAACGAGCATCCGTTTGACCGCCTGTTTAAGGCGGTCAATGCTTTTGCTGCTCAAATCCGCCGCGCTTCACAAGAGGACAAGGAAGCGCTGGAGGAGAGCGGGTTGCCGTTCAATATTCATGCGCTCGTCGGCGGGCAATTAGAAAACGATCGTGAACACAAGCTCTACTTGCTCTATCCTCAGGGCAACTGGGTCGAGATCGGACAGAGTACGCCATACCATATCATCGGCGCGTCCGGATATGGCAAACCGATTCTCGACCGGACATTGAAGCACCAAGACTCGATGCGTTTTGCTTTTAAGGTTGGCTGTCTGGCCTTCGACTCGACGCGCATCAGCGCCGCTGATGTCGACTTTCCTATCGACATCGTCCTCTACGCGCGCGACACTTATCGCATTATCGAGCACCGGTATGAAAAGAACGACCTACTCGATATTTCAAACTGGTGGCAAGACCGCTTACGTCGGTCAGTGAACGACTTACCGTCGGAGTGGATCGAGCGCGCCTTCGTGCAGTTTGACGGCTCTCGTGCATCACAAGAGTGAGCACTACGCGCAGAGGTGTTATGCGAGTACTTCCTTGCGTCTGCGTAGGAGGGTTTGCTGTTCCTCACGCAAGACGACCAATTCATTGCGCAGCATATCTTCCATGACTTGCGCCATGTACGCGGCAGAATGTAGACGCGCGACATACACATAATCGGCGCCTTGCTCATAGAGTTGTAAGGCATCTCCCACGCTCTCCGCGCTGACGATGACTTTCGCATGAGGACAAAGCTCGCGCACGTGCAGCAGGAGCTGCGCGTTAGTTGTGCCTTTGAGGATGGCGTCGGGAATCGTCGCCACTACCAGTTCCGCACTGTGAATGCCGGCGTGGTGTAGTGTCTCCCTGGCAGCAATGTCGCCATAGACACAGTCAATACCGCGTCGCTGCAGTTCGGCATACACAACAGGATTGAAATCGATCACCAGCGTCTCATCAAGTAGCGGGTGGCGGCCTCCGCCGTTCTGCTGCAGTTCAAATTCATGGAGGATTGAACTCGCGCCGCGAAAGAATCCCAAGAACACGACCCGTTTCTTTGCATGGCCGGTAGATTGCCCTTGTGCGGCTGTCTCATCCGCAATGTCCCGGATGCCCAGACGCGAAAGCAGACGGCTGCTGTACTGATACAGTGAGTGGCTACCGTTGATCATATAGGTAGACAGGGTGGAGGTTAAAGCAAAGACGAAAATCACCAGGGCAACCAGTTGCGAGTCAATGTGCCCGGCAGCCAGTCCCAACGAGGCGATGACCAAAGAAAACTCACTGATCTGCGAGAGATTGATCGAGGGAAGCAAACTGACGCGATGCCCATAGCCCATGAAATAGAGCACAGGAAAGACTGAGAGAAAACTGCTGAGGACCAGAAAGACTGAGGACAGAACCGCCAGCGTAAGAATCTCAGGCGTAGGCATGGGAATCTTCATCCCCAAAGCTACAAAGAACAAGGTCACGAAGAAGTCACGGATGTTGGTCACTTTTGCGGTAATATCGAGCCGATAGGGAAAAGTAGACAGGGCGATCCCGGCAATCAGCGCTCCCATCTCGCGTGACAATCCGGCAGCGTTGGCGCTAGCACAGACCACGAAGCACCAGGCTAACGACACCACCAGCATCAATTCGGGCAGTTTGGCGATAGAGCCAAAAATGGATGGGAGCAGATAGCGACTCCCAAGGAAACTAGCGGCGATTAAGAGCGCACCCTTGGCGAAAGCAGCCAGTAGCGGCATGACTTGCGGATTGAGCAAGTTAGGCTGAACGACCAAGAAGATAATCGCCCAGATATCCTGAAAGACCAATACGCCCAATGTGATGCGTCCAGGCAGCGTATCAAGTTCAGATTTATCGTAGAGCATTTTCACGACGATCATCGTACTGCTCAACGCCACCGTCACCGCCATGTAGAGCAATCCGAATTGCCCGCCAATGGCATCCGGCTGGCCGATGCGGAAGCCGAGGAGGGGGAAAAATAGTAGACCGAGAATGACAAAGATGACGAACTGCAATATCCCAGTCACGATCACCGGCTTGCCCGAAGTGCGCAGTTTCTTCAGGTCCATCTCTAAGCCGATGATGAACAGCAGCAGGATCAAGCCGATTTCCGAGATGGACTCGATCACTTCCCGGTCAGCAATCAGTCCGAACCCGATCTCAGGACCGATGAGGACTCCTGCCATGAGATAAGCAAGAATCGACGGTTGCTTGAGTTTATTGGCAATGAAAGCGATCACTGCGGCGGCGGCGACGCTCACGCCGATATTGCCTAACAGATCGCCGTGCCCGCTCGATACGCTATGTGCCACCTCGCCGGCCGTAGCGGCCGCCAATTCCAAATGCGAAATGAGTGCGAACTCTTCACTCATGCCCCAGACTTCCTTACTCTACTCTGTACTAAAGGATCACTCCGGCGGCTCGTCCGGCGGACGGCTGCGCACCACATTAGCGGTCATAGGAACCAAGATATCTTGCAGAAAGTCGCCCCGTTCGAGTTGTCGGATGAGTTCTTGCCATCGCTGCGGGTCGGTAAACCCTTGGGTATAGGGCACCAAGAAGTGCTTGCCGTATGTGTCTAATCCCTCAGCATAGAAGGCCATGCCGGTGCGATATCCTTTTATGCCTTGGCGATAGAGTTGCAAGGCTTGCAGGTGCGCCTCGCGCAAGCGGCAGTAGTCTTCCCGCTTCAGGGAGCGGTCTTGCATCGCAGCCCTGACCTTGAGGAGTTGGGAATGTAGTAATTGGCGGCCACGCTCCCACTGACGTCGCGCCTCTTCGTGCTGGGCGCGCAGCCGTTCTAGCATGGCCCGTTTCGGCTCGACCTCGCTGCGACGTAATTCGACCAAGCGACGAGCCAGAGCCCGATCATAGCCCGCAGGTGGACGCGCCATAGCCGCGCCAAGTGCCGCATCGCGTTGCCGGGCGACAGTTTTGGCAGCGCGGACCCACTCCTCAGTCGCGCCGATCTCCAGCTCTTCAGCAGCAAGAGCGCGGCGGGTTTCTTCCAGAGCCTCTCCACAGGCAGCGTAGGAAAATACCGGCCAGGCAAGAGAGAGCAGACAGAGAGAAATTGTTGCGCTTACAATCCGCAATCCACAATCCACAATCAGCAATTATTACGCCGGTAGAATGGTCACGTCGAGCCGGTAGGCGATACTCTCTTTGAGCAGTCCCCGTATGTAGCAGCCCTTTTCGGCCCGCTCGACGATAGTCCGCACCTGCTCCTCGGGCGCGTCGCTGCGAACAGTCAGAGCCACATCTATAGTTTTGATAAAGCCCTTTTCATTGGCTTGAGCGGAAGCCGAAGCGCCGGCAAGCGGCACTCGGCGTGCCTTGGCAGTGATTTGCAACGAGATCAGTAAACAACCACACAGAGTTCCAAGGAAAGAGGTCACCGGATCAGGCGCAGCACCATGCCCACCTAGCGCTTCGGGTTCGTCGAGCGTCCAGGCCAACTGCCCAGCCGTAACCTGCACAGCCACGGAATCAGCGCTGGTGACCGCGACGGCATGCCGGAAGCCGCCGGCAGACTGGGTGGATTCTTCCGCGCTCAGCTCTCCAGGTATGGGAGTGACGGGCGTTGCGGTTTTCTCCATTGCAGAATTTTCTCTTGGCTGTCTATCCTTGTTTGTACGATACGTCTTCGGGCTGCATCGTCTCCTGCGGAGCCTGCGCCGGGCCAAGCAGAGCTTGCAATTCGCGCTCAAGCACATCTTCCGCCACATACCCGGTAAATGCTCGCTTCACCTTACCCTCCGGTGAGAAAAGAAAACTGCTAGGCAAGGCGAAGATCTGATACTGTATTCCGATTTCACTGTCCGGATCACGTCCTATGGCGTAAGGGATGCGAAATTTTTTCACAAACTTTTCGACTCCATCCTCTTCGCTTTGCAGAGCCACCCCGATCACGGTGAAGCCGCGATCCTTGTAGGTATTGTACATACGCACCAGCGCCGGAGTTTCGACCTGGCAAGGACCGCACCAGGTCGCCCAAAAGTTCACCAGCACAACTTTGCCGTGATAATCGGAGAGCCGCACTTGTCCGCCGTCGATCGTCGTCAGGGTAAAATTATAATCGCCATAGCTGCTCAGCGGTTCCTCTTGGGCTTCGGCCCCTTCTAAAGGGTCGACCTCTGTCATCAGGAGTTCTTCGGGATTGAGAAACATCAGCCGCGCCGAGAGCCAGGAGAGCTTATCAGTGAAGATCAACACACCCACAGCTATGAGTAAGACGCCGCTCGCAACCTCCACCTGGCGCAGGTAGCCCTTCACTCCTTTGAACAACGACAGGAATCCACTGAGGAAGACAGCAGAGAGCAAGAAGGGAATCCCTAATCCCAAAGAATAGGCTGCCAACAGCAGCACACCTCGGTTAAGCGTTTCGGTGGTCGCCGCCAGCGCCAGAATCCCGGCCAGAATCGGCCCGACACACGGCGTCCAGCCAAAGGCGAAGAGGAGTCCTGCAACAAATGCGCGCCCCACGCCTGGTTCAGACGGTTCACCCGACAGACGTTTCTCGCGCAGCAATGCTGGAATAGGCAACAATCCGGCCAGGTGCAGACCCAAGATGACGATACCGACGCCGGCAACCTGCTTCAGCAGACCCAGGTTCGCGCGCAAGACCGCACCAGCCGCCGAGGCGGACGCCCCGAGAGCGATGAACACCAGCGAGAAGCCCAGCACAAAAGGGAGGCTTTTGAGCAAAGTGCTAACCATTATGCGGGAGCGTTGCCGCTGCCCAGTGAGTTCCTCGAAGGTCATGCCGGTAATGAAGGTCAGATATCCGGGAACGATGGGGAGCACACAAGGAGAGGCAAACGAGAGAAAACCAGCCAGGAGGGCGATGCCGAGTCCAACATCCATGAAGATGAAATTTCCTTATCTGGCGGAGAGGGGGGGATTCGAACCCCCGATACCCGAAGGCATACACGATTTCGAGTCGTGCGCGATCAACCGAGCTCTGCCACCTCTCCGGTAAGGGTCACTATAAGACATTTCTAGGACGGGTGAAAGACTGTCAGAAATGAAGAGCGAGTGAGAGCAGCCTGCTTGAACTATTCCTCAACCTCCTGCATGGCGGCCCCTTCATCTGTCATCTTGAACCGCCCTTCGGTAGTGACGCAGTTTGAGAGGAGGTAAGCGCAATTGTCATTCTGAGCCGGAACAACGTGGAGGCGAAGAATCTCGCAGACAACAGAGGGCAGCATGAGAGATTCTTCGGCCTACGGCCTCAGCATGACAGGGCAAGGGAAGTCAGGGAAGAAACCTGCGCCACCACCAAAATTCATGAAATGAGTCATTACCCACCCTTCGGCTACGCTTAAACTAAACTCTGTTGCGAAGAGTCTCTCTGAACGATCCTATGTGATGGGAACGCCAGGTTTCGGACAGTGTTGGCATAATTGACAACACTGCCTTGATGTTGGCACATTGACCAACATCAAGGCGGTTGAACTGGTACGCCGACGAGTTATCTATGCAGAGAACACCTTCGCAGAGTTAGTGCTTTGGCGTCTCCCTACCCCAGTTTCGGGATCAACCCACCGCTACAAGTATCGACTCGCATATGTAGCCAAGGGTGTCTGTGTCATTCGCTACGACAACGAGGCTGGCAAGGGCGATCACCGACACTGCGGAGGCAAGGAAACTATGTATACCTTCAGTACACCGGAGGCGTTGATGACTGACTTCCAACATGACATTGCGAGGTAGAATCGTGAAAACCGTAACTCTTGATGTTCGTTCACCGGGCAATTCAATGGCCGAATTCGCCCGAGCATGGAAAACCGGTACATCCCGGAAGTCCGCTCGCATCAGTTTCGCGACGCCGGAACTGCGTTGGAAGGTACTGACCGCCAAGCGGTGGGAATTGCTTAAAGTTCTTTGTGGGGCTGGCCCAGTGTCGATTCGCGAGATCGCTCACCGGGTAGGTCGTGACGTCAAGGCTGTGCATAGCGATGTGACAGCCTTGCTAGCGGCTGGCGTACTCGATCGGGCAGAAAGCGGAGGTATCATCTTTCCCTTCGAGGCAATCAAAGTCGAGTTTCTGCTCCGGGCAGCGTAGCTTGTCTGGCGAAGTTAGGACGTCAGGCTGCGCGATTTTGCAGCCTAACAGGAATAAATTGCTCCTTGAGGGGTAGCTGGCAACTATGTGAAAGGTCGATAGATTTTTTCTGAGCAGCAGCTTCTCGGTAAAGGGAATTAGACTGCAGAAAGCTGCAGTGTTTACGAATCGTATTGGGCAGTCTAAACATAGTTAGCCTCAAAATCTCGTGGCGATCCTGAAACTGTCATGTCTGGTAGTCCTGTTGCTTTGTACACTGATTCACGATGCTTCACCACAACCACGAGTCCCCCCTGCTGCCGACGTTCACGGAGAGGTACAAAAGACAAACGCTGATCAGGACAATCGGAAGACCGAGCCACCGCCACCAGGCGTACCGACTCTCAAAAGTGCAGATGAGCGGACCGTGGAACAACCCCAGCCCGACACTTATGCACACCCAACTGATAAGAAGATTGCAGCAGTCAAAAAAGCTTGGGGGTGGTCACCCACCACAGAAGAAGCAGCGGTCTATGTTGCGCTCGGCGCGGTGCTCGTCGCAGGGGTCTCCGCCATGATCTCGTACTTCCAGTGGCGAGCGATGCGAGACCAACTGCGTACCACCGAACGGGCGTGGTTGGCCGTTTGCTTCGACCATCCGTTTCAACCCCAACCGGGAAAAATGAATCGTGTTATCTTGTCTATCGAGAACACTGGACAGTCGTTCGCAAAAGTCAAACGGATCACTGCCGAATATGGGTGGTGGAATAGCGGTCTCTTTCCTACCTACGAGTGGGAATCAAAACCAAGAGAAGGTCTGCCCATCATCGCCATTGTGTCTCCTGGAACGCCGCTGCAATGGGAGACTCGTCGGTACGTCGATGTGTCGCAAGAGGACATTAGGAAGATGCTTGCCGGAGATGTCATCCTCGACCTGCATGGGCAGATTGTTTACGATGATATTTTCGGCTGTCGCCATCTGTGCTGCCACAAGAATCCTTTGTGATAAAGATGGAAAGCTTGGGCTTTGTCAAACTGGCGACGAGGCGATGCTGTTGCAACATTCTTGCTGCTGACCGGAGGCCCCCATTTTCCCATGCTGATTCCGCAGCCTTCGATTCTTCACGGTAAGCGGCGTCCAGACTTTGTTTGCTTCGTTCCGATTACGAAATTTCAATACCTCAAGATTGTAGTTCTCGTCGATCGCCCTGGAAAACTCCCCTCTATAATCGCTACCGAGAATGCAGAATATGAGCAACAAGGCTTCATCGTAAAACGTGTACTGATTGACTCCCAAACAACGTACTTCAAATTGGCTCGTGAGCTAGTGCTTTGGTTGGAATCATTTTGAAAGGTGCCGAAAGGCTACAGCCTAACCAACGTCGTGCATATGACCGCCGCCCGCGTGCGGGGTTGCTTGAGCCGAAAGGTCTCGGCTAGGCGGCCCGTGACGGCGACGTTCGGCTGGTGAGAAATGACTTCAACTGTACCTAAAGAGATCGCGGAAGCGGTGTCCGCATATGAGGCAGCTCACGAGCAGATTCGCGATCGTGTCGAGGCCAACCGCCGTCGCTATCGTGGAACGAAGTACGAAGACTGCCCGCCTCTCCTCCCCGAGCAATTGGCTCTCGCGGTGCGCCATTCTGAAGTTGTGGAAGAGCAAGAGCGACTTCACAAACACTACGGTTCGTGTCCGCGACGGTGGGCATTGGCGGTAGTTTGGTTCAGGCGAGCACAACGCAACCGACAGGGAAGGCTAAACAAGGATGGAGAGTAAAGTCGGATGGGTAGCGCTCCGCGCTACCCACCAATTAGAGAGATGACGCCTTACTCAACACCGGAGCGGAACGCTCACTGCGTTCGCGCTTCTCAGTGCTACGTCGTTAGATGCTTCTTCAGTCAACCGAATAATTACTACTCGACCTACTTCACGATAAGACCTGCAAAATCCCCTTGTTCGCGCCAGCGGGCCAACATGGCGAAAAAGGGCACCGCGCCTTCAGGGTACTGGGTCTGAATGAAGCCCTGCCCCTCGTTTGTCCCTTCGCCATTGTAATAACCTGGCGTGCAGGTGTCCTGGTACTCAGTCATAGCGTTTCGTCCAGTTACCAGATCCACCCACTCCGCCTCAGCCTCGACGGTAGGCTCGATTGATTTCGCCTTGCGCGCGTTTACTTCCGTGATCAGGTGGGCGATGTGATTCGCTTGCCCTTCCAGCATATAGGTAAAGTTCGGGGCCAGGCCGGATTGGGTAAATCCCATATGCAAGCAGTTCGGGAAGCCGTGGCTCAGGAAGCCATGAAAGGTCCGCATCCCTTGGGCCCAGACCTCAGAGAGGGCCGCACCGTTACGGCCATACATCTCAAACTGAGCGCGCCGGGTGTAAGCTGTCCCGACTTCGAAGCCGGTGGCGAAGATGAGGCAGTCCACTTCGTATTCGACGCCATCCACCACGACTCCGTGCTCAGTCAGGCGCTCGACGCCCTTGCCCTTCGTGTCCACCAGTTTCACATTAGGCCGATTGAAGGTGGGCAGATATTCATCATTGAAGGTGGGCCGCTTACACCATTGCCCAAACCACGGCTTGAGCGCCTCGGCTGTCTGTGAGTCTCTCACTATTGAAGACACGCGATCACGAATCTCATTCATTTTCTTGAAGTCGGCAATCTCCCCTATACGCGCCTTCTCTTCGTCGGAGAGCTCCGCGGTCTCCTTCCCGGAGAGTAGCGTGCCGAGTATCTTGAACAGACTCGTCCACTTGTCGCCGACCAGGTCTTCCTCGACGGGGATCCCAGCTAAAATGGAACAGAAATTGTGGTTCCGATTCTCCTGCCAGCCCGGCTCGAGGCTCTTCACCCATTCCGGGTCGGTGGGCTTTTGGCCGCGCTCGTCCACCGAGGACGGCGTGCGCTGGAAGACGTAGAGTTGCTTGGCAGACTCGCCCAAATGTGACACGCACTGAATCGCGGTGGCCCCAGTCCCAATGATACCCACCCGTTTGTCGCGGAGCTTGTGTAAGCCCCCGGTGGGATCGCCTCCGGTGTAGTCATAGTCCCAGCGACTAGTATGGAAGGTATGGCCTTTGAAGTTCTCAATCCCCGGAATGCCAGGCAGCTTGGGCCGGTTCAGTGGTCCACTCGACATCACCACAAACCGCGCTTGGAAGACATCATCCCGATCAGTTGTGACCGTCCAGCGCTCAGCCTTCTCATCCCATCGTGCGTCTTTGATCTGAGTCTGGAAGCACGTTTTCTCGTAGAGATAGAAATGTTTGCCAATGCGCTGGGAATGAGCAAAGATCTCGGGTTGGAAGGAATACTTCTCTTTCGGAATGTAGCCCGTCTCTTCAAGGAGCGGCAGATAGACGTAGGATTCAATGTCACACTGCGCCCCAGGATAACGATTCCAGTACCAGGTGCCACCAAAATCTCCCGCCCTCTCGATGATGCGGATATTGGTGATCCCGACCTTTTGTAGCCGTGCGGCTGCGAGCAAGCCACCAAAGCCACCCCCAATAATCACCACGTCCACCTCTTCGTGCAGCGCAGGGCGCGTGAAGCCCGGCTCGACATAGGGGTCTTCGTCGTAGCGTGCGTATTGACCCTTCATGGCTTGATATTGGTTGTTCGCGTCTGGCCGCAAACGCTTGGTACGCTCGGCGGCGTATCTCTCGCGTAAAGCCCCAGGGTCAAAGCCCAGCTCTTCGGCAGTCGGCGTGCGGTTCGGGGTCGATTGCACCATAGCTTCACTCATCGTCAGTCCTCCTTGTTGATGAAGCTGCGGCCAGGCCGCAGCTTTGTTCCTTAAGTATTTCTCGTCGCCTTACTTGACGACGAGACCGTCGAAATCCCCTTGTTCGCGCCATTTGGCCAGCATGGCGAAAAAGGCTAATCCACCCTCAGGATAGTTGGTCTGCAGGAAGCCCTGCCCTTCATTGGTTCCTTCGCCGTTGTAGTACCCCGGCGTGCAGGTGTTCTGGTACTCGCTCATCGGGGTCGCTCCGGTCACCAGCTTCACCCACTCGGCCTCTGCTTCACGGGTCGGCTCGATGGACTGCGCGTTGCGCTCGTTGACCTGCTTGAGGACATGGGCGACGTGGTCAGCCTGCTCATCAAGCATGTGGGTGAAGTTGGCGGTAAAGCCGGTCTGGGTCAGCCCCATGTGGAAACAGTTCGGAAAGCCGTGGCTCAGGAAGCCATGATAGGTTCGCATCCCCTTCTTCCAATAATCAGAGAGGGCCACGCCGTTGCGACCGTACATA
>Ga0187893_10011995_pt1 | contig 12415 bp, 17 predicted proteins | sample MA1701074metaG_FD_139574 | JGI IMG/M metagenome (GOLD analysis project Ga0187893, IMG submission 139574) | White microbial mat communities from a basaltic lava cave in the Kipuka Kanohina Cave System on the Island of Hawaii, USA - MA170107-4 metaG ...
CTGGCGGCTATTGGCCGAGATGATGGTCACGTCGCGTCCTTCGACCGCATCCCGGATCACGCCCAGCATCCAGTCGGCTGTTTCTTGGGACGAGAAGATGTTGCCGTTCACGATGATTTGCGCTGAGCGTTGCGGCTGCTGCTGCTCGACGGCCGCCGGCGTCGTGAACCTCTCGTCCGCTCCTGCGCCGCCGCCGCTGAAGCCCGCTCCGCCGCCACCGCTGACGGATCCGGATACGCTAAAATTCGTCCCCTTGATGCGCTGAATTTCGCGCGCGCCCATGGCGGCAATCGACGCAGCCGCAGCCAAACTGGCGGGCCACGGCACCTGGGACATGGCCCGCATGATCGCGTGACCGGTGGACCAGATCGTGCCGGCGATCGCGAGCGCCTTTTGAACCTTTCCCAGTTTCCCGGTGGCTTCGAATGCCGCACCCACCGTCATCCCCATGAGACTCGCGATGTTTCCGACTTTGGCCTGCTCGATTGCAATCTGCTGATCGGCTGCCAGCTGCGAAAGCCCAGTGATTTGCTCGAGGGAAGTTCGCCAGGCCTCGACGCGACCGATTCCGGCTTTGCGCAGTGAATCTACAAGTCCAAAATCGATCTCTTTCATCACACGCGCGAATTCGGTGGGATCCTCGATGCGGACGCCGGCGCTGACGCTTCCCGTCCCGCCGATCGGTTCGTCCTGGCGGCCGCGGCCCTTCTCGCCGAACCTGCTCGCTTCGGCGCTCGCGATGGCACCACCGCCGGGTATGCGAGCGGCGGCTGCCGCGGCACGCTTTTCCATGCGGGTCGCCGCCTCATCGAACAGCTCGGCACTCCGCAGGATGTCCATTCCCGCCTGCAGCGCCGCGGATCCCGCCCGCTTGGCATTGATGCCAGCCGATTCGCCAATGGCGAACATGGACTCGGCGATTCCGGAGATGCCTTCCTGTGTCGCGCGCAGGCTCTCAGCGACGTCGAGGCCCAGCTTTTCCGCGACCCAGGCGAAGCCGCCGACCAGCTTCTCGAGTCCGGACATCACCGCTCCGATCACGGTCGCAACGATCGAGCGCACGGTCTCGAACGCAGCCTGGATCAGATTCACGGCCGTCTCAATCGCCTTGATGGCACCGACGAAGACGATGCCCATCGTGCGACCGGCCTCCGCCGTGCCGCCGACACTCTGCGTCAGCTGGGATACGGACTCGAGCGCGACCGACATGGCCGGCGAGAAGTGGCTCAGGAATTTCATGCCGAGATTCGTAATGACCTTGTCCTGAGCCGCGAATTGATCGTTCATTACACCAATTCGCGCGACGTCGAGATCCGAAAGCACCGCGTTATGGCGTTCTAGGGTCTCGGTGGCTTCATCGATCGCTGTTTTTCCCTCGCGATAGAACGCTGCCAGCTCCTTGGCGCCCTTGCCGAAGAGGTCCTGCGCCACCGCTGCGCGCTGGAACTCGTTCGGCATGCGCGACAAGGCTTCATTGACCGCCTCGAAGGCCTGGTCCGGACGTAGTTTCAGGAGCTCGGCGGTGCTGAGCCCAAGCGCGGAGATCGCGTTCGAGGCCTCCTTGTTGCCCATCGCGGCCGAACCCACGTTCTCGGTGAGCTTGGCCATGGCCGTCGCCACCGACTCGGTCGAAGCGCCGGCCTGGGTGGCGGCGAGCTCGAGAATATTCAGCCGCGAGGCGGAGACGCCAAGCCGCTGCGACAGATCGTTCAGCCGATCGCCAGCCTGGTTGACCTTGCTGAAGAACGCCGAGACGGCACCGACCGAGAAGACGGTGGCGATCACGCCGCCGACGGTCTTGAGCCCCTGCTCGAATTTCTTCGCACTCGCGGACAGGCCGCCGACGTCTTTCTTGACCTTGTCCAGCTCGGCGCGGAGTTTTGCGGTCTCCGCAGCGACATCGAAGGTGACGGTACCGACGTTAGACACTGCTCACGGCTCCAACTCTGGGTATTGCGCGATCGCCCGCTGCTTGAACTCCTCCCACCGCCGGCGATGCTCCTGTACGTCGGGCGAATTCTCGGCCAGCGCAAGTGCAAATCTCGAGCGCAGCTCGCAGGCCTCCACACGCATGCCATTGGCATGCGCGAAGTTGGTTATCGCCGCACGTAGGTCGAAGAGCCCTTCGACCGCGCGCTCAAGCGCCTCGACTCTTTTCGTGAGCGCCCAGTTCTTCATGCGCGAGATGTCTGCCACCGCTCAGCTCGCCCGCGCCCGGGCAATTGAGATCTCGGCTTCGGCCATGGCAACTATCTTCGCGTGCGCGGACGACACGCTGCGCGCCTGTCCCGGGCGTTGAGCAAGGAACTCGCCGGCGCTCGCGGCCAGCCCGTCGATCATGCCTAGGCCCACAGCCTGACTTGCCAGCACCGTGCGCCCCTGACCGAACCTAGATTCGACCGTCGCCTGACTGACGCCGCGAAACCTCGCGATCGCGCCGGTGAACTTGCGGTGGTAGATGCCGAGCTGCTCCAAGACATACGCCTTCGCCTCGGCGCCGAGCCAGTAGGCTGCGCTTGCGGCAAAGGGCGCCGCGTGCGCAACGATGCGCTTCTGCGAGCGCGCCGCGAAAATCGATGCGGCCAATTCCTCGATGCCGTAGACGGTGCCGCCAGGTGAATCGATATCGAGCAGAATCGCGCTCACACTCGGATCCGCAAGCGCCTCATCAAGCTCCGCCTGGATGCCAATAACAGTTGACCAGCCGAAAATGCTGCTGAGGAAGTTCGACCGATAGGTGATGTAGCCAGCGACGGGGATACGCCGCACGCCCCGGATCCCGCCTGAGGTGCTCGGACGTCGCGGCGCCGCGAGTCCTGTGGCGCCGACCGCCGAAAACTGTCGCACCTGCTGAATCAGCATCCGCAGGCCATGCTCCGTGATCGCCATCACAGGCGACAGGAGTGTCGCCAGGTCCACTGGCACGACCTGATCCCTCACGGCCGCCCTCCGGCCGCGTATTCCGACGGCACCGAGGCGACGATCGCGTCCAGTCGCCGACCGAGTTCCTCGACATCCAGCGCCTCGTGCTTCAGCTCGCGCGCCCTGACAATCGCGGCACGGATGATTTCAGGAGCGAACGGACCCTTGCTGGGCGGTGGTGACTCGGCAGCCTGGCTGAACATGCGCATCGCCAGCGACAGCTTAAGCGGCGGCGCAGGATCGGGCGCTGAACACGCCAGGTTGTGCGCGTTCTGCAGCCAGGTCACCATTTCGTCGATGCGCGGGTCAGCCGTGGCTTCGAGCTCGCGATTGCAGCGAAAGATGCCGCGCTCCATCGAACTCGAAATGTTCGACCACGCATGGACCGCTTCCATCTCGCGAATCTGTGCCACCTTGAGGACCGCCTCGGCCTGATCGCGGGCAGCTTTCGCTTCGGCATGCGTGCGGGCTGCAGCCGCGCTGCGCCGCTCACCGTCCCCCTTGATGCGATCACGCTCCGCGACCAGTGCGCGCCGGGCCTCGAGACGCTCCGACGCGGCTTCGGATAAAATACGGCGGCCGATCTCGGACTCCGCGATGGTTTTCAGGACCTCGGCGCTTGCATGCATTGTCGTGCCTCCTGTGGCGAAATCGTGCCAAGCAGTTCGAGGTGTTCGGCTACGCGTTGAATCGCCGGCCAGTACCGCTCGACGCATCGGCGTACCATGAACGACAGCTCCTCGAACGTCTCGGCGGCGCTGTTGAGGTAGCTGCTGGCGATCTTGTGATCACTGCGCGACCAGAATGCGCGCTGCTCCCTGTAGATGGCCTCGCCATGGGCGCCGGCGAGCGCGACAATCGCGGCCCGGCGGTGCAGTGTCGCGTCACCCCAGCTCGCCTGATGGCCATCGAACCGCAGGAAGCCCGTTCCATCCGGGCGGACCGCAGCGTGCGTCCAAGGCGTGTTGAGGACCGTGGCGGTGACCACGTGCGAGGCCTCGTGCACCGCGATCGGGCTCATGCCGTGCCCTTCGCCCAGCCGATGCCGAGGCGGCTGACGCAATGGCGTCGGCGGTCGCGATCGCCGCGGCGCCGATCAGGGCATGGCTCGCCTCGAGCGCTGACAGTCGATGATCCCACGCGTCCTGCTTGGCCAGGTCGAGCAGCCTGGTAGCCGCGTCGGCGAGTTTCGGTTTCAGCGCACGGGCGAGATCCACGGGCTCAGCCTGCCCGGCTGATTACGCGTATGCTACGCCCGGGCATCGCCGTTGCATCCTGTGACAGGATGCAACGCCGCGCGCCGCCGGACCACGGTGGAGGGGTTGCACCCGAGCCGGCGCGCAATCTGGCGACAACTGCCGCCGCGCTCGATCGCGGCGATCAGGTCCTCGTCGCTGTATTTACGCCGCGCGATGGGCCGCACCCGGGCGAGTTGCTCCGCACGCCGGCGCGCGCCTTCGAAGCCTTGCCTCGCCTCGAGACCGGCCAGCAGTGCCGAGGCCTCGAATGCCGCTTCAGTGGCCAGGCTCGCCGGCACGTCTGCGGCGGTGTGGCGGCGTACCGTCAGGAGCAGCGCTTTGGCGCGCCTGGCGGCCGCGGAGACGTCGGCCGACCGCGACCCTATGTGCCGCTCAACTCGGCGCTGCAGTTCGCCCAGGTACGCTTCGAGGTCCACGGTCAGGCGAGTTCGCGCCGCGGCGGGCGATTGGGAAACAGCAGCTGCCGGCGCGCGCGCATCGGCATCAAGAGCTGCCCCAATACGCGGTAGGCCTCACGCACGCTGACCAGTTGCGTTGACTCCTCGGGGCCACATAAAGCGAGCAGGATTGCCTGACGTCGCCAGCTGACTAGCCCCCCTGCGGCGCCGAGCACCTTGCCGCGATCCGTTGGGCACAGCACGCCACGCGGTACTGCGGCGACGACTTCGTGCCAGACGGCCTGCAATGCTTCTGGCAACTCCGGCATCGGCCCCAGCGGTCCGCCGCCCTCGAGACTTACAACGAATTGACGATCGTGCAGCGCATCGCGGTAGCGGCGCCAGGCATCGGCACGCTGAATCGCGGCCGGGTGCCGGTAGACCACTTCGCCATTCTCGGTCGTCCGCTTGAGGACCGCGCCCTCATTGCGGATGATCTCGTCGGCTTCGACGAGCTCCTCGAGCGCGACCGCAGCGAGTCCCAGCGCGTCACCGTCCACTTTCGTGACGACGGCCGCGATCTCTGCGATCGCGCCGAGGCGCGCGTAGAACTCCCGCGCACACGGCGATAGCCACGGCGGCGGATGCGGAAGGAACACCTCGAGCCGCGGCTCCTTCGGATTCAGACGCGACTTGCGCAGCGTGCCCTGCTTTTTCTTCAGTGCAGTCGGTTTCGCAGGCCGGCCGGCGGGCGGGCGGGCACGGAAAATTCCTTTTCGATTTTGGCTGTGTACGCGGAGATGGGTGCGCTCGGTCGTCAGCACGAAAGTCGTAGACTTTTGACCCCCTATCCCCAGCCTCGCGCTCGCGACGAGCCATTGAATGCCGGCGGCAGCTGCTCCTCATTGCGCCGGATCCAAATGCTGGCTTTCGGAAAACGCGCGCGCAACATGGGAAGCCTAGCCTCTGCCTGCTCCCTGGTTGCGAACGGACCTGCAAGCCGCAAATAGTCCTCGGCACCGGGGCCTGCGCTGCGATTGCGACTTGGACCGATGTACGCGATCTCGTACGTCTTGTGGAACATTGGTCGATCACTCCGAGATGGGCTCGGGTATTGATCCTTCGGTATCGCCTGGCTTCATCGGGATGCGAGGGAACTGGCCCAAGATCTGGCGGTACGCTGAATCGACCTCATCACCGGTGAGACCTTCCCGTGCCCAGCGGGTGGTCGCTTCGATGGCCGTGAGCAAGTATTGCCCGGCGACCTCGACGTGCAGGCGATTGTCCGCGGTAACCAAGTCGCGCTTCCACTTCAGCGCGCGAACCATGCGTGCAGTACTCCCGAGCCTGCGTTCGAACTCGCGGCGATACGTGGCGATCCGCGGATCGGCTACCTTCTCCAGCTCGCGCCAGTGGCGATCGCGGTGCTCGATCGCGGCGCCGCGCTTGTCGCTGAGCCGCCATACCAAGCGGAGATGTTCCTTCTCAAGCTGCTCCAGCGCCTTCTTGAGTTCGGCCACCTGGGCCTCGGCGTCTGCAACCATCTGCTCAAGTTCACGGGTCTGGGCCAGGTACTTCGCCTGGCCGGACTCGAGCTCAGCGCGCAACTCAGCGCAGCGTTTTGCGCGGTCCTCCTCGAACTGCTTCTCGAGCTGCTGGCCGATGGGTCCCGCGGCGATCGCCTCGAAGATCTGACGGGCCTTGGCGTCATTCAGCATGCCGTACCTCCGATGGTTGAAGGAACTCCCCGACCGGGCGCTTCATGCCGGACAACGCCCGGCCGGGGAGGAGCGAGCTGCGGATTGATCCTGCGCTCCCGCTCCTGCTGCAGTTGAAGGTGGCAATGCCTCCTGCAAGGCGGCGATGCGCTGGCGCAACCAGTCGGATGAGTAAATCTGCAATGCCGCGTGCGTACCCTGCAGCCTGATCGCGAGGCCGGCCATCGTCAGCCGACCAAACTCACGCGGGCGTCGGCGTTGGAACTCCTGGATCCAGTCGAGCAGCTGCGCATCCGAGACGGCCGCTGCGGAGCCGCGCCGGGCCGCGGCGATGCGCCGCTCGAACTGCTCTCGCTCGTAGTGGTAGCGTGCGGTTCGTTCGGCAATCAGAACCTCGGCAAGTTGCTCTGGTGGCAGGCGCACGAGCCGACGCACTCGACGCCGGTCTCGCAGGTATTCAGCCCGGAGCTGGCGCAGGCTCGGATGTTGCGGTGACTCGCTCACGACCCGCACTTCCCTTGGGGCCGCGGAGGCCTCGCCCGCGGCCGTAGCCTAGCGATGTGCTCGAGGTCGCTCGGGCCGTGCTTCTTGATCAGCGGCCGGCGCAGTTCCTCGACGAGCTCGAGGCCCAAGCGCCGGCGCTTTTTCAATTCGGCGTCGTGAAGCCCGGCGCTGCGCGCACGAGCGACTGTCTCGAGCTCGTCGCGGTCGCGGCTGGGCCTGGGCGCTGGCATGTCCTGCGGACTCATCGATTGGCCCCAATGGTGCACACGTCTGCACTCACGGCTCCGGCTCCTGCTCCGGCATGCGCAGGTCCTCGAGGACCTGGTAATCGGGGCGCCGCGCCGTTCCAAGGTTGACGCGGTACTGCCCGGGCGGGCGCTCGAGCAGCAGCAGGACGCGCCGGTGCTCCGGGTGCTCGATGACTTCGACCGCGCCCCAGTCCGGATGCCGGTCGCGCAGCTTGTGCACGTGCTGGATGAAGGCCTGGCGCGCCGCCCAGCGCTCGAGCCGGCGCACGTCCGCCGGCGTCGGCCAGGGCTGCCGGCCGGTCATGCGTTTGTTCCTTCGCGGATAACGGTGTGTGGTGCGGAAAGCCGCTTTTCCTGCGTCGGCGTCATTTCGGTTCCCATCGAGTCCCCATCAACTGCGGCGGCGGCCAGGGCGGCGGCGACGTCCTCGGGGGCGGCGCTCAGGTAGATCGAGGTGGTGCGGATCCCGGCATGGCGCATCGCCCGGCGCATCGCTTCCGGGTTCGCGCCGGCGCGCGCCATGGCCAGGGCGCAGGCGTGCCGGAAGCCATGTAGCCCGCGACGCGGGATCCCGAGCTCCTCGAGCAGGCGGTGCAGCTGCCGGCGCAGGACGTCGGCATCGAGCGGCGCGCCGTCTTCAGCGGCGAACAGCAACCCCGCCGGATTGGCAGGCCAGGCCTCGCGCCAGGCCCGCAGGCGGACCTGCAGCGGCGCCGGCGCGCGCAGGGTCGCCCGGCTCGAGCGGGACTTCAGCGGCCGGATCGCGCCGTCGAGGGCCTGCTGGCGGATCTCCAGGAGCCCGCCCGCCAGGTCGACGGCATCCCAGCCGAGCCCGCAGATCTCGCTCGCGCGCAGGCCGGCGAACCGAGCGAGCGCGATCGCGGTCCTGAGCGGGTCCTGGGCCGCCTCGAGAATGGCGGCACATTCCGCCGGCGTGAAGGCCTTCGCGCGGATCGACGCCGGCGCTGCCTCATCCCGCGGGAAGCGCAGACGATCTGCTCGCGGTGGCGTTACGGCGAGGCCTGCAGCGGCGGCGGTGCGAAGCATCGTGCGCAGCAGGGCGAAGCGTGCGCGGACGGTGCTCGCCGCGGCGCCGGCGGCGTGCTGCTCGAGGATGAAGGCCTGGACCACGGCCTCGTCGATTCGGTGCAGCTCGAGCTCGCGCAGGGCGGGCGCGGCGGCCAGGTGGCACCGGATGATCGAGGACCTGGTCGCCCGGGATCCTCGCGCCAGGAGCGCGAGGTGGCGGGCTTCGTAGATCTCGCACCAGGTCGACCATGCCATGACCATGCCGGCATGCAGCTCGCGTGGATCCGCGCGCGCCAGGAAGCGATCGGCGGCGCGGCGCGCGGCCGCGGCGCTCCGAAGCTCTCGCACGTCCCCCAGCCGCACGGACACCTGGCGCCGGCGCTGACCCGGCGCGCGCGCGGCGCGGAAGTACAGACGCCAGACGCGACCTTCGCGGCGAACGTGGCCGGCAGATCTCATGTCCGGCCCATCGGCGCCCCACGGTAGGTCGCCGCCTTCCAATACAACAACTGACTATCTGTGTGTTCCTGTGTACCTCCGTGAGGGTACGGAGGTACACGGTTGGGCACGGACAGGTGACGGACACGGAGGGTCACGGTGTACCACCGTGGAGCTGCCAGTGCCAGGCACCGCGGAACCCCATCTGGCGCTTCTCGACGCCGAGCTCGCGGCAGGCCGCCTTGACGTGCCGCTCGCCGAAACCCCTCTCCGTCGCCTGGCGCCACAGACCAATCGCCTCGTGCGGCTGGCGGTCCCGCAGGGCCTCCCGCAGCCAGTCCGTGACCTCGCGCTGCCGGGCATCGCTGGCGGCCTGCCTGGGCGCTACGACGCGGGCGAGCACGTCGTCAGCAGCCTCGGACACCGGCTCGTCGGCCCACCTCACGTAAGGTGCGGCATTATCGGCCTCGCCGATCGAGAATCGAAAGCCAGTCTGGTCCTTGGCAAGGTTGACCTTCATCGGCAACAGCAGGCGGAACGTCGCATCATCCGGGTCACGTTCAACGACGTAAGCCGCCCTCGCTGCGGCGACGAAGGCGAGGCTCCCCGCGGCCCTGTACAACGTCTTGCCGCCGGTAGCGCCTTTGTTCAGGTGGCCGATGACGAGGACCGCGACGCGCAATTCCGCTGCAGCTCGAGCCAGCACCGCGAGCGCAGCTCGCACTTCGGCATTGTTGTGCGAATCGACGCCACTCATGAAGGCAGACACCGGGTCGATGACCAGCAACCGTGGCCGATCCAGTCGGCGCATCGCCTCGATCAGGGCGGGCGAGTGTTCCGTGAGCGTCAGGAATCGCTCGCGCGCCGTGCCGTCTTCGTCGATCTCTTGAGCTGCAGTGACAACGTGCACACGGGCAAGGTCCGCGCCTGCGGCAGTAAGCCGCGGGCGAATCGTGTCAGCCGCGTCGTCCTCGGCCGAGAGCAGCAGCACGTCGCCAGGTTCAGCGCGTCCCGCTTTGCAGGGCCATTCGCCTCCACGAGAAACCGTGGCCGCGACGGAGAGTGCGAGCTGCGATTTTCCGAGGCCCGGATCTCCGCAGACCAAGGTCGGCTTTCCGAGCCACAGCACGCCAGGCCAGAGCGGCTCGAGATCTCGCGCTTCGATGGTTTCGATGCACGCGACCGTAAGTCCGAGTCCATTCGCCTCTACCGTGGGGCGACTGATCTTCAGTGGCCGAAGCTCCTCGAGCTCCTCGCGCTGCAATCTGATCGTCCGCGCCTGAGACGTGAGCTGGTCGCTCATCTGCGCCGGCGTCATCAGGTCGATGATGTCGGCCGCGCTCACTTCGGCAACGCTCCCGCGATCCGCAGCGCCCGCATGAATTCGCCGCGGGCCATGAGTTTGGCTTGGCAGCTACCGCAACGTGCCATGCTCGGACTCACCGGCTGGAATCGCCGGCGGCAACTTACACACGTCCTCTTGCGAAGCCGCACGCCGCCGACGAACCTGTCCAGGTCCCGTGATTTCCGCCGCTGCCCTCCGTTGTGCTGATCAGGCATGGGGGGCGCGGCGTCTTGGACGTTCACCGATTTGCTGCGACTTCGAAGCCCGCAACGTTGACCGACTGCTTCTGCAGCCACCGATCGAACCGCGGACCATGAATGATCAGCGCTCTGCCAACACGCGAGAGGCATCCAGCCTTCAGCAGTTCGTCGCGCTTACTGCGAACCAACCACCGCGCGCGCGAAGGCTGATGCGGCCAGACTGAAGCTGGCCAGCTTCCGATTCCCCAGCTATGCGGAAGTACGGATGGTGACATCGCGGGTAGCCTCCTGTGCTACCGAGCGATGTTGCATGTCTGCGGGCGTTGTGTGGATTAGGACTAAGAAGTCAGCTTAGTTTGAAGCGCCTTGGCGGCCGCCAGCATCTCGTGCGCTTTTGGCAATAGGTCACGAACGGATCCCGAGCCTCCATTCAGCAACACGCGCGCCACCTGGGTCAGAGTCGCACCAGCATTTTGAGAATCCAGTACGCGAAGGTAAAGCGTCCAACGTGGCGGATGTACCCGCTCGACCGCAGCGCCGAGTTGGAGATTTCGACCTTCATCGCTGAGCAATTGCTTTGCATCGCGAAGTTGCTGCTGCAGATTCCATCTCAAGTCGAAGGCGATGAGCACAACTCCACGGCGGTACTGCTTCGTGACGTCGCCACGCCCGAGCTCCATCACTTCGCCAAAGTCAGGCCGATCGAAAGCACTGAGCAGATCGCTAATTCCGTAGCTCTTTGCGGGATTCAGGGGCCGCGCCAATCCGAACGACTTAAACAGCTTGGCATTGCCGGACTTCCTGTAGAGCGCATCGTCCGCACGCCATAGAGCCTTGACCCATTTCCCTACGGTCTTCAAGTCATCCTGAGTCGGCATTGGGCTTGTGACGGCGCGGTGTAGCGCTGGAAATCTCCGACAGGCCGTCGCGAACTGTCGCTCTGCCCTTTGCCAAGCCGACTGATAGTCAGAACGCCTGCGCAGGAACTCCCAACGCCACTCGAGTAAGGACTGCAGCTGCTGGTAGCTGTCAGCACAACGCCAGTCAGGAAGCCAAATGGGAATGCTCACACGTCGCCTTGAAGCTTCCGGTCGAGCTGCTGGTGGCCGGTGACCGGCGCGCCTTCGACCAGGTGCGAATAGCGTTTCGTGACGCTGGCCGACTTGTGGCCGAGCACCTGCCCGATTTCCAGCAGGTTCGCCCCCTGCTGCGCCAGGAAGCTCGCGCAGGAGTGGCGCAGGTCATGCCAGCGGAAATCGCGCAGCTTTGCCGCCTCGCGGATCCCGCACCAGCGCGCCTCGAGCGTGGACTTCTTGACCGGCTGACCGTCGTCGCCCAGGAACACGGACGATCCGACTACAGCGCCTCGCTTGAGCTTCCGCAGTGTTGCCGCGGCGGTCGCCGGCAGGAATACGCTGCGAGCCTCGTCGTTCTTCGACAGCATGATGCGCAGGCGCTGCCGTTCCAGGTCGACGTCAGCCCATGCCAGCCGCAGCAGTTCGCTCTGGCGCACCCCGCAGGCGATCGAGACGACGATAGCCGCGTGCATGAGCGGGGAATGCTCCTGCGCTGCCGTCAGCAAGCGTCCGAGCTCGTCGTCCGACAAGAACCGGGTGCGGCCTTTCGGCTCGGTCAGCATGAGGCGCAGCGGCCAGGTGAGCTTCTGCGGAATCAGCTCGGCGGCCCTGCCCCAATTCCATGCCGAGCGCATCGCTGACAGGTAGCGGTTAACAGTAGCCGGCGCGCGACCGATGCGTAGCTTGTCGCGCGCCTGGCGCAACGTGAGGGCGCCCACGTCGAGCACCTTCTCGCCGCCGTAGTGATTAACCCACCAGGCGCAGAGTGGCTCCAACGACTCGTAGTAGCGCAGCGACCGGGTTTCAGGGTCGTCGAGGAACTGGCGCAGGAGTTCGGCGACGGTCAGCTTGGTCAGGCTTGGCCGCGTGCGCTTCGCTTGGCGCTCCGTGCGCAACTCCCGTTCGAGCTCTGCGGACCAGTCGCGCGCCTCGCGCTGAGTCGCGAAAGTGCGCGACGTCGGCTTGTAGGGCGCGACGCGCACCTGGGCGAGCCAGGACACTGCGCCGCCCCGCGACCGCCTCCTCTGAATGGTTGCCAACTCACGCTCCCGTGACGTGCGCTTGACTGAAACACGCACAAGCGCGAATATGCGCCGGTTCGAGTTGCGACTGCAACTCGGACTGCAACTTGTGGCGTTTCCTGAAAATCAGCGTGTCCCGTAAGTGCTTGAAAATATGGCGGAGAGGGTGAGATTCGAACTCACGAAGGGCTTGCGCCCCTGCCGGTTTTCAAGACCGGTGCATTCAACCGCTCTGCCACCTCTCCGCGGCTCCAGCGCGACCCGTCATGATGGCCTC
>Ga0187893_10011996_pt1 | contig 12415 bp, 8 predicted proteins | sample MA1701074metaG_FD_139574 | JGI IMG/M metagenome (GOLD analysis project Ga0187893, IMG submission 139574) | White microbial mat communities from a basaltic lava cave in the Kipuka Kanohina Cave System on the Island of Hawaii, USA - MA170107-4 metaG ...
CGAGGAAATTATGGACAAAGAAGTACGTGAACTCGAAAAGGCGCTCGAACAGATTTGGGACATCGCCACGAAAAAGTTCGGCCTCGACCCGTTCCCGACACGGTTTGAGATTGTGCCCGCGACGGTGATGTACGAGGTCGGCTCCTACGCGTTGCCCGGACGTTATTCGCACTGGACCTTCGGCAAGGCCTATCACAAGATGAAGACGATGTACGATTTCGGCCTGTCGAAGATTTACGAGGTCGTGATCAACGCCAATCCGTCTTACGCCTTCCTGCTTGAAAACAACTCGCTGTTGCAGAACAAGCTGGTCATCGCGCACGTGCTCGGCCACGTAGATTTCTTCAAGCACAACGCCTACTTCTCGCAAACCAACCGGCGGATGATTGATGACGCCGCGCTGCACGCCCGCCGCATCAATGAGTACGAATTCAAATACGGGCGCAAGGTCGTCGAAGAATTCCTGGACGCGGTGCTCTCAATCGAAGAGCACATTGACCCGTACTTCTTCATCAAGAAAGACCGGAGCGAGAAGAGACCCGATGAGATGGATCAACGGCGCTCGAAGCCCGGGCCTTACGACGATCTGAATTCGAGGCAGGAGCGCGAGGCGAAAGCCAAGGCCGACGCGGCGGAAGCGGAGAATGAACAAGCGCAGCCCGAAAAAGACCTGATCTGGTTCATCATGCAAAACTCGCCGATCTTGCAGGTCTGGCAGCGGGACGTGATGAGCATGATCCACGACGAGATGCTCTACTTCGTGCCGCAGATGCAGACGAAGACGATGAATGAAGGATGGGCCTGCGCTGTAGGCGATTCGCTGCTGGCTACTGAAAATGGCTTCGTGCGTTTTGATGAACTTTACAAAGCTCACGAAAAGATACGGGTCGCCAGCGGCGGACGGAATGAACTCAACTGGATCACCGATTTTCACAAGGAAGAAAAAGCCTCAACTATCCGCGTCCGTACCCGTCGTGGCTTCACAATCGAGGGCGCAGAAAAACATAGAGTGCAACTTGCTGACGACAACTGGGTTTATCTCAATGAGGTTGCCGTAGGGAACCAGATTCGGCTCGCATACGAAACGAGCGTCTGGCCGGTTCAAAAGCAGCTATTGAATTTTACGCCGACGCCGCCAAGCGCATCTTTGGGGGCAGTGGCTGGACTAGCCGGTGTTTCATATATGACGGCAGTCAGACATCTGCATGGAACGCACAAGTCACGCAACGCGGAAGCAATTGATGCTGCATTGTCGGCTCTGGTATATCAGCCAGGGTGGACGGGAAGAGTTATGTCAACGCGAACTCCGCTGAAAGCGCCGGCTGAACTGAACGAGGAAATGGCCTGGTTCCTCGGTTATTTCATCGGCGATGGCAATCTAAACAAATCGGGCATCGGTTTGACGACAGGCGACTGGGAAATGGCGCAACGGCTTTCCGAAATAATCGGCGCAACATTTGGAGTGACGGCTTTTGTCAAGCTGGATGAAAGCGAAGGCCACAACCGCTGGCGTGTTATTGTTTATTCACGCGAAATCTGGAAATTGCTTGAGTCGGTCGGCATCAATCTTAAAGACAAGGCCAGGGACAAAAAAATCCCCCACCTCATCCTACGCTCGCCGAAAAGTGTGATGTCGGCATTTCTGCGCGGGTATTTCGATGCCGATGCTTATGCCGGAACTCAAGGCATCCGTCTTTCTTCAGCCAGCAAGGAGTTGATAAACACTGTCCAGATTATTCTGCTCAATTATGGAATCCTGTCGCGCCAGCGCGAACATTTGTGCGACATTCGACAGTTGGAGATAGCCGGAACATCCGCGGCGCGATTCCTCTCCGAAATCGGATTCAGTTTGTCTCGCAAACAGGAGGCGCTGCGTGAGTATGTTGAAAATCGGCGGTGGTTCAGAAAGGAGGATTTGACGGACGAGATTGTAGAAATCGAGCGTGGGTGCGCAGATGTTTATGACATTACGGTTGACGAAGAACATTCCTACGTGGCCAATGGCTTCATCAATCACAATTCGTTCTGGCATTCGAGAATCATGCGCGAGCTCGATTTGCCCGATCACGAACACATGGAGTTTGCCGAATTGCACGCGGGCGTTGTCTCGCCACATCGCAATCAGCTCAATCCGTACTACGTCGGCTACAAAATCCTCGAAGACATCGAACGGCGCTGGAACAACCCAACCGCTGAAGAGCGGGAGAAGTTTGGTCGTGAGCCTGGCGGAGGGTGGGCGAAGTTGCTGGAGGTTCGGGAAGTGGAGAACGACATCTCATTCCTCCGCAATTACCTGACCGAAGAGTTGTGCGAAGAGCTTGATCTGTTCGTCTATGAATTGATTGACGAAGAGGAATGGACCGTGACCGAAAAGCGTTGGGAGCGGGTGCGCGATCAACTGGTGGCCAACATGACCAATTTCGGTTTCCCGTACATCGAAGTCGCGGACGCCGATTACGACCGCAACCGCGAATTATTCCTGCGCCATCGTTACGAAACGGCGGAACTCGATCTGAAATACGCGCGCAAGGTGCTGGAATACATTTACAAACTTTGGGGGCGCAGAGTCCATCTCGAAACCATAGTCGAGGAAGAGGCGATGGTTATGCATTACGACGGCGAAGAGCATAGTGAGAGCTGAAGCGGGCAATGGCGTAGTGGAGCGATTCAGAAATTCTCCACCCCGACGCTGATTTTCCTTTCCCGCATTTTCTTTTCCGGAAAGGAAAATGTGTGAAAGGAAAATAGCTGCCCAAGGTGAGAGAGAGATTTCTGGATTCATCCACTAGCTCAATCCAACCACTAGAAGAAAATTATGATAGACAAGGAGGGTCAAAAACATCTCCATCGCACGCTCATGGAGGTGATCCATAATCAGATTCGGGAGAACAATCCGCCGGAGACCGGAGCGACTTTGGAGCGATTGCTGGCGGAAGGATTTTCCAAGCAGGAAGCGATGGACCTGATCGGGCAGGTTCTGGCGGCGGAGATCTTCGAGGTCTTGAAAGATCAAAGGGAGCACGATCAGGAAAAATATGTCAAACGTCTCCGCGACCTGCCTCAATTGCCGGAAGATTGATCCTCACGACATCACCCTCAACGCCACACACTTCAAATAATAAGTCTCAGGCACGCCGAGCAGGATCGGATGGTCGCGCGCTTGCGTGCGCTTTTCGATGATCTGGACGTCGCTTCCGGCGTCGCGCGCGGCTTCGGCCAGCACGCCCAGAAACAACCCTTCGCCGACGTGATACGAACACGAGCAGGTGATCAAAACGCCGCCGGGATTGAGCAACCGCAGCGCGCGCAGGTTGATCTCTTTGTAACCGCGCAGCGCCGCCTCGACCGCGCCACGGTTTTTGGCGAACGCCGGAGGATCGAGCACGATCGTGTCGAACCGCTCTCCCGCGCTGTCGTAATCGCGCAATTGATCGAAGACATTCGCTTCGATGAACTGAACATTTGACACGCCGTTCAGCTCCGCGTTGCGGCGGGCGCGTTCGATGGCTGGCTGCGAAACGTCAATGGCGATGACCTGGTCGCACCCCTTTGCCAGATGCAGCGCGAACGAACCGTGGAAGCTGAAACAATCCAGCCCGCGTCCGCGCGCGTAACGCATCGCGGCGGCGCGGTTTTCGCGTTGATCCAGGAACGCGCCGGTCTTCTGACCTTCGAGCAGATTCACCAGGAACTTCATTCCATTTTCGGTGATCTCCAACTCGCCGTCCGGATCGGGCGAAACCGAATAGAGCGCGCCGCTCACCATCGGTAATCCTTCCAACTGCCTGACCTTCGCGTCGTTGCGCTCGACGATCAAGCGCGGGTTGAACTGTTCGACCAGCAACTCCACCCACATCGTCTTCAACGCCTCCATCCCCCGCGTCAGCGTTTGGATGACAAAACAATCGCCGTAACGGTCAATGATCAATCCGGGCAGCAGGTCGCCTTCGGCGTGAACCAATCGGTAGGCGTCCGTGTCGCTGACGACGCGCCGTCGCCAATCGGCGGCCGAGCGCAGGCGCGAGAGCCAGAACTCGCGGTCGATTTCGACATCGTCCTTTGAAATCAACCGCAGAGAGATTTCGGATTCTTGGCCGAAGTGCGCCCGGGCGATGAAGCGCCCGCGCTGATCAACGACTTGAACGACGGCGCCGCTTTCAACCGGGGGCTGGCCGATGAGGTCGCTGCGGTAAATCCACAGGTGTCCCGCGCGAGCGCGCGCCGCGCCTTTTGCTGAAATGACGGCGGCGCCAGTTGTTTGTGACTCTTGACTACGTTTCATAAATGCAGAAGGATGATCGCTCGAACGTTCCGGTCGCTCATACTTCATCATTTCATTTATCGGGTCAATGCGAAAACAAGTCGGCACAGCCTATCTGGGACTGGGTTCCAATCTGGGCGACCGCGCGGCGAATTTATTGCGGGCGGTTGCGGCGCTCTGCCACGGCGATTGGCGTCTGACCGCGATGTCGTCAATTTACGAGACGGAGCCGGTGGATTACCTCGACCAGCCGAACTTTTTGAACCTGGCGGTCGCGGTTGAAACGCCGCTCATCGAGCCGTTTTCGCTACTCGAATTCTGTCTGAACACGGAGACGCGGCTGGGACGCGAGCGGACGGTTCCGAAAGGGGCGCGCACGATAGACATTGATCTGCTGCTGGTGGACGATCTGGTGGTCGACGGGACGCGAAATGGAATAGCTTTGACCTTGCCTCATCCGCGCCTGCATTTGCGAAGATTCGCGCTGGAGCCTCTGGCGGAGATTGCTCCCGATCTCATCCACCCGGTTTTCGGCGAAACCATCTCGACCTTGTCCGGCAGGGTGGACAGTGCGGCGGCGGTCAGTATTTATCGAAAGTAATTCACGGCGCAAGGTTCATTCGCCGCAGCAGGTCAGTAAATCGCGGGTCTGAACGCAGCTCGTCGAAAAGCGGCTCCACTTTGAGAAAGGATAGAAAATCATCCCGAGCCTCAAAGGCTTTTTCCAGCGCGGCGAACGCCTGGTCTTTCTCCCCCAGACCGACATGGACGACGGCAAGGCCGTAATCCGAGATGTGCTCGCGCGCGGCTCGCGCCTGCAACTCGGCGAGCACGTTCCGCGCCTCGTCACGCTTGCCGGCCCTGGAATAGACATAACCAAGATGAGCGGAAATCAGCCAAAAGTCACTTAGTGACTTCGCTTTGTTCAGTGCGGCGATGGCTTCTTCGTACATCCCTTTATGCGTGTAAGCCCAGCCGAGGTTGATATAGGCATTCGCGAACTCAGGGTTCCAGGCGGCGATCTTGCGGAGTTGTTCGATCGCTTGATCGTATTGGCGCGCGAAATAGACTGGCCAGACCGCGCCGACTTGAACGAAGGGCGAAAGCGGATCCAGCTCTCGGGCGCGATTCATCTGCGCCTGAGCTTCGTCAAAGCGTCCCAGATCAACTAAGAGGATTCCATAATAATTATGAGCGAGCGCATAGCCCGAATTGAGTTCGATGGCTCTGCGGAATTCTCGCTCTGCTTCTGCCCATTCCCAACCGAACGCCATTTTGGTCCCTGCCAGCGCGGCGTGAGCTTCAGCCAACGTCTCATCCAACTCCAAGGCTTTCCGCGCCGCTGCTTGCGCCATGGGCATCGCTTCTTCTACGGGTAGGTAGCTGCCTGAAATGAATTGGTAAGCATCGGCCAGTCCGGCGTAAGCGAGGGCGTAGTTCGGGTCGAGGTAAATGGCCTGCTGAAAGTATTCGACTGCTTTCTTAAGCTCGGCTTCGGTAGTCAGGGTCAAGTGGTAGCGGCCTTTGAGATAAAGTTGATAGGCCTCCGGGTTCTCAGTGTAGTGTTTGGTCAGTCGCTTCTCCTGCTCGCCGGTCAGCTCGAGGCGCAACTTCTCAGAGATTCGCCTGGCGATCTCAACCTGCGCCTCCATCACGTTCTTCAGCTTCCGGCTGTATTGCTCGCCCCACAACCGCGCCCCGTCGGCGGCGTTGACCAACTCCGCCCCAATGATCAAATCATCGCCCCGCTGGGTCATCTTCCAGGTGAACACGGCGCGGACATTCAACTCCTGCCCGACTTGGCGCGGATCAACCTCCTTGCCTTTGTAGCTCGACATCGTGCTGCGCGCGATCACGCGCTTCAGTTGCGGCAGTTGCGAGAGGCTGTTGATCAGGCTCTCGGCGATGCCTTCGCTCAGGTAATCCATCTCCGCATTCCCGCTCGCGTTGACCAACGGCAAGACCGCCAGCGAATCAATCGCCTTCTCTCGCCAAACGGTCAGGTAGAGTAACAATGTGATCATGAGCAGCAATCCCACGACCGCCGCGCCGAGCCACACCGCCACAGGCGTTCGCCGCCGCGCGCGCGCCGGAGCCGTGATTGATCCTCCGCTCAGCGTCGCCTTCAGATCGAAGGCCAGATCGCGCGCCGATTGATACCGCTCTTCAGGTCTTTTCCCCAGACAGTGCCTGATCACGCGCTCCAATTCCGCAGGCGCGGCCTGTCCTGAAACGGTCAGTGCCGGCGGGTCGTCGCGCAAGATCGCGGCCATCATCTCTGTCGCTGTTGCGCCTGCGAAGGGACGGCGGCCAGCCACCATCTCGTAGAGCACACTGCCGAACGAGAAGATGTCGCTCGGCGCATCGGCCACTTCGCCGCGCACCTGCTCCGGCGACATGTAACCGATCGTGCCCATCACCGTGCCCGGTTTGGTCGCGGTCGAAGTCACTGTCTCCGAATCAGGTGAGACCGCCTGCTTCACGCGCGCGATGCCGAAGTCCAAAATTTTCACCTGACCATCCCTGGTGAGAAAGATGTTTTCCGGTTTCAGATCGCGGTGAATGATGCCTCTGGCGTGGGCTGCGGCCAATCCTTCGGCAATCGGAATCCCGACTTCGACCGCCTCGCGCCAGCCGAGCGCCGAGCGTGTCAGCCGAGCGCGCAAGGTCTCGCCTTCGAGTAACTCCATCACCGCGTAGCTCAAGCTCTGCTCAGTCCCGAAATCGTGAATGGCCAGGATGTTTGGGTGCGAGAGCGCGGCCACGGCTTTGGCTTCGCGCTCGAAGCGGCGCAGGGCTTCGGGATTTTCGGCCAGTTCTTCGGGCAGGATTTTGACCGCCACATCGCGGTCGAGCCTGGTGTCGCGCGCGCGGTAAACTTCGCCCATTCCGCCCGCGCCGAGCAGCGATTGGATTTTGTAATGGCCGAGCGTGCGCCCGGTCATTGACCGCGCCTGCTTCTCGGCGATCATCCCCGCCGCTACGTCATCCGGCGGCGTCTCGATGAACTGCTCGGCGCGCTCGTCAAAGGCGAGCAGCGATTCGACCTCGCGGCGCAGTTCCTCATCGCCCGCGCAGGCTTCGTCGAGAAAGGAGGCGCGCTCTTCCGGCGGGCGCTCCAGCGCGGCGTGGTAAAGCTGTTCAGTTTGTCGCCATCGTTCAGGTGTCATTGCTTTGCCGGTTCGATGCATTTATGGCGCAAGGTTCATTCGCCGGAGCAAGTCAGTGAATCGGGGGTCCGAGCGCAAGCCGTCGAAGAACGGATCGACTTTGATGAGGGGTAGCAGACTATCCCCCGTCTCAGAAGCTCTTTCCAGCGCGGCCAATGCCTGGTCCTTCTCCCCCAATCCGGCATAGATGATGGCCAGAGAATGCTCCGTGCCCTGCCCCTGTTTGGCTCGCTCCTGCAACTCAGCCAGCGCCTTGCGCGCCTCCTCCGGATTGCCAGCCTTCGCGTAGGCATACCCTAATGAGGCAATGGTATATGACACCGCATCCAGCGAGCTCGCCTTGCGCAAGGCGGCGATGGCTTCCTCATACATCTCTTTTTGCGTATAAGCCCAGCCGAGATTGAGATAGGCATTCGGGAAATCGGGATTCAAGGCCACAATTCGGCGGAGTTGTTCGACCGCCTGATCGTACTGGCGCGCGAAATAGACCGGCCAGACTGTGCCGACGTGAACGAAGGGCGAGAGCGGGTCCAGTTCACGCGCGCGATCCATCTCGATCTTGGCCTCGGCAAAACGACCCATCGCGACCAGGAAAATGCCATATTGATTATGGGCCCACGCATGGCTGTGGTTGAGTTCCAGCGCCCGTTTAAAAGCGCGGTCAGCCTCCGTCCATTCCCAGTCATAAGAGGCCTTGACCATCGCCAATGCGACGTGAGCCTCAGCCAGCGTCTCATCCAACTCTACGGCCTTTTGCGCTGCGGCGCGCGCCATCGGCATCGCTTCCTTCCCTGGCATTTCTGTGTCCGAAAGGAAGATGTAGACATCACTCATTCCGGCATAGGCGGGCGCATAATTCGGGTCCAGCCCTATCGCCTGCTTGAAGTACCCGAGGGCTTTCTTCAATCCTTCGACTGTGAAATTGTTCAACTGATAGCGGCCTTTGAGATAGAGTTGATAGGCTTCAATGTTCGTGGTCTGGCGTTTCGCCAATCGCTGCCGCTCTCCTCCGCTCAGCTTCAAGCGCAGGCTCTCCGAGATGTTTCTGGCGATCTCCTCTTGCACTGCGAACAATTCGGCGAGTTTGCGATTGTGTTGCCCGCCCCACAGCCGCGAACCGTCGGCGGCGTTGACCAACTCCGCTACGATGATCAAGTCATCGCCGCGCTGGGTCATTCTGCCGGTGACCACGGCGCGGACATTCAACTCCTGCCCGACTTTGCGCGGATCAACCTCCTTGCCTTTGTAGCTGAAGACCGTGCCCCGCGCCATCACGCGCAACTGCGGCAATTGTGAAAGGCTGTCGATCAGGCTCTCGGTGATCCCATCGCTCAGGTATTCCAGGTTGGCGTCTCCGCTCGCGTTGACCAGCGGCAAGACCGCCAAAGAATCTATCGCCCCCTCCCGCCAGCTTCCCCGGACAAGCCAGGCCGCGATCAGGAGCGCCACAATCGCCGCCGCCACGCCCACCCAGACCGCGTGCGTTCGGCGTTGCGCGCGCGCCGGCGCCGTGATTGATCCCCCGCTCAGCGTCGCCTTCAGATCGAAGGCCAAGTCGCGCGCCGATTGATAACGCTCGACCGCTCGCTTCGCCAGACAATGGCGGATCACGCGCTCCAGCTCCGCAGGTATTTTCTTTCCGGTTTGCGTCAACGGGGATGGCTCAGCGTCGAGGATAGCCGCGATCATTTCCGCCGTCGTGGCCCGCGCGAACGGGCGCTGTCCGCTCACCATCTCGTACAGCACACAGCCGAACGAAAAGACATCGCTCGGCGCATCCGCCGCTTCGCCCCGCACCTGCTCCGGCGACATGTAACCGATCGTGCCCATCACCGTGCCCGGCTTTGTCGTGTCGGCCCAGGTCAAAGTCTCGGCTTCAGCCGAAACCTCACGCTTCACGCGCGCGATGCCGAAATCGAGAATCTTCACTTGGCCATCAGTGGTCAGGAAGATGTTCTCCGGCTTCAGATCGCGATGAATGATGCCTTTGGCGTGGGCTGCGGCCAGACCTTCGGCAATCGCGATCCCGATCTGCGCCGCCTCGCGCCAATCGAGCGCCGCTTGTCGCAATCGCTCGCGCAAGGTCGCGCCTTCGAGCAATTCGGTGACGGCGTAGCTCACTCCCTGCTCATTGCCGAAATCGTGAATCGCCAGAATGTTTGGGTGTGAAAGCGCGGCCACGGCTTTGGCTTCGCGCTCGAAGCGGCGCAAGGCTTCGGGATTTTCGGCCAGATGTTCGGGCAGGATTTTGACCGCCACATCGCGGTCGAGCCTGGTGTCGCGCGCTCGATAAACCTCGCCCATTCCGCCCGCGCCGAGCAGCGATTGGATTTTGTAATGGCCGAGCGTGCGCCCGGTCATTGACCGCGCCCGCTTCTCGGCGATCATCCCCGCCGCCACGTCATCCGGCGGCGTCTCGATGAAGCTCTCGGCGCGCTCGTCAAAGGCGAGCAGCGATTCGACCTCGCGGCGCAGTTCCTCGTCGCCCACGCAGGCTTCGTCGAGAAAGGGTGCGCGCTCTTCCGGCGGACGCTCCAGCGCGGCGTGGTAAAGCTGTTCGGTTTGTCGCCAGCGTTCAGGCGTCATCGCGACTCTCCCCGGTCAGCTCGCGCAGCAGCCACGTCTTGGCCAGCCGCCAATCGCGCATCACCGTGTCAACCGAGACCTTCAATACTTCCGCCGTCTCCTCCACGCTCAGGCCGCCGAAGTAGCGCATCTCCACCACCCGGCTCTTGCGCGGGTCAACTTTGGCGAGCGCCTCCAGCGCGTCGTCGAGCGCGACCAGCTCTGCGGCGCGCTCCCCGGAGACGACCGCCGCCTCATCCAGCGGGACCGGCGCCGCGCCGCCTCCACGCTTGGCGTAGCGGCGCGAGCGGGCGTAATCCACCAGGATGTGGCGCATCGCCTGCGCCGCCACCCCGAAGAAGTGGGCGCGATTCTGAAAGTGTTTCTCCGATTGATCGACGAGTTTGAGGAAGGCTTCGTGGATGAGCGCGGTGGTTTGCAGCGTGTGGCCGGGCGCCTGACGGCTCATGTAACGTTTGGCCATCTGGCGCAACTCGGCGTAGACCAGGGGCATCAGCTTGTCGAGCGCGTCCTGGGAGCCATTGCTCCACGCAATGAGCAATTGAGTCACCTCTTCTGATGGGGCTGTCATAGTGGTCACTCCACGGTGTTTTGAATTTGACCAAACTACCGAGGGGGTCGGGCGCCTTGCCTAACCGCCGCGGATTATACCATCACGAGTAGCGGAGCAATATCGCAACCACTCGCGGATGGGCGTCGGGTTTTATTAAAAGCGCGGCTCAGCCTCGGAGGAACATCACACCCCTTCGGCGCCCTCACGGTCGCGCTTAAAGATTTTTTCGAGGGCGTTCAAGTTTTGATTGTCGGTTCCCGTTTACTCAGGTGAGAGCGAAAGATGATCGCTCTCGACCTTGAGGAAGCGAGTGATCGAGCGATCACGGCGACCTCAGCAATAACACCCGGCGGCGGGCGAACAACCACCGCCGCAACCGGCCTCACTGAGGCCAACGAAGGAGAAAGCCATGATGACCATTTACGTAGAAGAGATCGAATTGAACGTCGAGGAGCTGGAAGAAGTGATCGCCCCGGGTATTTCCATCAACCACAACGAGACGCTTGAGGTTGACCTGAGCGTCGAGGAGCTGGAAGAAGTGATCGCCCCGGGTATTTCCATCAACCACAACGAGACGCTCGAGGTTGACCTGAGCGTCGAAGAGCTGGAAGAAGTGATCGCTCCGGGTCTTTCCATCAACCACAACGAGACGCTCGCCAGCGACACCGTCCAGTAAGTTCCGGAAGAAGCGCCATCAGATACATAGTCCTCCTCTTGCGGCTAAGGTGGAACAAGATGGCATCTTGTTCCACCTTCTTGTTCCGCAGCAGCGCTCGGCGGCCGCAGGAAGCTTTTCGCCCCGCCCGCCGCTCGCCGGAGGTTAAAGAATTATGCCCGCAGTTACCGACCCCAACACGCTCAGCGAGCTCGCGCTCTTCCGCGGCCTGACACCCGCGCAACTCGCCAGGCTGAACGAGCTGCTTCGCCGCAAAACCTTGCCGGCGGGCGCGACCTTCATCACCGCCGAGCAGCCGGGCGAAGCGGTCTACGTCATCATCAACGGCGCGGTCAAGGTCTACCTTGACGACGCGGACGGCGAGGACGTCATCCTGGCCATCCTCGTGGCGGGCGAAGTCGTGGGCGAGATGAGCCTGCTCGATTGCGACTGCCGCTCGGCCAACGCCGTCACCCTGGAAGAGACCACCGTCTTCTGGATGGATCACGCGAGCTTCCGGGAATGCCTGCAGGCGATGCCGGCCCTCCAGCAAAACCTCTTACCCCTGCTGTGCCGCCGCTTGCGCCTGGCCAACGCGCGCATCCGGTCGCTCGCCCTCGAGGATGTCGAAGCGCGCGTCGCCACGCAGTTGCTGACTTTCGCCGAACTCTACGGCCGGGCGATGGCCGGCGGCGAGTTGCTGATCCCATTCCGGCTCACACAAAACGATCTGGCCAGCCTCGTCGGCGCCACACGCGAGCGCGTCAACCGCGTGATCGCCTCTTACAAACAGCGTCGCTACATCTCGGTAGACGAGCAGCGCCGGATCACTGTCCGCAATCCGGAAGCGCTGCGCAGGCGTCTAGGCGGCGAGCGCCAGAGGTTTGAGGCGCAGAAAGCGGCGTAGGGCTACGCAGGGTAGGGTGTAACCAATTTTACAGCGTGGGTGTGACCAAAAGCATAACGGTGATTCGGAAGAGCAGGCATGATGGGGCTGCATTTTCGATGAAGATGTTCAGCGCGCCGCGTGGCGCCTGACAGTGGTAACAAGCGGTCAGCGGTTCAAAATTAACGATACTGTTAGGAGGAAAGATGAAAAAGCAATTGTTTACCGGATTGAAGCTCTGCGCCCTGGCGCTGTTGATGTTCCTGGCCTGGCGCCCAGTCTTCGCTCAAGCTCAAAACTCGGA
>Ga0187893_10011997_pt1 | contig 12415 bp, 13 predicted proteins | sample MA1701074metaG_FD_139574 | JGI IMG/M metagenome (GOLD analysis project Ga0187893, IMG submission 139574) | White microbial mat communities from a basaltic lava cave in the Kipuka Kanohina Cave System on the Island of Hawaii, USA - MA170107-4 metaG ...
GCTCGAGCAGGCTGCCCCGCTCGGCGCCGGCGATCAGCTCATCGATCTCAGCGCGGATGCGCTCGGTGGGTGATACTCGTGTGGTCACGGGTGTAGGTCCTCCTTCGTGAGTTGGTAGCTCTTGGAAGGAACCTACGCCCGTCGACATTTACACCAGCGGATGGACGCCACCCTGGATGGTCGCCGCCTGCGGCGGCGCCGAGAACTTGTCCTGCGCCGACCGGCGGAGCCGGCTCGGCGCAGAGCCGGGGGGCTCCGGCGAAGCCTCTGCCCTCCGGGCGCCGCGCGTGCTTCGATTGGGACCGCTCGGAACGAGTGGCTGATGCCCGGTGACTCGCCGAGCCGTGGCCGCGCCCGGAGCTGGTCGTCGCCTTGCCCCAATCTGTAGTGTGTCGGCCCATGACCGCCAGGCGCATGGTCCCGATCCTTGTCGTCATCGGGTTGCTCTCGGCCATCCCGCTGACGGGTGCCGGGGCGAGCACGGCGGCTCGGGCCGCCGAGGGTGAGGAACGTCCGTCGCTCATCGCCCAGCTGTTGGGGGCCATCTTGTCGGGTCCTGCCGCGCCCCCGGCCCCGACGGCGCCGCCCGCACCCGCACCGGCGCCCGCACCGGTCGACGATTTCGAGGCTGCCCGCGCGCTGGCACCGACGGTCACCCTCCACGGCTCACCCGGTGGTGCCGCTCATGGCGTCCTGGCCAACCCGACGCACGAGGGCTACCCGCTCTTCCTCTCGGTCGTAGAGAACAGGGGCGAGTGGCTGCTGGTTCGGGTCCCTCAGCGGCCCAACAGCTCGATGGCCTGGGTGCGGTCGGCCGATGTGTCGCTGTACCGCGTGCCCAACCGCGTCGAGATCGACCTGTCCGATCGTCAGCTCACCGTGTTCCGGGGGCGGAGCGGGGAGGTGCTGCTCCGCGAGACGGTGGCGGTGGGCACCGGAGACACGCCGACGCCGGTGGCCGACTCCTACATCGACATCGCCGTCGCCCTCGAGGATGCGTCGGGTCCCTTTGGCACCCGCCAGCTCAGCGTCGGCGCCTTCTCCGAGGTCTATCGCAGCTTCGCCGGCGGTAACGGCCAGATCGCCATCCACGGCACCAACAACCCCGCGCTCATCGGCAGCCCGGTGAGCAACGGTTGCGTGCGGATGCTCAACGACGCCGTCGACGCGGTCTCCCGGCTGGCGCCTGTCGGCACTCCGGTGCGCATAATCGCCTGACGGTTGGGCATTCGGCGATCGTTCCCGTATGCCCAGTCCCGGGACCAGTCGCGGGGTCGCCGCGGTTGGGCGCGTCCGATCCCTTAGCGCGGCGGTCGGGCTGGCCCGCCCCGGGCGCCCTCGGACAGGTCGGCGATGTGCACCAGCGCGTCTCCCCGGTTGACCAGCGGGTTGCGGGTGTACCCCAGGACGATGCCCGAACGAGATGCTCGCACCGCGGTGGGCCGGGCCCCGAGGGCGTCGGCGATCACGCCGAGCTGTGCTCCCCGCTCCACGTGCTGACCGGGGTAGACGTCGATGCGGGCGATGCCGCTGCGTCGGGCCCGGTCCCAGCCGCTGTGGCGCACCAGCACCGGTGGTTCCGGCGGTGCGGCGTCATGGTTGGCGCGCATGCCGAGCGCGGCCAGCACCCGCAGCGTGCCTTGCACCCCGACGTCGATCGCCCGCGCGTTGAAGCGGTGCGCTTCGCCCCCTTCGAAGACGAGCAGGGGGATGCCTCTCGCGCTGCAGGCCGAGCGCAGGGACCCGTCGCGGTACTGGGCGTCCACCACCACCGGGGCGGCGAACGCCTCGGCCAGGCGCAACACGTCCGGGTCGGACAGGTCGGCGCGGAGCTGCGGGAGGTTCGTACGGTGGTCGCTCCCGGTGTGGAAGTCGATGCCGTACTGGCAGCGCTGCACGACCTCGGTGAGGAACAGGTGCGCGAGCTGCGCCGCCAGCGAACCGCGCGGCGAACCAGGGAAGGACCGGTTCAGGTCGCGGCGGTCCGGGAGGTAGCGGTTCTCGTTGACGAAGCCGAACACGTTGACGATGGGCACCGCGATGACGGTCCCGGCCAGCTCCCGGGGCCGGAGCAGGCGCAGCACCTGGCGGATGATCTCGACGCCGTTGAGCTCGTCACCGTGCACCGCGGCGTTGACCCACAGGCATGGCCCCGGCCGTAGCCCGTTGACCACCTCGACCGGCAACGAGAGCGACGTGTCGGTCGGAAGCCGAGCGACCGGGATCTCCAGGGTGCGCCGGGTGCCGGGGTTGATCGTGCGCCCACCGATGTCGACCGGGTCGTTGCGAGGTTGCCGAGGGCGGCGCCGGGCCGGCGCCTCAGCCCCGGATGCGGTCACGGGTCTTGTTCGGCACGGCGTTCTTCTCGAGGAACTCGATGACCTTGCCGGCGACGTCCACCCCGGTCGCGGCCTCGATGCCCTCGAGGCCGGGCGAGGAGTTGACCTCCATCACCACCGGGCCGTGGTTCGAGCGCAGCATGTCGACGCCGGACACGTTGAGGCCCAACGTCCGGGCCGCCCGCACCGCGATGCTGCGCTCCTCGGGCGCCAGCCTGACCTTGTCGGCGGTGCCGCCGCGATGCAGGTTGGAGCGGAAGTCCCCGGGCGCGCCCTGGCGCAGGATGGCCGCCACCACCCGGCCGCCGACGACGATGGCCCTGATGTCGGAACCGCCGGCCTCCTTGATGTACTCCTGCACCAAGATGTTGGCGTCGAGCTGGCGGAAGGCGGCGATCACCGACTCGGCCGCCTTCTTCGTCTCGGCCAGCACGACGCCGACCCCTTGGGTGCCCTCCAGCAGCTTCACCACCACCGGCGCTCCGCCCACCGTCTCGAGCAGCCCGTCGATGTCCTTGGTGGAGTGGGCGAAGCCGGTGACCGGCAGGGCGATCTTGTTGCGGGACAAGAGCTGGAGCGACCGAAGCTTGTCCCGTGAGCGGGTGATGGCCTGGGACTCGTTGGCTGCGAAGGTTCCGAGCAGCTCGAACTGACGCACAACGGCGGTGCCGTAGAACGTGTGAGAGGCGCCGATGCGCGGGATGATGGCGTCGAAGCCCTCGAGCTCTTGCCCTTGGAAGAACACCTGCGGGCGACGGGCGGTGATGTTCATGTAGCACCGCAGGTAGTCGATGACCCGCACCTCGTGACCCCGCGCCTCGCCGGCCGCTTTCAGGCGGGTGGTCGAGTACAGGGAGGCGTCCCGGGACAGGATGGCGAGCTTCATCCGCAAGGCTCCATCCGCTGGCGCTTCATCGCTGGTGCTTCACATCGACCGAGTGCTTCACATCCGAACTGGGCGACCGGTGGGGATGTGCCTCGGTCGGGGGGCGCACCCTACTCCCGCCGCCGAGGAACGACCGGCCGGCGTCGACCAGGAACCGCCGTCGGACGGCGGAGCGTCCGAGAAGCATGCGGAAGCCCATCTCGTCGCGCCGTGACAGCGTGAGCTCCAGCACGAAGGGCCGTCCGAGCACCACGGCCGTGGTAGTGATCACCGGTCGCCACTCTCGCTCCCCGTTGGAGCTGCGCACCTCGCGATGCTCGACCAGCGGGGCCTCGGCCTCGACGATGTGGTCGTCGTCGTCCTGGACCGGGTGGATGCGGAACCGCAGTACCACGGTGCCGCCGGGGCCCTGGCGCTCGTCGAGGTCCCAGGCGTGCAGCGACGACGACCGGGCGCCCGTGTCGACCTTGGCCTTGACCGCTTCGACACCCAGATCGGGTAGCCCGACCCACTCCCGCCAGCCGATCACCGGCTTGGACGGGCGGTCGGTCATCGACATCAGCCTTGCAGGTGCGCGGGCTCGATCCGTCCTACACACTCGCCGAAGCCGATGCGGGGGCGCGCCGGGTCACCGGGCTCCTCGCACCAGCCTCGCAACGTGACCGTGTCGCCGTCGGCCAGGAACGTGCGGCGGTCGCCGTCGGGCAGGACCATGGGGTTTCGCCCGTTGTCGCTGAGCTCGAGCAGGGACCCGTACGCTCCCCGATGGGCGCCCGAGATCGTGCCGGTGGCGAACAGGTCGCCGGGTCGCACCGAGGCACCGTTGCTGGCGGCATGGACGAGCTGCTGGGGCATGGTCCAGTACAGGGCGGCGGCGTTGGTGCGCGACAGGGTGGCGGCGTCGGGCGCTCCTGCGGTCCGCAGTTCGACTGCCAGCTCGATGTCGAGCGCCCAGGCGCCCTCTGCTCGCAGGTGCGGCGGCGGCACCGGGTCCTGGGCCGGGGACGGCACCCGATAGGGGGCGAGCGCGTCGAAGGTCACGACCCAGGGCGAAACGGTGGTGGCGAAGGACTTACCGAGGAACGGCCCCAGCGGTCGGTACTCGAAGGCCTGGATGTCTCGTGCGCTCCAGTCGTTGACCAGCATCACACCGAAGAGATGCTCGGGCGCGCGGGCCATCGAAAGCGCTTCGCCCGCCGGCACGGTCCCGCCGGTCACGAAGCCGAGCTCGAGCTCGAAATCCAGGCGTTCGGTGGGCCCGAAGGTCGGGGTGGTCGCACCCGGCTCCATCCACTGCCCGCAGGGCCGACGCACCGCCGTGCCGCTGATGGCTACCGAGCCCGCCCGGCCGTGGTACGCGACGGGGATCCGGCGCCAGTTCTCCGACAAGGGCTCGCCGTCACCCCGCCAGAGGCGCCCGACGTTGGTGGCATGCTCGAGTGAGGAGTAGAAGTCGACGAAGTCGCCGGTACGGAAGGGCAGGTGCAGGGTCACGGCATCCCGCCGGCACAGGACGTCGCCCGGCAGCGGCGGGGCTTGGCCCCCGAGAACTTCGGCGAGCCTCGCTCGTACCTCGGTCCAGGCCGGGCGGCCCGCCGCCAGCATCGGGTCAAGCGTGGCTGCCGAGAACAACTCGGGGTGCGGTACGGCGACGGCACCGGCCAGCGCTCGAAGATCCACGACGAAGTCGCCGATGGCGACGCCGAGGCGCGTGGCCCGGTCCTGGCGCGTGCTGAACACGCCATAGGGCAGGTTGGCGAGAGGGAAGTCGGAGCCCTCGGGCACGGGCACCCACGAGCTGGTCATCACTACACCATTGTCGAGGGTCGACGCTCCCGCTCGGTCGGTAGGCTGGGCGCGCCATGTTCCTCGGCGAGGACCTGCTCGCGTACCTCGTGCTCGCGCTCGGCGGCGCGCTCTGCGCCGGCAACATCGCCGCCCTCGCCCGACCGCGCGACGATCCCAAGCCGGGCGAGCTCACCACCGCGCCGGTCCTGCGCAGCGTGGTCATGGCCGCCCTCGGCGGGGTCGCCGCCCTCTGGGCGCTGGTGTCGCTGACGACCGGTTCGTAATCCCGTTCGTCGGCCGCGCCGCGGGCCTCGCCGGCGGTGTGGGACGCCCGATGTTCGATCCAGCACCCGAGGTGGCCTAGCGTGGCTCCCTGACCATTGGCCCGCCGCGGCGGCGCCATCCCCGGCCACTCGGCCATGCCCGCCCCCGCCGGGTGTCCAAACAGGAGGAACCTCAGACCTATGAACCGAAGTGAGTTTGTCGCCGCCGTCGCCAACCGGGCCGACTCGAGCCCGCCCGACGTCGAGAAGGTCCTTGCCGCCATGTTGGACGAGATCGCCGGCGTCGTCGCGGGCGATGCCAAGCTGACCATCCCCGGGTACCTGACCTTCGAGCGCGCGGCGCGCTCCGCCCGCACGGGCAGGAACCCCCAGACCGGCGAACCCGTCGACATCGCAGCCACCCACGTCGCCAAGGTGACGATCGGCTCCAGGCTCAAGGCTGCGGCGAAGGGCTAGTGCTAGTGAGCGGGCTACTGCTCGGGCGGCGTGGTGCCGGGCCGGTCGCGGAGCTCGCGCCGTTGCCGGAGCGCCGCCACGACGGCACCGGCGGTGGCGCCGGCCCCGGCCAACGCCCAGGCCCGGGGCCACCCCCGCACGACCGGGCGCGTGAGCGCCGAGATGTGCTGGGGGTCGAAGCGCTCCTCGAACCGACGCGACTCGGCCCCCTCGACCAGGCAGTACACCCGTACCACGGGATCACCGTCGGCTCCGACGAGGCCGGCCCCCGGGGCGCGTTCTCGGGTGGATGTGGCCACGGTGGTGTCCCCCGGGACCTCGATCAGCAGCGGTCCGTCGATCGGCTGAGCGAGCGCGTACACGGTCACGTCGTTGGGCTGCACGGTGAAGCGGGTAGCCGTCACGGCCGGGCTGTCCGCCCGGTCGTCGGGGGCGGGCCCGCCGGCTACGGTCCGTGAGGGGCGAACGGCCAGGGTCTCGGGCGCATCGGCCAGGCCTGCGCCGACAAAGCGCACGGGGCACCCGGCGTCGGCCGTGATGGCGCGAGCGGTCACGAAGCCGTCGTTCCAGGATTGGTCGATGACCGGCGCGTAGGTGCCCTCGTCCAGGAAGAAAAGGCCGAACTCGTAGCTCAGGGTCACGTAGCGATCGACCAGGGCGGTCTCGGCCTGCAAGGCGACGGTGGCGACGCCGAGGGCGGCGGCCGGTGCCCAGCGGGCCCCGACCACCTCGACGATGCCAGCGGCCAGGAGCACCACCAGGGGCACGAGCGCGCCGTACAGGTACCGGCCCCGGACGAGGCCGGCCTCCTCGAAGAACACAAAGAAGACGCCGACGACGCCGACGAAGGCCATCGGGAAGGCAGCGCCCAGCCAGCCCATGCCGAGCGCCCGGCTGCCGCGTCCGCGGGTCGAGGCGACCACGATGCCGGCCACGCCGAAGCCGATCAGGGCGACGTACCAGACGGCCGGGTACACGGCGCTGAACGGGGTGAGCTGGGACTCCCAGAAGTTCGACCTGGCCGCGTCGAGCTGACGGACCAGGGTGTCGAGATTGCGGGGGAACGTCTCCTGGGCTGCGCCGGTGAGTAGCTCCGCCTGCTCCGCGCCGCTGATGGCGCCGTACGCGTGCACGTTCCAGGCCACCCACGGCGCGACCGCGGCGACGGTGGCCGCGGCGAACCAGCCGCACCAGCGCAGGCGGTCGTAGAGCGGTCGTCGGCGCCAGATGGGGTCGAGCACGAGCGCCAGCGCGCCCAGGCCGAAAAGCCCGACCGCGGTGGTCTTGCCCACCAGCACCGCGCCGGCGACGATGCCGGCCACGGCGGCGCTGGTGCGGCTGGCGGTACCACCGGCCCGCAGGAACAGCCACAGGGCGAGCGCCGAGCCGGTGAGCACGAGCGTGTCGTTACCGATCGCGCCGGTGGTGCCGTTGAACCCGTTGACGACCAGGAGCAGCAGCGGAGCCAGCACGGCGATGGAGGCCCGGCCGGGAAAGAGCCGGCGGGCGAGCAGGGCGGCCAGGGGTAGGGCGAGCGCGCCGAGCAACACCGATCCCATCCGCACGACGAACACGCTGGTGAGCACGCCGAAGGGCCGGCCAGCCCAGAAGAACGGGGTCATCAGCGCGTAGTACACCGGTCCCTGCACGCCTTCGTACTGGTCGTTGAAGGGCCCCCACCCGGGATCGTCGGGCTCAACCGAGACATCCCGGCCCCGGAACAGGAACGTCTCGGAGGTCTTGGCCAGTGCGGTCACGTGGCCGGAGACGAGGTCGCGCCCCACCGTGGGGATGCCCTGGCCGGTGGCCAGAGACTCGACGTAGGCGTAGTGCTGAGCCTCGTCGATCGGGCTCCAGACCTCGGTGGTGAGCGCCCAGTAGCCGCCTCGGGCCAGCGCCAGCACGGTGAGCAGCACCAGCACCGCGCGGCGGCGCCATGTCCAACCCGACGCCGTCGTCGTGGGCTCGGAGGGGGACAGGGCCCCGGTCGCGGTGGTGATCGAGGCGACCGTACCCGACGGCGGCACCGGTGCCGGTGACCCACCGCCCCTGGCCCGGTCCGAGAGCGATGCCGCGACCAGCGGTGTACGGCCCGGGACTTTGCGCTAGGAAGGTCGGAGCGCCCAGCAGGGCACAGCACTCAAGGAGAAGCACGCGATGCCCACACGTGACGCAACCGCTCGTTGGTCGGGTGCTCTGGCCGACGGCGAGGGCGAGATGTCCTTCGGGAGCGGTGCCTGGCAGGGTGCCTACTCGTTCTCCTCCCGCTTCGAGGAAGGGTCAGGCACGAACCCCGAAGAGCTGATAGCGGCCGCCCATGCGGGCTGCTTCTCGATGGCCTTCGCCGGCGAGTTGTCCGACGCCGGCCACGTCCCGGCGTCGGTGGCCACCACCGCTAAGGTCCACCTGATCAAGGTCGACGACGGGTTCGCCATCTCGCGCATCGATCTGGTCACTGACGCCGACGTAGCCGGCATAGACGAGGAAACGTTCCAGTCGATCGCCGCGGCGGCCAAGGCGGGCTGCCCCGTGTCGCGGGCCCTCGCCGCGGTGGAGATCACGGTCCGGGCGACCCTCACGCGCTGATCCCCGGCCAGCCTCTTCGCGCCAGCGTGTGAACAGCCCGACAGGGGTTGACAGGCCGAGTGCACGGCGCGAAGTTGTCGTCACGCGATTCCTCCGAGGCCGTTTGGAGGATGCCGCGCTGGTACCTGTTCGTTCACGTCCGACAAGGAGGTACGACAGTGTCCGTCGCCAGCAATGATGGTGAGGAGGGTGGTCCGCCCGACTGAATCGGGCAACCCCATCCGCCGCCTTCGCCGCCGTCCGGCTGTCTTTGGCCGCCATGCCGGCCCGGCCGTCTCACCCGCTCGCTCCAGAGCTATTGAGGCCCGCCGGGTTGCCAGCGAGGGGCGGTCCCGACATCACGCCGGACCGACGAGGTAGGCGACGTTGACTGACACTGCGGGGCACCGCCTATCGGGTGCCCCGCAGTGCTTCGTTGGGGTGGGCACCTCGGCTCACCACGGCCTCCACGTCTCCGCCTACCCCTTCGGACCTGGGAGACTTCGTCGATGATCGTGTACATCATCGCCCTCGTCCTGTCGGGCCTCGTCGTCGGTGCCCTCGGTCGGCTGGCCATCCCGGGGCCGAACCCGATGAGCATCCCGATGACCATCGGGGTCGGCATCGGAGGCTCGTTCCTGGGCGGGTTGGTCGGGAACCTCCTCTTCAATCGATCCGGCGGGCTGCTGCTGGCGGTGATAAGCGCCGCGCTCATCGTCTGGCTGCTCGAGAAGCGCAACGCGGGGGCCGGTCGACTCCGCTAGCCGCTATCGCCAGCCGCCATCGCTCGCGCCCGCCGGCCATCCCGCTGGCGAACCTGCGGCGCAGATTGTCGCTTGGATGTGGGCAGTCCTGCTCTCGACGCTCGCCGTGGTCGGTGGCTCGACTCCCGGTCCCGTTGGCGCCCAGAACGAACCCGTTGTCGTTACGATCGGCTTGCAGGCGGCGGAGAAGAACCTGAACCCGTTGCGCTTCAGTGGGCGCCGGTCGGCGGCCGACGTGCGGGCCCTGCGGGGCCTGAGCCTTTCGATCCGACGGGGCGAGCTGCTCGCCGTCGTGGGGCGCTCGGGCGTGGGCAAGCGCACCCTGGCCAGGGTGGCATGCGGGGCCGTTCCCCATCGCCGAGATGCCCGGGCGCTACCCCGGGTGCCCTGTCGGGCGGACAGCGACAGCGGGCGGCCATCACCGAAAGCGCAAAGGACCGAATACTCGCAACGCAAGGAGCTGCGGGACCTCCGCGACCGCATCGGCGAGCGCGCCGCCGCACTCGACCGCATCGACACCGAACTCGCCGACGCCGGTGCGAGCATCAAGGTGCGGCAGACCTTCATGACCGACCATGCCGGCGACCACCACCGGCTCGACGCCGTGCGCCACGAGCTGGACCGCGAGATCGACCGTCGCGTCGAAGCCCTCGCCGTCGAGCCGGGTGACTACGGGCGACGCGTGCTCGGGCGTGTCCCGCACGACCCAGCGATGCTCGACATCTGGAAGCGCGGCGCCCCCATCGTCGAAGAACACCACATCGGCCTCGACCACGACCCGCCGTCCCCGATCGGCTGTCGCTGCTCGGTAGCCCACGCGAGCGCGCCGAGACCCGAGCCCGCCTCGAGGTCGTCGCCATCACGCCAGAACGGGATCCCGTGAGCCGAACACTCGAACGCGACACGGGGATCGGGCTCGGATGGTGAGCGCGCGAGGCTGACAGCAGTGACGACGTCCGGCTTCACGATCCACGCCACCAAGAAGCTCCTCGACCGTGTGAAGGCACCGGTCGAGGAGCCCATCGAGCCGTCGACGGCACTCGGCAACTGGTACGCGACCGCACTGTTCTGGAAACCGCAGGTCGTGCTGTTCGTGAACGAGCGGACCCTTCTGCCCGTCTTCGTCCTTCTCGCGCCAGCGGCAACGCTCGCGTCCCGCTTCCCCGCCGAGGTGCGCAGCATCCTCGACGCGCACGGGGTCGATCCCCGGTTCGTCGACCAAGAGATCCGGTCGATCGGCGCTGGCCACTACGCGAAGACCGCCAGCCGAAGCGTGCTCGGCGTGATGAACGAGTTCACGTTTCTCGCCAACGTCCACCGCGGGGACCACGGTGCCGACGACGACCTCGTCGCACTCTCGGTCCGCCTCGCCGAGACCCCGCTGAGCCCGCTCTTCAAGCGCCACGTCAGTCCCGACCGCGAGCTGGCCGCACTCGTCGACGAAGCGATGCGCTGAATCGACGAATCTTGGGATCTTCCTAAGTTTCGTCGATCGGTTGCACGGTCAAGGTCTCTGTCGCCCGCGGCTTCCTCCGTAGGGGCGTCGTGGGACCCCTCGGCGACCGCGTACCCCCGGCTACCTCGAGATGATCGCGGGTGCGCTCGTGACGGGATCGAGCAGTTGCAGGCCCCGATCCTCGGCGTCGTTGGCGTCGACGAACGCGTTGGTCTCCTCCAGCTGCGCGCGTGTGACCTCGCGAGTGGACCAGTCCATGCGCCCGGTCCAGCGCCGGACGCGATCGAGGTAGGTGACGAACAGGTCGGGCTGGTCCTGACGGGTCAGACGTCGTAGTGAACGCAGGTAGTCGTTGCGGGAGATCGTGGTGATGACGGCGCGTTGCTCGCCACCGGCCACATACTCGGCGTTCATCACCGCTCTCGCCAGACGGCCGTTGCCGTCGTCGAAGGGATGAACCTCGGCAACCAGGAACGCGACGAACGCCCCCCGCTGCGTGGGCGTGGCGAGGGTGTCGAGGATCTCGTAGCCGCGTCGCAGGGTTCCCTCGACGAGGTCGGGGGCCACGAACGTGGTGCTGCCGGCCTGGTTCGGCACGCGCTTGAACTCACCCGGCCGCTTGTCGGTCCGACCGCCGAGAATGACCCGATGCCACTCACGGAGCACGTCGACGAACTCGTCGGCCGACGCCGTGCGCCGCCGCATCTCGGCCTCGTCGGCGACTAGTTGGTACGTGCCGAGGATGTCGTGTGCGTCCTCCGGTCGAGCCTCGGGCACCTCGTGGTCGAACACGATCCGCTCGGCCTCGTCCGGCGTGAACTCCGTGCCCTCGATGAAGTTCGAGAAGTACGCCTCCCAGAACGGAAGCGTGGCGCGTCGCGGCGCGTCCCGCGGCAGCGCCGGGTGGGTCGACACGACGCCGCGCAGGTACTCGGCCAGCACCTCGAAGCGGGTGGATCGGCTCTGGTCGAACGGGATGCCAGCAGCACGCGCTCGCATGGCCGCGGATCCGGAGGTCGATGCGCGCGTGCCCAGCGCAGCACCGACGAGCTCGTTCAGCGTCTCGACCCGCTCGGCGGTTGCTCCGAGCGCGTCGGCGAGCGTTTCGGCTCTGTCGCGGTAGCCGCTGACGGCTTCGGGGCCGTCGACGGCGCAGAGGTGGTCGATCCAGTCGGCGAGGTCGGCGCGAGCCAGCGTCGCGGGCGGGCGCTCCCTGCGCTTGCGTGTCGGTCGGGTGTTGTCCAGCAAGGCTCGCTGGCGAGACGCTAGGTGCACGCCGGCGCCCATGGCGATGTCGCCTTCGATGGGTCCTGGCCCCTTGCGCGAGACGACCGTGATGCCGGGTAGCTCGAGCACCGCCTCGCGTTCCGAAGCCACGAACAGGTAGCCGTCGTGTGGCTGCGCCCACTTCGCCGACCGGTCGGTGACGACGGCGCCGGGGAATCGGCGACCCACGATCTCCCGCCATCCACGGCCGACCGCGTCGCTAGGGTCGGAGTCGACGTCGGTCGTGTAGATCCCCCTGGCGAGGCGCGTCAGCTCGCCTCGAGCGACCCGATCATGGATCGTCGAGTCGGGCAGATCCTCTGCGAACACGATCGTGCTATCCATCGGTTCCTCCGGACGATCCGAAGAAACTAGCCGATAATCGTTTAGAGGCGAAGTATCTGCCGATTAGTGCCGCGGTGGGAGGTCGGCCAACGGCGCCAAGTCCGGTGGATCTGGGGCGAGCTAGTGCCGCGACCGGGAACCTCTGCCTTGTAGCTGGGCAGGAGTCGCGCCGGCGGTCGCGAACTTCCTGAGCAACGCTGTTGTCGCTCAGGAGGGTGCCGTGCGCGAGGGAATCAAAGTCCGCGAGATCAGCAACGAGGAGGGCC
>Ga0187893_10011998_pt1 | contig 12413 bp, 11 predicted proteins | sample MA1701074metaG_FD_139574 | JGI IMG/M metagenome (GOLD analysis project Ga0187893, IMG submission 139574) | White microbial mat communities from a basaltic lava cave in the Kipuka Kanohina Cave System on the Island of Hawaii, USA - MA170107-4 metaG ...
AGGGCGGCCTTGTCTCCGCGTTCTGGTGTTGCGGTGACACCGAGGGTTAACGGTCCCCCCTCAGCGAATGCTTCTAAATGCTCGAGCGTGCGTTGATATGTCGGTGCACACGCATGATGGGCCTCATCAACAATCAACGATTTGAAGTCCGCCTGCAAGCGTGAGAGTCGGTGCTGGCGACTCAGGGTTTGGACCGACGCGAGTACGATCGGTGCGTCCACTTCATCGAGTTTTCCTTTGACCACACCAATAGTGGCCGAGGGAGTGACCATGCGTAGCTTTTCTGCTGCTTGCCAGAGTAGCTCTTCCCGGTGGACCAGAACCAAGGCGCGACCCTGGCGGCGTTGGAGGAGGTGAGCAAAAATGACAGTCTTGCCGCTACCGGTAGGCAAGGTGAGCAGGGGCCGCGTCACACCGCGTCTCTGGGCTCGTTCTATCGCTGCCAGCGCTTCTTCCTGATACGGTCGCAATCTGAGGAGCTTGGCGGGATCGCTCACCAGAAACTCTCCTGTGTGGTTCGCTGCTCGCCGACTTCTACTCCAGCTGTTTTAATGTGCTCTTTTCCTCTTTCTGTTGCCGTTGAGACTGACGTGCCGGCCCAATCCAAACCAATCGTCGTGTCAGCCACAATAGGTACCTGCGTTGCAACGATTGCGGTCATTGCTGCTACCATATGCTGACGCAGCCAACTGGCCGTCTCCTCTGCCTGTTCGAGTGGACATTCGGCTAAAATCTCGTCATGCACGGTAGCGATGACCTGCACCTCGGGGGCGTCTGCGCGATGTTCGTACAGGTACGCCAATGCCAGTTTCAATCCATCTGCTCCGGTTCCCTGCACGGGAGTATTCAGGGCGATGGGGAAACTGCTGATGCCGAGTTGTCGACGGCCGGTTAGGGTGCGAACCTCTATTGTCCCAACGTTTTCCAATTGATCGCCGGTGCGTTGATGCCAGAGTCGCAGTCCCTGATAGGTACGAAAGAAGCGGCCTTTGTAACGCCGGGCTGCTTCTTCGGTCAGCGACACGCCGTAATGGCTCGCCGCATACCCTTGCAGGCGCTTGGCGCCCATCCCATAGATCAAGCCAAAGTTAAGCGATTTAGCCAGTTGACGCTGTTCTTTGGTGACCATCGGCATAGAGACGCCGAGCACTGCTGCAGCGGTTTTCACATGCAGGTCCTCGCTCTGGCAATAGGCGTGTAACATCGCCGTATCCTGAGCAATAATGGCGGCCAAACGCAGCTCGATTTGCGAGAAATCGGCTTTAATCAGGACGTGGTCATCGGCCGGACGGATACAGCGGCGGTAGACAGCACTGCGCGGGATATTTTGCAAGTTCGGACGGATACACGCCATGCGACCAGAGGGCGCACCAATCTGGAGGAAGTCGGCATGCACCCGCCCGGTAACAGCATGGACATGGTCTGCGATCCATCCTTCACCATAGGTGCCGGCCCGCCGTGCCGCTTCCCGATACTGGAGGAGGGCCGCTACCAATGCATCCTGCTCTCGGAGCGGCAGAAGCGTATTTTCATGCGTATTGCTGATGGCATGGCCGCGGGCCTGCAATACTGCCTGCACCTGGCGTGGACTTTGCCAATTGACTTGCTTACCAATCATGAAGGTGAGCTGGCGCTCAAGCTCTTTGGTGCGCTCGAGTTCGGCAGTGATCTGTTCCTGCCAGCGCTCAGCATCGAGTGGCGCCCCGGCCAACTCCATCCAGGAGAGCGCAGGGCAAGCGCGCATTTCGATCTCTGCAGCCCACTCTAGGTTGGCTGCAATGAGTTCAGTTTCCAGTTTCTCGGCGAGCGGCAGGAGCACGGCCGCATCGCGGGCTGCATAAGCGATCTGTGTGGCAGAAAGCGATCCTGTCCAGTCGCTTTCTTGCAGAGTCTTATCCAAAAAAAGACCGAGGTAACGAGCTGCTAACGCGTCGAGACCACAGTGACGCCCCTCTACTGTACCAGCGCTCAGGAGCTGCGCTGCCAGCATCGTATCGAAAAGCCTGCGACCGTCCGTAATCTCGATTCCTGCCCGCGCCAAGAATTTAAGGTCGAACTTGGCGTTTTGGAAAATAACCTTGCGATTTCCGTCAAAGAGCGGGTGTAAAAGCTGTAGATTACAGGCGGTTGCCTCGATTACGGCTATTCTGGTCGGAGTGGCAATTTGCACCAGTCTGAGCTGAGCGGTGCAAGGATCTAAGCCAGTCGTTTCCGTATCCATCGCTATTACCGGTTGCTCAAGAAGTTCGGGCAGAATCTCGGCCAACCGGGCGGACGTGGTAATGTACTCAGCATCGGGACAGTCGAACGTCGGGGCAATTTCTACCGTGACTGTTTCCGGCTTTCCCGGCTCCTCCTGAGGATCAAGGAGGAGCCGAGCGTAGACTTGTGAGGGGGTGTGGCCGTGAGCAGATCGGTCGGGAAAGGGAAGAGGAGGTTGCGTATGATCCTGAGCAGAGACATCACGGAGCTTCATTTAGTCGACACCATCCTCTCCAAAGAGCGAATATTGTTCCTGCCTCTGCGGCTGAACTCTGGGAGAATCGCTCTTTTGTCTTTTCCCCCTTCCTGAGAGAGATTGAGTGGGAGGAGGGGTTATGTCACTTAGCGGACCTTCTCCCTGGCCCTCTTTCATTGAGGGAGAGGAGATTGCGTCGATCGCTACATCGGAGGGCAAAGGCATCGTGTCCTGAACACCCAATGGCGGGGAGAGAACCGGGGTTATCGCGGTGGGGTCAAGCCTGAGTCGCACGCGTTCGGCTAGCTCACTCAGTTGGGTGGCCGGAGTCCAGCCCAGGACTTGGGCGATTTCTGCGGCGGCATCCACCAGCCAGCTTACCGTGTCTACTACAGTGTTGATCGTACCCGCATAACATTGGAAGCGGCTTTCCAACCCGGCAAGCGCATCCCCACCAGTCCATCCTAATAATAGAAACGCGAGTTTGGCTGCGCGCGCCTCCTGGGCAGTTGGCAGCATACGAGCCGTGATGAGGCGCTCTAACTCTTCTCCTGAGACAGAGCTGTGCTGGCGCTGCCACTCGCCTGCCATCTCTTGATAGGTGCGACTGCGATGCTCCACTGGCGACAACGGGACGTACATCTTTTTCCCATCTTCGGTGAGGCCGAGCAAGTAAAAGAGTTCTAATTCCCGCACCTCGCGGCCTTGCGCTGCCGCAAAGAACCGCGCCAGCTTTACAGCCGTGGCGGCGCGAATACCTTTCCGTGCCGCTACTTCTCCCAGCGTAGATGCCTCTAGTCGTCCATCCTCGCCCATGCTCACTAACTGCATACGTATAAGCGTGGCCAAAGCGCTTTCTACTGCCGTTGCAGGCGAGGGAAGAGAAGAAATAGGTTCATTGCGCTGTTGAAAACCCAGATAGGTTAACTTTAGAAATGTGTGTAACTCGTCGGTATTGAGGCAAGTGTGAGAAGCGATCAAATTGAGTATGCGGTCAACCAGTCCTTCTTGTCCCGGCGCCGGAGTGAATTGTTCCTGCTCTTCCATCACATAGCTGCGCCATAGCAAGTCAGCCTGGAACTGATTGGTTGCAATCATCACCGAGCGGCCAAACTGTTCATGAAACCCCAAGCGACCAGCGCGGCCGGATATATTTTCGTATTCCGCCCAGGAAAGGGGTATTTCTAGGGCTGCACCGGTGCGTTTATCCGTGTCCCATTTGCTCCCTTCTAGGAACACGGTTGAGGCTGGCAGATTTACGCCAAATGCTAAGGTTGTGGTACAGGTGATGATACGTAGGCCGCCTTGGCGGTAGTGCGCTTCTACCAAGGCACGTTCTTCGGGTGTTAAATCAGCGTGGTGAAAGGCTACGCCTCCAGCCAAGGCCACTCGCAACTGGGCTTTTAGGGCCGTTTCTTCTAAGGATTCTAAGGCAGCGAGTGCATCCTGCGCCGGAGGAAGTTGCAGGGACTCAGCCAAAGCTAGTGCGCACTGTACGGTATCGCGCTTACGCTTGAGGAAGATCAGAACCTGCTCTCCCTGTTGGACAAGGTGGCTGACATTGGCGCGCAGCACCTCCTGCGAATCCCCAGTATCGACCGTCGCCAAGCGCTCCTCGCCTTCCTCGCCACTATTATAGGCTTTGTAGTGGAACCGGCCATCCAGTAAGACTCCTTGGTACAGTTCTACCGGCCGTTCATCTTGGAGAAGCAAATCTGCCTCTAGCCACTCAGCTACATCTTGGGCCTCACGCAGGACAGCAGACAATCCTAGTAACTGTGGGCGCGGTGTCGAGCTCAACAGCTTTGTGAGGGAGAGTTCCAGGCCAGGACCGCGCTCCGGATCGCCGAGCATCTGGAGTTCGTCTACAACTACGAGCGCGACGTTGCGCAGCAGGTGTAGATGACGCACCAACAACTGGGAGAGTTTCTCGTAGACCAGTACGGCGAGATGAAAATCGCCTTGGGCGATATCCCGATCGAACTCACGCCGATCGCGTGTTGCCACGGCCACTTTGACCCCATAGGCGCTGTAACGTGCATGGAACGTCTCATACTTCTCTTCGGCTAAAGCACGTAGCGGAGTGAGGTAGAGGACTCGTTTCCCAGCGAATGCTGCACGCATGGCCGCCATTTCGCCGACGAATGTCTTTCCTGAAGAAGTGGGAGAAGAAATGACGAGGCTGCGTCCCTCGAATAGGTCGTATCGTTGTACCGCAGCTTCCTGCACCGGCAACAAGAACTCACCTTGTTGTTGGGTCCAGATATGCAACAACGTGTCTGGGAGGCCGTATTTACGCAAGTCCTGAATCCGCCACATGGATCTCTTCTCGCTTTTGTTAACCGCAGAAACACTGTATATAAATACAGTATGCCGAGCAAGTAGAAAAAGAATAGAAAGCCCTATGACGGAAAAGGAAGGGGCTAAAGACTGCTTCCTTCATGGAATGGGTTGCGGCTCTCTTGATCGTGCTCTTTCTTTTCTCCAAGTGACAGTCCACCACACAACGAGAGCGAGTTCTATAAACGCATCCAGAAGGTAGATGGGAGAAATCCGGCCGAGGGCTACATAGATAATATCGATTCCTGCCAATCCGGCAGCACTGCCGACGGCGAGCAGGCGGATTTCCAATGTTATGTGTTGCCGCAGTGTAGCGATCAGCAGAATCACAGCGATGACGGTGATGAGCAGGCCAACGGTCTTCACCAGCCAGAGGTCTGTTTTCGGGCCAGTCATAAGCTGAAAAGTATAAATATCTACGAGCGGCCAGAGCCCTGTGAGGAGGAAATAGAGTGTCTGGACAAGTGAGACAGCAGTGAACGAATGGCGGTTCAAGGAATACCCACAGAGAAGTATCTAAGGATAGATGAATTGACGAAAGTTGAGGAACTCTTGCTCCCCTAGTCCCACTCGGCCGCTCAGCTGACCAAACTGTTCTGGCTCGAGGTAGAAGATCACGAGTGTAGGCTGGTCAGATCGAGAGACGTGAAAGCTATAGACTAATCGATCTGGTCCGGCCGTCACACTGTCCGGCTGTGGAGCCACATTCGTCACTTGGACTTCATTCAAGTAGTCACGGTTGAGCCAGACTTGCACTACACCTTCGCGCTCAGATCCTGAAGCAACATGAACCTTGAGTTGGGTTGGCGCCTGATAACGGGCGAAACGATCATATTCAATCCGTAAGGATGCATTGGGAGTCCTCAGCGTAGTACTACTCAGCAGCCCTGGTCCGAGCAGCCCGAGCAATGCTGCGAGCGCGAGTAACACCATGACTCCCCAGCCGACTCTTTGGATCCTCCAGAACCGGCGCTGAAACCGAAGATCTTGATTAATCTCTAGATATCCTACTCGCCGAACTTTGGCCATCGCGTACATACCCTTTCTTGCCACGGTCAGCAGTGTACCTCTCTAGCCTGACATAGTGTGCTCGTTACACAAGGAGGAAAAAGACCCGGTAGTGATCTAGTGGGAAAGACAAACTTCCGGGACTGTCATTCCAATGCAATCTACATAGCCTATAATTTCTCTCAGATCGTACGACATCCACAAAGGACAGGAGGCCACAGACCATGAAGACTGGCTATGTATATCATTCTCTTCCTGACTGTACGCCGCCTCAGCACACCCCTCAGTTGTTTATCACTGACGTTCCACCGGACGTGTCTGCTGATCAACTGAGAGGCTTGCTCCTGGCTCGGTACACGTTTGGTGAGGCTGAGCAACCGTGGGCTGGGTATATCGTCGATGTCGGGCTGGAAAAGTCCCCGGTTGAAGTGCAGCAGGGGTGGCAATCTGGGAAAGTGGAGACGATTAGCTATACTGACCTTTCTCCGGAGTCTGCAGACGAATCCTGAAAGCAGAGGGCATATTACGGCAACGCGACGTAACCGAGTGACTCCACGTCCGTATCTTTCCTGGACGCAACTCAATCTGTGGGAGCAATCCCCGGAGCTCTATCGCCAGCGCTATCTCTTGGGGGAAATATCGCCGCCTACGCCGGCGATGGCATTTGGGAAGCGCATCGCTGAAATCTTGGAGACGGGGGAGCAGACAGAAGATGAGATGATTGAGCAGGTGAAAACCTTACTGCCTACCTACTCACGCCGGGAACATAAATTATGGTCACGCTACGATACAGAAGGAGAGACTATTCCTTTATTCTGCATCTTTGATGGCTATGATCCGCTTGGAGGCAGGATCGGAGAGTTCAAGACTGGGCGGTACTGGAGCCAGCAGATGGCCGATGATCATGGTCAGCTTACTTTCTACACCTTCGTTTACTGGAAGAAGTATGGCAGGTTGCCGAACGAACTCGCTCTGATTTGGATTGAAACTCAAGAAATAGCAGGCGATATCCGACCAACAGGACATGTCTGTGTCTTCCCCACTATACGTACGATACAGGACATGCGTGTCATGCAAGAGCGTATCGAGCACTCCTGGGCAGGCATCAAAGCCTTATCGGCCAAAGAATGGCAGGGCGTCCTCTTCAACAACCCGTCTTGAGGGTGCGCATACCTCAGATGGTTCTTGTAGTGTCTTTCTATGGCGACTGGTCCTATGTATGACTCGCGTTCCTGGAACGCCATTATTATTGGTTCAGGACCAAATGGTCTTTCTGCCGCTATTGTGTTGGCGCGGGCTGGTTGTTCTGTACTTGTTCTCGAAGCACAAGAAACGATCGGTGGCGGGGCACGCTCGGCCGCTCTCACATTGCCGGGCTTTGTGCATGATGTCTGTTCTGCTGTACATCCGCTGGCTGCTGCCTCGCCATTTTTTACGACGCTACCATTGGCTGAACACGGCCTAGAGTGGGTATACCCGCCAGTCGCGCTTGCCCATCCGCTTGATGACGGTACCGCGGCTCTACTAGAGTCATCAATCACGGCAACGAGTGAGACACTTGGCCGCGATGCGCCCGCCTATCGCAAGCTGATGGGCCCACTGACCGCGGATTGGGAGCAACTCAAAGATGCGTTGTTAGGACCACCGTGCTGGCCACAACATCCTCTTGCGTTGGCCCGCTTCGGGCTACGAGCGTTACGCTCGGCTTCCAGTCTGGCGACAAGTTTATTCAGCGGCGAATCTGCCCGCGCACTCTTTGCCGGGATGGCTGCGCACTCGATGCTACCGCTTGAGCGACTTACAACTGCTGCCTTTGGATTGGTTCTTGGAGCTGCTGGCCATGCCGTCGGTTGGCCTGTGCCGCACGGAGGAGCGCAGAAAATTACCGACGCGTTGGCCTCTTATTTTCGTTCGCTTGGCGGCGTGATCGTGGCTGGTAAGCGTGTGGAATCTATTGACGCTCTCCCATCTGCGCAAGCTGTGCTTGGCGATGTGACTCCTCGGCAATTATTACAGATCGCAGGTCATCGCTTGCCGGCTGTTTATCGACGCAAGCTCGAACGGTATCGTTACGGCGTCGCTGCGTACAAAGTCGATTGGGCGCTTGATGGCCCGATTCCCTGGAGAGCCAACGCCTGTGCGCACGCGGGCACTGTGCATCTTGGCGGTACCCTGCCTGAGATTGCCGCCGCTGAGCGTGCCCCTTGGCAGGGGCAGGTAGCCGAACGGCCTTTCGTGTTGCTGGCACAGCCGAGCCTATTCGATCCTTTGCGGGCGCCGGAGGGCAAGCATACGGCTTGGGCATACTGTCATGTTCCGAACGGGTCTACTGTTCCTATGGTAGAGCGAATCGAAGCGCAGATTGAGCGCTTCGCCCCTGGCTTTCGTGCGCGCATATTGGCGCGAAGCATCCTTACACCTCAGGATCTAGAGCACCGCAACGCCAACCTCGTGGGTGGTGACATCAACGGCGGAGTCCAAGACCTGCGGCAACTCTTCCTCCGACCTACACGGCAACTCTATGCTACTCCCGCCAAAGGGCTCTATCTGTGCTCGTCCTCCACGCCACCAGGGGGAGGGGTGCATGGAATGTGCGGCTATTTCGCTGCCCGCCTCGCTTTACAGGACGTGTTTTCGCAGTAAACTTTTTTCTCGTAAGGCGAACAAAAAACGAAAATTTATGTTACAATAAATTGCCAATAGAGATGCCGTAGCCAAAACCATAGAAGCCAAATGCGGCAACGAGGGAGTCGGCGCGGCGTCTCTAATAAGGAGAAGAGTTATGAGAGCAACAGCAGCCATTCTTGCGAAAGTAGAAGAGAAGCGATTCCAAAAAGCGGTAGAGGGATTGCGCAACGGCGATTATCACGTCGATGTGACGCTGCGCAGCGAAGAGGAGGTGCGAGGCTTTATTAAGGGTGAGGATGGTCGGTCGTATGGATGCACGATCACCGAGGCTGGGGCGTTTTGTTCCTGCCCGGACGCGCTCTATCGTGGTAGCGTCTGCAAGCATGCAGTAGCGCTCGCCTTGTACGAGATTCGCAATCCGCCTGAGCTTCCCTCTACAGTATAACGAGAGCGTAGTGATCCTTTTTTACAAGGCGATATCATAATCCGTCTTGTACGCTCTGCAGACTCAACCACCTGTGCAAGATTTGAGAGGCACTCGTTGTTGTGGGGTGCTTTTCTTAGTCTGTAGAAAATCGACTACAGAGACCTTTCATTTTTGCACTCCTAGATAAATTTTGTGGCATATGGCTTGCTCCAAAGGCGAGGAAATCCCGTGCAGAGAGGAGAACTCGTATGCATTATTCCGACAGAGAGCGACAACAGCACGAGTGGGATCGTCCGGAGTACGAGAGAGAACGTCAGGGTTACGGAAGAGAGGGTCAAGGTTATGGATGGGAGCGTCAAGGTCGCTCAGAGCGCCCAAATGGCAATGGTGGGCGTCAATCCTTTGAGAGAGAACAAGACTGGGAACGTCAGGGCTACGGTATGGACATCTCAACAAGGACAAAAAGGTCGATGAGAATCTGAGTGGAGAAATTTTATCACCTACCCTCAGATCATCTTGAGTAGAGATTGGTGTGTGCTTTCATGAAGGCCTTGGGACGCACTGGGATGTCTCAAGGCCTTTTCTTTTTGGGAAAGTTAATACGAGGGCAGTAATATAGTAGCTTGCCATCTTCCAGTAAAGCTTTCTGTCGAGAGGAACAGTACTATGAAACGGATCGATGAGTATACACCTGGAGTTCCGAGTACAGCGGCTATCGCGCGACACCCAATTCATCCGATGCTAGTCGTATTTCCGCTCGCTTTTCTGGTCACGGTATTGCTGACCGATCTCGGGTATCTATGGACCACTGATCCTTTTTGGGCACGAGTATCCTTGTGGCTCATTGGCGCTGGGTTCGCTACCGGCGTGCTTGCCGCTCTTTTCGGCTTGATCGATTTTCTGACGATCCGGCGAGCACGATCGCATGCGGCTGGCTGGATTCATTTCCTGGGCAATGATACGGCGCTAGGGCTGGCGCTCATGAATTCACTTGTACGGATGGATGATGCGGCGGCAGCCGTGTTTCCCTGGGGTATCACCCTCTCGGCTGTGACCGTCGCTCTTCTGATCATCACCGGTTGGTACGGCGGAAAATTATCCTACTACTATAAAATCGGTGTATTTGGCGATAAGCAGAAGCTAGAAACCTCCATGCCGCATCCTGGTAGACTCAGAGAACCGAACGGACATGATCTGCATGTTCATTAGAAAAGAACGCAGCTTCCTATCGGATGGAAGAGGGAAGTATATCTGTGGAGAGAGGAGCCGCATGCGGTATCTTGCTTTGGCATCTGATTACGATGGCACTCTGGCCTTGAACGGTCAGGTAGATGAGCGAACTCTAGCTGCGCTCGAACGTCTATTGGACTCTGGTCGCAAACTGATTCTGGTGACTGGTCGAGAACTTGATGAATTACTATCAGTTTTTCCGCGCATCGACCTCTTTGATCGCGTCGTTGCCGAGAATGGAGCCCTCTTGTACCGGCCTGCGACCAAGGAGGAGAAACTGTTAGGTGAACGTCCGCCGGATGAGTTTGTTGCTCTGCTCCGTGCGCGGGGCGTCGGTCCTATCTCAGTTGGGCGTGCAATCGTTGCTACCTGGCACCCGCATGAGACTGTTGTTCTTGAGGCCATCCGCGACCTTGGGCTCGAACTGCAGGTGATCTTCAACAAGGGTGCCGTCATGATTCTTCCTGCCGGCGTGAATAAGGCGACTGGGCTAGCTGCTGTCCTACCGGAACTTGGACTCTCCCCGCACAATGTTGTCGGGGTAGGAGATGCGGAGAACGACCACGCTTTTCTCCGCTCCTGTGAATGTGCCGTCGCGGTTGCTAACGCTCTGCCGATGGTCAAAGAGACTGCGGATCTCGTAACGGCGGCAGACCATGGTGCAGGAGTACAAGAACTGATTGCCGCAATGATCGCGGATGACTTACAGACGGTAGAGCAACGTTTGACGCGTCACCATGTCTTACTTGGCATGCGTGCCGATCAAGAAGTCCGGGTCCGGCCGTATGGCGACAGCCTCTTGATTGCCGGTTCTTCAGGCAGCGGGAAATCGACCTTGGCCATCAGTTTTCTCGAACGTCTGGTGGAGCAGAAATACCAGGTCTGTGTGGTTGATCCGGAAGGCGACTATGGAACCTTCGAAGATGCCGTTACTTTAGGCACGCCTCAACAAGCACCGCAAATAGACGAGGTCATCCAGCTCTTGGAGAATCCTGAGGCAAGTGCCGTTGTCAACTTGGTCGCGCTTCCATTCGGGGAGCGGCCGTCATTTTTCGTGGCGCTTCTCTCCCGTCTGCAGGAGATGAGGTCCCGCACCGGACGGCCGCATTGGCTGTTGGTGGATGAAACCCATCATGTGCTGCCCGCCTCCTGGCAGCCGACCTCCCTTACCCTGCCTCAGGTGCTTGAGCAGATGATTTTTATTACCGTTGAGCCGCATACCATCGCGCCTATCGCCTTAGCGACCGTCGATATGATGGTCGCAGTTGGTGATACCCCAGAAGCTACAGTGCGTGATTTTTGTGAAACGGTTGGGCACTGCCCACCTAGCATGGAGGCACAGACACTTCAGTCGAGGGAAGTGTTGGTGTGGCCATGTCACACTGAATCTGTCCCTTTCCGGATGCAGGTGATTCCAGGCCGTACTGAACGACGGCGTCACCGCCGGAAGTATGCGGAGGGGGAATTACCCTCGGACCGCAGTTTCTATTTTCGCGGGCCAGACGGGAAACTCAACCTACGTGCCCAGAATCTGATGTTGTTTATGCAGATTGCCGACGGGGTAGATGACGAAACGTGGATGTATCATCTGCGGCAGGGCGATTATGTGCACTGGTTTCGCGACAAGATCAAAGATGAGGTGCTGGCAGATGAAGCGAAGCGTATTGCGGAACAAACGGATCTGCCGCCGGACGAGAGCCGGAAACTTATAAAAGCAGCGATCGAACGTGATTACACACTCCCTGCATCATCGCCTTCGCCCGGGGGTGGAGGATAGCAGTAAGGTGGCGTTGGAAAAATCCCCCTGCGCTGCGCGCTTCCCCCTTTGTCAAGGGGGAAGCGAAGGGGATTTCGTTTCCCTCTACAAGATTGCACGGAAATCTCTGCTGGTTGTAGAACCATGCCGAAGTCGTGCCTCTATGGCTTGTCTCCACTTTTATTGTTCGTCTCTGCGAGCTTCCATTCTTTCAAGCGCAGAATCGCGCGACTCTTGCGCCGTTCACTAAACATGCTGCCTTCCGGACGAGGGAAGGTCTCGTCACGCCGGATCACTCCCACGCCGGGTGCATAGAGGGAGACAACCGTGACCTTCCCACTGACACTTTTGTTAACGATCTCGATGCAATGGGTGAAGGTTCCTGCTGGTACTGTGACCGTCTCGTCGACAGCAGTAATCTCGTAGCGTCCATCTTCATTCTTCCAGGCAGTGCCGACTGCGAGCGGAGCCTTGAGCAGAAACCGAGGTTCAGTGCCGGCTGGATCGACATCGATCTGATTGCCATCTCTGGTCCTGATGTTCAGCCGTCTGATCCCCTCTTGCAT
>Ga0187893_10011999_pt1 | contig 12412 bp, 9 predicted proteins | sample MA1701074metaG_FD_139574 | JGI IMG/M metagenome (GOLD analysis project Ga0187893, IMG submission 139574) | White microbial mat communities from a basaltic lava cave in the Kipuka Kanohina Cave System on the Island of Hawaii, USA - MA170107-4 metaG ...
GTTTAACCTGTTGGCGAATTACAAAACTGTTTTTAATCCTGCTGATGTTGCTATTCCATACCGGCACACTGAGGATGATGCGAATGATTTCAAAGTACAGCCTTTAATGCCGAATATGCTTTCTTACAGCGGGCCGCATATTGCAAAAGCTGATGTAAACAAAGATGGACTTGAGGATATTTATTTATGCGGCGCTAAACAACAGGAAGGATTGTTATTGTTGCAGCAGCGCAGCGGTGGATTTGTTGTTTCGCCGCAATCTGCTTTTGCTGCCGACGCCTTATCTGAAGATGCTGATGCAATATTTTTTGATGCAGATAGCGATGGCGATATGGATCTGTATGCAGTAAGCGGCGGATATGCTTTTGCAGAAAATGATCCTGCTCTTAAAGACAGGTTGTATATAAATGAAAAAGGAACTTTTGTAAAAAATAATAATGCATTACCTGATGAAACCATCAGCAGCTCTTGTGTGAGGGCTGCCGATATAGATGGAGATGGTGATATGGATTTGTTTATTGGCGGTCGTATTATTCCCGGTCGTTATCCTGAAGCCCCGCAAAGTTTTTTATTATTAAATGATGGAACGGGAAAGTTTACGAATGTGACTTCAACACATGCTGCAGCCTTGCAACAGTTGGGAATGATTACAGACGCATTGTGGATAGATTTGAATAAAGATGGTAAACCCGAATTGATTGTTTGCGGCGAATGGATGAAACTGTATTGTTTCGAAAATGCCAATGGCAAACTGGTTGACGCTTCGCAAAAATATTTTCCAGAAACTTTAAGCGGATGGTGGAATAAACTGGCAGCAGCCGATCTTGATGGCGATGGCGATTTGGATATTGTAGCAGCCAATTGGGGAACCAATAGCCAATTGCAGGCAAGTGCAGCACAACCAGCCTGTATTTATTATGATGATTTTGATAAAAATGGTTCAATTGATCCCATTATTTGTTATTACATACAAGGAAAATCTTATCCGATGGCCAGTCGTGATGAGATCACCGATCAGATCGTAAGCCTGCGGCAGCGTTTTCCTACTTATGATTCTTACTCGGAAGCTACTATCAATGAAATTTTTTCTGCGCCACAATTGCAGTCAGCAAAAAAACTGGAAGCAAACTTTTTTGAAACCGTATGGTTTGAAAACAAGAATGGTGTTTTTATAAAGCACAGTTTACCGGTGCAGGCTAATTATGCCCCTGTGTATGCTATCGGTGTTGATGATTTTAACCAGGATGGAAAAATGGATTTACTATTAGCAGGCAATATTGAACAGGCAAGAATAAAGATCGGCAAGATAGATGCTAACTATGGCGTATTGCTTACCGGCGATGGCAAAGGAAATTTTTCTTATATGCCGCAGCCACTTTCGGGCCTGAATGTAAAAGGATGCGTAAGAAGCATCACTTCGCTTGCTAATAATAAAAAAGAAAAGCTGCTTTTATTTATTGTTAATAATCAACTGCCGGTTATATACCGATATTGAGAATTATGAAGAAATTTCTTTTGCTGTTTACATTTACTCTTTTGGTTGTAGTAGCCAAACCGGCCGATCATTTTTCAACAAAAGATTATGTGCTGGCGTTGAAGAAAGTGACAGACATTATGGTAAATGATGCTACTTCACCGGTAGCAGCCGCCCGGTATTATGCCTATATCACACTTGCTGCAAATGAAGCGCAGTCGCTATTTTATCCCAATACTTTTTCTTTTTCCGGCAAACTAAATAAGTACAAAGGCATAAAAGCGCAGCAAGAAACGATAAGCAAAGCTGATCCTTCCCTCTCGGTTATTTATACTTTATTTAGGATGGGAGAAAGATTATTGCCATCCGGTTATTTATTAAAAGGCCAGGCAGATTCGGTGTTGCAGGCGGCTTTTCAAAAGGGTATTTTTAAAGAAAACATTGATAGCTCAAAGCGATTGACGGAAACAGTAGTGCAGCAAATAATGGAATGGGTGCAGGCTGATGGTTTCAGAAATTTGAGCGGATATAAAAAATACACTCCAAATTCAGGCGATGACGCATGGCAGCCAACTGCCCCCATTTTTATGCAGGCATTAGAGCCATATTGGAATAAAGTAAGAACACTTTTGCTTGACTCTTGCAGCCAGTTTAAACCTTTGCCGCCGGCTAATTTTGATACAGCTAAGACATCTGATTTTTATAAACAAATGTACCATGTTTACAACGCTGGAAAAACCCTTAGTAAAGAGCAAAAAGCCATTGCCATGTTTTGGGATTGCAATCCTTTTGCCGTGCAACAGATGGGGCATGTTGAATTTGCTTTGAAAAAAATTTCTCCCGGCGGGCATTGGATAGGTATAACAGGCATAGCTTGTTTAAAGAAAAAAACACCGATGCAACAGGCTGTATTTATACATGCCATAGTAGCGGCTACTTTACATGATGCATTTATTTCATGCTGGGATGAAAAATATCGCAGCAACAGGGTAAGACCTGAAACGGCTATCAATAAATGGATTGATCCCCGCTGGCGGCCATTGCTGCAAACACCGCCTTTCCCCGAATATTCTTCCGGCCATAGCGTTATTTCAACTGCTTCGGCAACTATATTGACACAATTGCTTGGTGACAATTTTCAATTCACCGATAACACCGAAACTGAATTTGGCTTGCCATCACGGAAGTTTAGCTCTTTCCGAGCTGCGGCTAATGAGGCGGCCTTGTCACGGTTGTATGGCGGCATTCACTATCGTGACGCTATTGAGAACGGGCAACAACAGGGTCAGCGAATAGCTGAGTTTATTATAGAAAAATTAAAATTGTAGTCAGCTGTTCATAGATTGACGATTTGTACAATTAAAATTTTTTTTTGTACTTCGTTATCTTCTTTGATGCAACAAAAATTTTAAAGTAATAGAAAGAGAAATGGATTTTTCCATTATTAAGTGATAATTTAATGGCCTGATTTAACATGGGAAAAAAGCTTTTTTACAAGGGGCTCATCTTTAGAGAATTTTATTTTTCAGGCTCTCTCTCCTGCGCAGACCTTAGTGAAAGGATCGGCAAAAGCATCCCATTTACCACAAAAATATTAAACGAGCTTATTGAAGAGCGGTTTGTAAAAGAATCTGGCTATGCTCCTTCCAGCGGCGGCAGGCGTCCCATTATGTACTCCATCATGCCGGATACTGTATATGTTTTATCGGTAGCCATGGATCAACTGGTGACAAGAATTTCTGTAATGGACATGCACAACAACCATGTAGCAGGAATTGAAAAGTTTGAATTGCCTTTGCAAAAAAATCCCGAGGCCCTTGCTGTATTGGCTGAAAAAATGAAGGAAGTAATACATAAGTCGGGCATAGAAAAAAAGAAGATCATCGGTGCCGGCATTGGCATGCCCGGTTTTATTGATTTTAAAAAAGGGATCAACTATACGTTCCACTATTCAGAAGAAAAAACAATAACTCAATACTTATCGGAAAAATTGGATATTCCTGTTTATTTGGATAACGATTCAAGTCTTATCGCTTTGGCAGAGTTCAGGTTTGGCGCAGCACGGCAACAAAAAAATGCAATGGTGCTCAATATAAGCTGGGGCATTGGTTTGGGTATGATATTGAATGGTGAACTCTTCCGTGGGCACAATGGATTTGCAGGTGAGTTTAGCCACATGTCTTTATTCAACAACAATAAGCTCTGCGCTTGCGGCAAAACGGGCTGTCTTGAAACAGAAGCATCATTGGTAGTAGTGGTGGAAAAAGCGATTGAAGGATTAAAGACAGGAAAACTTTCCGGGTTGGGAAAGCAATTTCCTACAGGTCATTTTGAGCAGGATTGGGAAGCAATTGTAAATGCAGCTATCCGCGGAGATCAGTTTGTGATATCGTTGTTATCAGATGCCGGTTATAATATTGGCAGAGGTGTTGCTTTATTGATTCATCTTCTCAATCCCGAATCGGTAATACTTAGCGGCCGCGGCACACTGGCAGGCAAAGTATGGCTGGCGCCTATCCAGCAGGCTTTGAATGAGCATTGCATACCGCGACTGTCTGCTAATACATCGGTGGCTATTTCTACATTAGGTTACCAGGCCGAGCTGATCGGCTCTGCAGCATTGGTAATGGAACACCAGGTAAAACAAACGCCGAAGAATACAGGCAAAGCAGAAAAGTCTCTTTTGATAAAATAAATATGAAGCGGTTAATCTTATTAAGAAATAAAAATTGTAAATTTCTGTAAGATTTTTTCGTTAAGCAGTTGTTTAAGCCGGTTGTAAATGCAGCCGGCTTTTTCGTGTTGTTTCGGGGTGTTGTATATTTGAGGAATAATAATCCTTTTATGGAAGGTCTTATAATACGCAGTCGCTCAAAGGAAAATTTAAAACTTCTTAGCTCCCTCGCTAAAAAACTGGGTGAAGATGTAAAACCTATAAGCATGGATGAAATGGAAGATTTATACCTGGGGCAACTAATGAAAAAGGTAAAGACAGGAAAAAATGCAAGCCAACCCGCCGTGCTCAAAAAACTGCGCAGCAAATGAAACGTCCATGATATCCCGCTATCGGAATCATTTTTATTAAATAGGGGAATGAAAATTTTATCATGGTAAGTTCCATCCGGCTAAAAACCAATAAAAAACAACGGATGAAAGTAGTTTTTGATCGCTCTTTTATAAAAAGCCTTGATAAACTCAAAGAACCATCTGTAAAGACAAAAGTGGAGGAATTAATTTTCAAAGTTCAAAACACTGCTTCGCTCAACACCATTCCAAACATCAAAAAGCTTACAGGCTATAAAACCTTTTACCGTTTTCGCATTGGTGACTACCGCATAGGTATCGAACTTGAAACTTCGCAAACCATACGATTTATAATTGTGGTTCACCGGAAAGATATTTACAAATTGTTTCCTTAAAATATAGTTTAACAGCATCTGCGTAGCTCGAAGGCATTTTTATGCCGGACATGATCAAATGCTATGAAATGCAAATTCCGAAAGATGCCACAGTAATAATAATGATAACTTTCAAAGGTTTAGCAGGATGGCACGGAATGTCTGCCAGGAAAACCTATAACGAATAACAGGTGCCGAATGATTAAAATGTAAGGCTATCTTCATCTGTTTTTTTTAATAGTTGTCAGGAGCATGCTTTGCGTAAACCTATTTCCGAAATTTGCAGTTCAACATAAGAAGAAAGGAACGTTATGAAGTTATTTCCCGAATCAGCGCATTTACAGTTAGAGTTTGATAAAATAAAAAACTTGCTTGCCAATTATTGTGAAACGGATCATGCACGCAGTCGTGCCGCCCAGCTTCGCATACATACACGCAAAGATTTTATTGATACAGAATTACGGCAATCACATGAATACCGGCAATTGCTCCAAAACAGTATCTATTTTCCCAATGATTATATCCTCAATCTTGCAAAGGAATTAAAACTATTATCCATTCCCGGCGCCGTATTATCAGGTGAGCAGGTGATGCAGCTTCGCAAGCTTGCCGAAAGCATAGAAAAAATATTCCGATGGTTCGACCAGGAAAGAAGATCGGCGTACAGCGCTATGGCGAAATTGATTGCCGATACTTATTATGAAAAGGCGATCATCGGTTTGATTGATGAAGTGCTGGATGACTATGGACAAGTAAAAGACAATGCATCACCGGCGCTGAAAGAGATTCGTTTTAATCTTTATCGCAAACGGAATGAGCTGCGAAGACTGTTTGATAAGATCGTTGCCCGGTTGAACAAGCAGGGTTATCTCGCCGATATTGAAGAAAGTTTTATGAATGGCCGTCGTGTATTGGCAGTATTTGCGGAGCAAAAAAGAACGGTAAAAGGGATATTGCACGGCGAAAGCGATAGCCGAAGAACAGCTTTTGTAGAGCCGGAAGAAACAATGGATCTTAATAACGAAGTGCATGAGTTGGAACATGAAGAACAAAAAGAAGTGTATCGCATATTGAGAGAACTTACTGCAAAACTTTCTGTTCATGCTTCATTGCTTACTATTTATCATTCCATCGTCGGCGATTATGATTTTATAAGAGCTAAAGCTAAACTGGCGGTTGAAATCAATGGTGAATTTCCTGCCATAGCAGATAAAGCCTGTGTTCATTTGATGGAAGCATATCATCCTTTGTTGTATTTATATAATCAAAAAGCGAATAAACCAACCATTCCTGTTTCTATCACATTAGATGAGGAAAAAAGAATATTGGTGATCAGCGGGCCGAACGCCGGTGGTAAAACTGTTACGTTGAAAACCGTTGGCTTATTACAAATGATGGTGCAAAGCGGTTTGTTGGTTCCCGTGCATCCTTCATCGCAATTTGGCATTTTTAAGCAACTGATGATCCATATCGGTGATACGCAAAGCATAGAATTTGAACTAAGCACTTATAGCAGTCATTTGCTGCACATGAAATATTTTATGGAAAATGCAAATGGAAAAACATTATTCTTTATTGATGAATTGGGAAGTGGCAGCGATCCCAACCTGGGCGGTGCTTTTGCTGAAGTGATATTGCAGGAGTTGGCTAAGAAACATGCTTATGGCATTGTAACTACACATTATCTCAATCTGAAAGTAATGGCCGGTAAAACACCCGGCATTATCAACGGAGCCATGGGTTTTGATGAAAAAAATTTAAGACCCTTATATAAACTGATTGTTGGCAAGCCCGGAAGTTCTTATACTTTTTCTATTGCTGAAAGAATTGGCCTGGACCGTTCATTGATCAAAAGGGCTAAAGACCTGGTGGACCAGGACCAGTTTCGTTTGGACAAATTATTAAACCGTACTGAACAAGACCTGAAGGAACTGCAACAAAAAGAACAGGAACTTCACAAGCAGATGCGGGAAAATGAAAAATTGAAAAAAGAAATGCAGCAGGTGCTGAATAAAGAGAGACATCTGCAGCAGGTAGAATTATTGAAAGAGCAAAATCGTATATCTGAAGAAAAGATCAGCTACCTGAGGGATATGGAAAGGAAGCTGAAACAAATGCTGATTGAATGGAGAAAAGAGGAAGATAAAAATAAAGTGATGAGACAAATGGAAGCATTGTTGTTTAAACGGAATGAAAAGAAGGCTGTAAGCAAAATGCAAAAAAAGATTGATGCAAGGTTTGATGAGATAGGCGGAGAAATAAAAATTGGTGATAAAGTAAAAATGAAACACAATCACCAGGTAGGCGAAGTAATGGAGCTAAGAGGAAAACGAGCAGTTGTAAAGATAGGTTTATTGCCAATGCAAGTGGAGATAAAAGACCTGGTGGTGGTGAAAGAGAAAGTGAGTGAAGGATAGGAATATCGCCGGAGGCGAGAGAATAAAGCTGCGAAGCTGCAAGCCTCGCATAGCCGGGCGAGCCAGGCAATTATTTTACTCCATATTGATGGAGCGGAGTTGGTTCTTTTGAATCTTTTGTTTGAGTTCGTTTGGTATAAAAAGGTAAAATAATGCCTGCAAAAGAGCCTACTGCAAAATTGATTACTGTGGCTGCAAAAAAAATATCAAAGCTAAGTCCATCTGTTTTGTCTTTGATGGTATTGGCTGGCTCGCCTGTGAGAACTTTGTCAGCCATGCCACTGTCTAAATAGCCGGGTACCATGGTCACGAGTAAAAGAAAACAAATAATACAGGAGATAATAATACCGGCGATGGTAGCTACATGCGAAATAAAAATAAGAGCAACCGTACTTTCATCCTCTCTTCTTTTTTTGTTTTCACGTACTGTATGTATCCAAATTACGGTCAGGAAGAGAAAACTGCCGAGGTATAATAGCCAGGATTCGGTATAAGCATTGTCCCTGATAAAAAAGAAAACGGGAACAGAAAACAATACACCGCCTGCAAGACTAGTCACCAGCGTTGCGAAAAAATTTACTTTCTTAAACATACCTTTTTACAATAAATAAAAATGCCATACTGCATTTGAAGCAACGGCCGGCCTGCATAATGGATTTGTGATATACAGAGTGGGTAATATTTCAACATGGTTGTGGAAAAGCAGACACTGTTGAAACTAAAGTGATTTCTATATGTCAAAAAGAGGGTGTTGGGGCAAAATCAGATGAAGATAAGATTGAGCGAGCTGTTTCCCCATATCTCCATTTTGAATAAAAACTTAATTTCGCATGAATTTTTTGTTAACTTAATTTAATAAATATCAGAAGAGGTCATTTTTTCAGCAAAAGACATGAACCTGTTTGTAAGATCATTGTTGTTGTATGATGTTATTATTCCGGCGCTGATAGAAAAAGGTAAAAGATTTTTTCCGATCAAACATGCCGGTCAATTGATATTTATTCTCTGACTAATCAATCTATGTATACTCCAAAGTTATCCGCAATAGAAAAGATCATACTTATACTGGTAGCCATTATCATTGCAACAGGATTTTTTCTTTTTTATACCGATCTGCCAAAGTTTGAGCAATACGTGCAGGAAGATGGTATAGCCGAATGGCTGACGGTAGTCGGTTTGCTTTTAGGCTGTTTTGTTTGCCTGTCAAGATTTGCCAGGCTATTTAAAAGAAAAAGCAAATGGTTTTTATTTGTCACATTTTGCCTTGGTTTGTTTTTGTTTTTTGCTGCGGGAGAAGAAATATCATGGGGTCAGCGAATTTTTGGCATTGCAACACCGGAGTATTTTCAGCACCATAATGCACAACAGGAAACCAACCTGCATAACCTGATAGTAGGAGGCGTAAAATTAAACAAGCTGATTTTTTCTGTTATATTAGTTGGATTACTGGGTGCATTCCTGACTGTAGTGCCAATATTGTATCAAAAAAGCAAGGCGGTAAAAAGATTTTTAGATAGTTCTGCCGTAACTGTGCCACAATGGTACCAGGTAATAGGATTTATACTTGTCTTTGTTCTGACATCATTGATAAAACATGGAAAAAACGCTGAACTGTTGGAATGTGGAGGCGCCTTACTTTTTTATCTCATTGTCCGGTTTCCTAAAAACAGAGAAACGTTCTCCTGATATTATTCTTTATAAATTTTTGCCAGTATTAGTGTATCCAATCTTTTGATCCTTGTAGCGGGATTCAAAAACTTCAGGCTTACTTTGGCAACATTATAATCTTTTTGGCTGATTACCGGCTCTATCTTAAATCCTTTTTGTTGCAATTCATTCCGCTGCCCCATATTGAGGAGGAAATAATTGCTTTTTAAATTGGAATGATTCTTTTCCAATTCTTCAATCAATATTACCTGGTGCAAATAGCCGCGGTAAAAATCAAAAGTATGCGCATTTGTTTCCACCAAAAATATTTGTTCATCGGGTATGTTGATTTTTTTTTGTTTTATCAGCGTCACCATTTCATTGCCTGCCTGGTAGGTAAGCAATTGAGGAAAGAAGTTGTAGTACAGTAAGAAATTAAAAAAAACAGATGCGGCGACGCTTATATAAATTACTTTCATTCCTTTTTGTAAAGAACGATTTACTATCAACCACAGAATATATCCTAAAAGAATAACTCCGGTAAAATAAATTAACCAGGAAGCCGGTTTGAAAAAATAAAAGTTTAGTGCAATAGCCGCTGCGGGAATAAGAATGGCAAAAATCAGTTGTATAGGAAAAAAAAGATTGATCCCTTTTTTAAATGATAATACATGCCGCAGATAGGCAGCTGTAAAAAGAGTGGCCAATGGAAAAAGCATGATAAGATAATGCGGCATCTTAAATTTTGAAAAAGACAATGCCACCAGTATAAATACAAAGGCCAGCGCTGCAAAATTTACAGGGTGCTTCCACTTTTTTAGCCAAAACATTCGCCGAAACCAAAATACAATAGCAACGTAAGCAATAATACACCAGGGAAAAAAAGCCCATAAAAAAGTGTGATACAAAAACAAAGGATCACTATACCGGCCACCTTCATCAAACCCTTTATAGCGTTCTAATAATTGTCCGCCTAAAATAAAAGTTACACCCGAAATATGATCTCTGCCCCGAATCACTTTTTCGGGATGAAGATCATACTGCACATAATAAGCATACAGCACAGGACTAATAAGAATTAAGAATAACGGAATGAATAACCATGTTTTCAATGAAGCAAGAACATTCCATTTTTTATTAAGCAGAATATAAAAAAACAGGGCAACAAAGACGATTACGGGCCCCAACCAGCCTTTAGTAGAAAAAGCAATAGACAAACCCAGTGTGCCGAGGAAAAGATTGACAAATTTGTTTTTATCTGTATAAACAATAAGCTGCCACAAACCGAAGATCATTCCTGCTGTTAATGGCGTTTCCATGCGGGCATCAGATATAGATAAAACAAAAGCTTGTGCGGTTGCTAATATGATAGCGGCTATTCGTGCTGTTGTTTTATCAGTAAGATAACGGGATAATTTGTAAGTGCTATAAACAGACCATAAAGCAAATAACAAAGCAGGCAAACGATGAGCTACTGTATTGATGCCAAAAATTTTAAAGAAGAGCAGTGTAGTCCAAAAAAGAAAATGCGGTTTATCCAGGTAATCTTTACCACGATCAACCAGGCTCATGTAATCTCCTGTTTGATACATGTGCAGGGCGATATTTGCATGATGAGCTGCATCTTTATCAAGCAGCGGAAAAAATAATGTGCCGGTATAAGTCAGCAGGCATAATATTCCGATAGTATATTCTATGCGGGTATCATTTCTTAGCAGGCTGAATGATTTTGAAGGCATTATGGTGTTTTAAAAAGCGAAACTAATGCTAAAACAAACATGTTTATTAAGAGTAGTTTTTCAATGGTGAAATCACTGCAAAACAGATTCAGTGGATCGTGTTAAACAATCCGGTATTAAAATTGTTAATAGTCCCGGTAGTGCGATCGCATTAGGCCAGAGCTTTATAAATTTGTTTGTAAATGAACCACGTACTGATAACAGGCGGTGCAGGATTTATTGGAAGTAAACTCACTGAGTTGTTGCTTGAAAATGACAATATCAAAGTTACCTGCCTTGACAATTTTGATGATTTCTATTCACGAAGGCAAAAAGAGTGGAATATCAGAGCATTTAATAGTAAACCAAATTTCAAGTTAGTCGAAGGCGATATTCGTGAAGCCGGAAGTTTTTATAAAATTGATAACGATGTTGATGCCATTGTGCACCTGGCTGCAAAAGCAGGTGTGAGGCCCAGCATTAAAAATCCGGTACTATACCAGGATGTAAACATAAGAGGTACGCAAATGCTGCTTGAATATGCAAGGCTGAAATCAATAAAGCAATTCATCTTTGCTTCATCGAGCAGTGTGTATGGAATAAATAAAAATATTCCCTGGCGGGAAGACGAGAACCTGCTTCCCATCAGCCCCTATGCCGCTACCAAGCTTTCCGGGGAAATGCTGGGACATGTTTATAGCCAGCTCTACGGTATCCGTTTTTTAGCATTGCGGTTCTTTACAGTTTACGGGCCATCGCAACGTCCTGATCTTGCCATTCATAAATTTTTTAAATCTATTATCAATAATCAGCCAATCCCGGTTTATGGTGACGGATCAACAAGACGGGATTACACCTATATAGATGATGTTGTAAAAGGGATTATTGCGGCTATGAGTTATGATAAATCAGCTTTTGAAATTATTAACCTGGGAAATAACAGAACGGTAACACTGGCAGAATTAATTACTGCTATTGAAAATGTATGTGGCAAAAAAGCAATTATTAATCCCCGGCCTGAACAGCCCGGTGATGTACCGGCGACGTATGCAGATATTACAAAAGCAAAAAATTTGCTTGATTACGAACCCACAACCCGCCTGGAAGAGGGACTCACATTATTTTATAACTGGTTCAGAAATTATGCTGATGCAATGCAACTTTCTCCGCATCATCTTCAATAGCTTTTACTTGTTTTTCATCCGGCATAGGTTCAAATTCTTTAGAACGATAAACAAACCAAACTCCTGTAAGCGCAGATAGAGTTGATATGATATAAAAGCAAAGTGTCATAAATACCGCGAGGGCTGTATCCATACTGAAATAAGCTGCTGCCTGAACAATGACATATTCCCGGATTCCAAGTCCGCCTATACTTATTGGAATTATTGTTGCCAGTGACGATAACAGAAAACAAAACAAATAAAGCGGAAACCCTTCCTTAAAATTTTGTGACAATAAAATAAAAGTTACGGCAGCCAATTGCAGTGATTGTACGAGGATAGCTTTTCCATGAGCCACAAAAAAGTTTTGCAAGAACGATGAAAAGTATAATTTATAAACCAGGTAGTATAGCAGTGTAGCAGCAACGACAATCACCGGCCACCATACCCTGGTTGGAAAGGAAGGAAGAAATAATGTTAAAACAACGGCAAGAAAACTGATGGCCCATACACCGCTGACACGATCGAGCAACAGCGCAAACAATATATTTTTGGTTGGTAAGCGGAATTTTTTTCTTAATAAATATATTTTATA
>Ga0187893_10012001_pt1 | contig 12411 bp, 12 predicted proteins | sample MA1701074metaG_FD_139574 | JGI IMG/M metagenome (GOLD analysis project Ga0187893, IMG submission 139574) | White microbial mat communities from a basaltic lava cave in the Kipuka Kanohina Cave System on the Island of Hawaii, USA - MA170107-4 metaG ...
AATCCCGCGTATCTCGACACGCTCGGCTGGGCGCTGTTCAAGCAGGGCCGGGTCGAGGATGCCGCCGATCCGCTCGGGAAAGCCGCGGCGATTCTGACCGGCAATTCCGTGATCCAGGATCATTTCGGCGATCTGCACGCTAAACGCGGTCGCATCGCCGACGCGATTGCGGCGTGGCAGCGCGCGCTCGCCGGCGATGGCGATCAGATCGATCGCGCGGCGATTGAGAAGAAGATCAAATCGGCGACGAGCCGCGTCAAATGAGGTGGTGTCCGGCGTTAGCCGGATTGCTGTTGATGACCTCCTGCGCCACACGCCTTCCGCCGCGGCCTGCTGGCGCGCCCCTTCCCGATCCAACCGCCGCCGACGCGTTCGCCACCGCGACGGCGCTATGTACCGCGCCCTTTCGATTCGCGGTCGAAGGTGAGCTGTCGCTGTCAGGACGAGCCGCCGGCGAGCGCGTTCGGGGCCGCGTTCTGTTCGGTCTCCAGGAAGGCGGCTCGATTCGGCTGGAAGCCCCGGCGCCATTTGGCGCGCCGTTCTTCATCCTCGCCGGGCGCAACGAGCGCGCGATGTTGTTGTTGCCGCGCGAGCGTCGCGTCTTGCGCGACACCGGGGTCGCCGAGGTGCTCGAGCGCATCACCGGGCTCGCGCTCGGCGCCGACGATCTGCGTTTGATCATCTCCGGTTGTCTGGTCGAGAAAGCCACTCCTGGCGAAGGACGCCAATGGGCCAGCGACTGGAAGGCGGTCACCATCGCACCCAATCGTGTCGCGTATCTCCGCATGCAGAACGGCAAGCCGGTGTTGACGGCGGCCGACTTCGGCGCGTGGCATGTCGATTACGCCGCCCACCAGGCCAACGGCGTTGCCCGCAGCGTCCGCGTGCGCCGCGCCAGCGACAACGCCATCGACATTACGGCCCGCATCGACCAGTTCACGACCGGGGGTCCGATCGATTCGCGTGCCTGGTCGGTTGATGTACCATCCGACGCCGATCCGATGACGCTCGACGACTTGCGATCGATTGCGCCACTCGCCGAAAAACCACGTCAGTGAGATCGATCAGCCTTCCCGCATTCGCCAAGATCAACCTCGACCTCCGTATCCTCGGCACGCGCGCCGACGGCTTTCACGATCTGAAGACGGTGTTTCAATCGCTCACGCTGTTCGACAACGTCACCGTCAGCGTGCGCCGCGGGCCGATGGCGCTTACCTGCGACGAGCCCGACATTCCGGCCGATCACCGCAACCTGGCGTGGAAGGCGGCGGCGCTGCTGCATCATGTGGTCACCGGCAAGACATCGGCACCGCGCGACGTGTTGATCGAGTTGCGCAAGCGCGTGCCGGCCCAGGCAGGGCTCGGCGGCGGCAGCGCCAACGCGGCCACCACGCTGCTTGCCCTCAACGCACTGTGGAAGCTCGACCTCGATCCCGCCTCGCTGACGCGGATCGGCGCGCGGCTCGGCGCCGACGTGCCGTATTTTCTCGTCGGCGGCACGGCGCTGGGACTCGGTCGTGGCGACGACATCTATCCGCTCGCCGACATGCCGCAGGTGCATGTCGTGATCCTGCGTCCCGGGTTTGGCGTGGCGACGACCGACGCGTATCGCTGGTTCGACGAAGAAGTGCGGCGGCCGCTGAAGGAGCCGGCGGCGCGGCGCGTGCCGGATGGATGGCCGGCGTGGTCTGCCGCGCTGCGCAACGATCTCGAAACGGCCGTCATGAAGCACCATCCCGCGATTGGCCGGATCAAACAGTCACTCCTCGACGCCGGTGCGACGTTTGCGGCGATGTCGGGCTCGGGATCGGCGGTTTTTGGCCTGTTCGACCGCGCCGACGCCGCCAGACGGACGGCCAACGACCTCGCGCGCCCCGGATGGTTGTCGCTGCACACCAGAACGCTCTCTCGCCGGGAATACGAACGGCGCATCGCGGTCAGGAGTAAGGCCGTAAAGATCTGAGCGAACGGTTGATGCGCCGCACCGACCTCGGCTACGATAGATAGTTGCCCCGGGGTGTTGGGGCGTGGCCAAGCGGTAAGGCGCCGGCCTTTGGAGCCGGTATTCGAAGGTTCGAATCCTTCCGCCCCAACCAAGTTTTGCTCCGCAAAACGTATGCGACCAACCGGTTTCGGAGAACTGAAAGTCTTCTCTGGCAAGGCTCACCCGCAGCTCGCGGCTGAGATTGCCGAGTTCCTCGGGGTGGAACTCGGACAGGCACGCTTGCGCCGGTTTCCCGACACCGAAGTCTCGTTTCAGATCGACGAGAACATCCGCGGCACCGATGTCTTCATCGTCCAGCCCACCTGCGCGCCGGTCGATCCGCATCTGATGGAGCTGATGATCATGGTCGACGCGTTTCGTCGATCGTCAGCGGCGCGCATCACCGCGGTGATTCCGTACTACGGCTACGCCCGGCAGGACCGCAAGGACAAGCCGCGCGTGCCGATTTCGGCGAAGCTGGTCGCCAACCTGCTGGTCGCGGCCGGCACGCATCGCGTGCTGACCATGGACCTGCACAAGGCGCAGATTCAGGGGTTCTTCGACCTGCCGGTGGATCACCTGTTCGCCGCGCCGGTGATCATCGACTACCTGTCGCGCCAGTCGTACGAGAAGCTGACCATGGTCGCGCCCGATGCCGGCGGCGCTGAGCGCGCGCGTGCGTATGCCAAGCGCCTCGACGCCGAACTGGCGGTGATCGACAAACGCCGCACCGACGATGGCACGGCGGAAGTGATGAACGTGATCGGTGAAGTGGGCGGACGCACCTGCGTGATCGCCGACGACATCATCGACACCGCCGGGACGATTCAGAAGGCGGCGCAGGCGTTAATGGCGGCGGGCGCCGAGCGCGTGCTGGCGTGTGCCATTCACGGTGTCCTGTCAGGGCCGGCGATCGAGCGCATCGAGAGCGCGCCGATCGACAAGTTGATCATCACCAACACGATTCCGCTGACCGCGGAGCGTGCGAAGTGCCAGAAGATCGTCGTGTTGTCGGTGGCCCGGCTGCTCGGCCAGGCCATTCGGTCCATCCACGAGGAAACCTCCGTCTCGTCACTGTTTGTGTGATGGCCTGACGGCCTGTTGGCCCGATGGCCTGTTTAACTCGGCAAAGGGTGTAGGGAGTCCGAAGCCCGAAGGAAGGCAGTCATGGAAGCGGTCCTCGACGCGGTCAAGCGCAACACCAAGGGAAAAAACGAAGCTCGTCGCCTTCGCGCGGCCGGAAAAATCCCGGCGACGCTGTACGGCGCGCAGAAAGCGGGCGCGCAGCCGCCGCCGGAATCGGTGGCCGTCGATCCCAAGCCGCTGTTGCGCATTCTTCACTCGGCCTCAGGCTTCAATACCCTGATTAGCCTGAAGGTCACGGGCAGCGGTGAATCCCGCGTGCTGGTGAAGAACGTGCAGTTCGATCCGATCACCAGTCATCCGATGCACGCGGACTTCTATCGCGTCAACATGGATCGCAAGATCACGGTCACGGTGCCCGTGCTGCTGAAGGGCGACGCGCGCGGCGTCAAGCAGGACGGCGGCGTGCTCGACTTCGTGCACCGCGAGATCGAGGTCGAAACCCTGCCGGCGAACATCCCGGATTCGATCGAGGTCGACGTCACCGATCTGGGGATCGGCGATTCGATTCACGTCCGCGACGTCGCCAGCAACGCCGCGTGGACGCCGATCAGCGATCCCGACATGATGATCGTCCACGTCGTCATCATCAAGGAGGTCGTGGAAGAGGCCCCGGCGGCTGCGGCGGCGGTGCCGGGCGCCGAAGGTGCGGCGGCTGCGGCTCCGGCCGCGGGTGCGGCGCCGGCTGCGCCGACCGAGCCCGAGGTCATCAAGAAGGGCAAGGCCGACAAGGAAGGCGAAGGCGCCAAGGCCGACGACAAGAAGAAGTGAAGCTGATCGTCGGGCTCGGCAATCCCGGACGGGAGTACCGAGAGACGAGACACAACGTCGGATTCATGGTGGCCGACGCGCTCGCCGACCGCTGGCGCGTCGCCGACCAGTGGCGCGAGAAATCATCCGCGCTGCTGGCGCGGACCGGCGTTGGAGACGCCGGCGTGCTGCTCGTCAAGCCGCTGACGTTCATGAATCTGAGCGGCGAGGCGGTGGCGGCCGTCGCGGGCTTCTACAAGGTCGAGCCCGCGGATGTGCTGGTGATCGTCGATGAAGCGGCGTTGCCGCTGGGACGGTTGCGGGCGCGGCGCGACGGCAGCGCCGGGGGGCACAACGGGCTGAAGTCGCTGATTCAGCACCTCGGCACGCAGGCCTTTCCACGGCTGCGGGTCGGCGTCGGCCGCGGCGACAATGGCCGCGAGCTTGCGGATCATGTGCTCGGACGGTTCGAGCCGGACGAGCGCGAGACGGTTTCGGCGGCGGTGCTGCGAGCCGCCGATGCCACGGAGATGTTCATCTCCGACGGCATCGAGCGCGTGATGAACGCGTTCAACGCAGCGACAGACACTGCGGAATAGGCCGCAGTTTCCTTGTCATCACCGCGAGTGATGACCGCTGCTTCGCTCCAGCGCGCGGGTGCTTGCACTCGTAGCGCAACGCGCGAAGGAGTGTCCATGAGGAGCAGTGAATGAGTGCACGACAGTACGAACTGATCTACGTCCTGAAGCCGGACGCGCCTGAAGACGTGGTCAACAACCTGCACGGCCAGGTGGCGGAAATCGTCGATCGCATGGGCGGCAAGATCGACAAGACCGATCAATGGGGGCGGCGCAAGCTCGCCTACGAGATCGGCCACCACAAGGAAGGCTTCTACGTTCTCGAAGTGATCTCCGGCTCGGGCGAGCTGATGAAGGAGCTCGATCGCCGCCTCAGGGTCACGGAAGGCCTGCTGCGCCACCTCATCGTGCGCGTGGACGAGACCACCATCAAGGCCGACCGCGCGCGCACCAAGCGCACCGAAGAGTCGCGGCGCCGCCGCGTGGCGCGCGGCTTGCCGCCCGATCGTCAACCGGGCGAGGGTCCGCAGGGCATGGATGACGATGACGCCGGCGACATGATGTTCGACGGCGCCGACATGGAGGACAGGTAAATGGCACCGTTCGGAGCCAGGAAAAGCGGTCCGGGCGGCCGCGGTAAGGATGCCAAGGGCGGCGACAAAGCCGGCGCGCAGCGGCGCGGCGGCGGCTTCTTCCGGCGCAGAAAAGTGTGCAAGTTCTGCGCGGACAAGATCGACGACATCAACTACAAGGACGTGAAGCTGCTGACCAGCTTCGTCCCCGAACGCGGCAAAGTGTTGCCGCGGCGGATTTCCGGCACCTGCGCCAAGCATCAGCGCGCGCTGCGGGTGGCGATCGTGCGGGCACGGCAGCTGGCGCTGTTGCCCTACGCGGCCGACTAAGAGGACGAACCATGGAAGTCATTCTGAGAGATCACGTCGACAACGTCGGCAAGCGCGGCGACATCGTCAAGGTCGCCGACGGCTTCGCCCGGAACTACCTGTTGCCGCGCAAGCTCGCCTTGCCGGCGACCGACGCCAACAAACAATGGATCGCGCGTGAGCGCAAGATTGCCGAGTCGCGCGAAGCGGAAGAGCGCGTCGCCGCCGAGGCGGTGGCCGACCGCCTGGTGGCACTCGAGCTGCAGATTTCGCGCAAGGTCGGCGAGAACGACACCCTCTACGGGTCGGTGACCAACGCCGACATCGCGGAGTTGCTCACGCAGAAGGGATTCGAAGTCGACCGCCGCAAGATCCTGCTGCCCGATGCGATTCGCAGCCTGGGCGAGTCGCACGTACCCGTGAAACTGCATCGCGATGTCACGGCGCAGCTGAAGATCACGGTGGTGAAAGAGTAAGCGCGGTCGATCGACCGAGAAAAATTAACGCCGAGCACGACGATCGTGCTCGGCGTTTTCTTTTATACTGCGTTCTTCCCCAAGACCCAAGACCCAGGACCCAAGACCCAAGACCCAAGACCCAAGACCCAAGACCCGGATGGCACCCGAAACCGCAACCGCGCCGCAACGTACGTTGCCGCACAATCTCGAAGCCGAGCGCTCGGTCCTCGGCGCCATCCTGATCGACAACGACACCTTCAACGTGGCGGCGGCGATCCTCGATGCGCGCGCGTTCTTCCGCGACGCGCACCGCCGCGTGTTCGAACGGATGACCGATCTGTCGGAGCGGAGTCAGCCGATCGATCTGGTGACGTTGAAGGAGGAGCTCGAGCGGGCCGGCGAGCTCGAGGAAGTGGGCGGGCCGGCCTACATCGCGTCGCTCGTCGACGGCGTGCCGCGCTCGACCAACGTCGAGTATTACGCGCAGATCGTGAAGGAGAAGGCGACGCTGCGCAACTTGATCTTCTCGGCCAACAAGATCCTCGGCACGGCCTACGAGGCCGACCAGGAAGCGGATCTGATTCTCGACGAGGCCGAGAGCGCGATCTTCTCGGTAGCCGAAGACCGCATCAAGTCGGGCTTCGTGCCGATGTCCACGCTCGTGCGCGAGAGCTTTCCGAAGATCGAGCGGCTGTTCGAGCACAAGACGTTCATCACCGGCGTGCCGACCGGGTTCGACGACATCGATCGCAAGACGCGCGGCCTCCAGGCCGGCGACCTGGTCATCGTCGCGGCCCGCCCGTCGATGGGGAAGACCAGCCTCGTGCTCAACATGTGCCAGCACGTGGCCACGCACGGCGGCGTCGCCGGATTCTTCTCGCTCGAAATGTCGAAAGAATCGCTGTTCATGCGCATGCTGGCGTCGGAAGCGAAGATCGACATGTACCGGCTGATGAGCGGACAGATCGGCCAGAAGGAGTACGGCCAGATCACGCACGCCATGGAAACGCTGAGCGAGGCAAAGCTGTTCGTCGACGACACCGCCGGCATCGGCGCGCTCGAGATGCGCGCCAAGGCGCGGCGGCTGAAGGCCGAGCACGGCTTGAGCGTGCTCGCGGTGGACTACATCCAGTTGATGACCGGCCGCGGCCGCTTTGAGAACCGCACGCTGGAGCTGGCGTCGATCTCGCGATCGCTCAAGGGACTGGCCAAGGAACTGAGCGTGCCGATCGTCGTGCTGTCGCAGCTGTCGCGCGCGCCTGAGGCGCGGTCCGACAAGCGGCCGATGCTGTCGGACCTGCGTGAATCCGGCGCGCTCGAGCAGGACGCCGACGTGGTGATGCTGATCTTCCGCGAGGACATGTACAAGACCGACGACACGCCGTCGGATTCCGACGGCGTCGCGGAAATCATCGTCGCCAAGCAGCGCAACGGCCCGACCGGCATCGTCAAGCTGGCGTTCATTCGCGAGCAGACGCGCTTTGGAAATCTCGCGGCCGGCGGCTATTCGGAATAGGGTCTTGGGTCCTGGGTCTTGGGTCTTGGGTCTTGCGGTAATCTGATTTGGTGATCCGCTGTACCACAGCGCGTGTCGATCTCGCGGCTCTTGAAGCCAATTTCAAAGCCATCCACAGGTACCTTGCCACTGAAGCCGCGCTGAACCGGGGTGCCGGCCGCGGTCCGGCCGTGGCGCCCGGCATCATCGCCGTTGTCAAAGCGAACGCGTACGGCCATGGCGCCCGTCGCGTGGCCGCGACGCTCGAAGCGGCTGGCGCGACGATGCTCGCGGTGGCGGATATCGAGGAAGGCGTCGACCTCCGCAAGTCGGGCGTTGGCGCGCCGATTCTGATCTTCGGCGCGCTCAGCGTCAGCGACCTTGACGGTGTATTCGATCACAACCTCACGCCGACCATTTCAAGCCCGGCCACGGGTGAGGCGCTCCAGACCGCAGCAGCGAAGAGGAAGACCACGCTGCACTACCACCTCAAGATCGATACCGGGATGAACCGGCTCGGCTTCCGCCACGACAATCTGAAGCGGACGCTGCCGAAGCTGCTGGCGAGCGACAACCTGAGGATGGACGCGGTTCATACGCATTTCGCGACCGCCGACGAGCCCGGCAGCGAGGTCTTCGAGACGCAACGCACGCGTTTCCACGCGGCAGCCGCGACGCTCGATGAGCTCGGCGCCGGGCCGCGGTTGCGCCATGCGGCGAATTCGGCGGCGCTGTTGCGCGACTCGCGTGTGTGGTTCGACTTCGTGCGGCCCGGTCTTCTGCTGTACGGCCTCGTGCCGCCGCCGATGGCGTCGACCATCGAGTTGACGCCGGTGATGTCGCTCACCAGCCGCGTGGTGGCGGTGAAAGGCGTTCGCGTGGGTGAAACGGTCGGCTACGGCGGACGATTCACGGCCGATCGTCCGGTGACCCTGGCTGTCATTCCGGCCGGTTACGCTGACGGTCTCGATCGTCGTCTCGAGAACCACGGCCGCGTCTTGATCCGCGGCCGCCGCGTGAAGATCGCCGGCGCGGTCAGCATGGACATGCTGACCGCGGACGTCACGGACATCGGCGGCGTGGGCCCGGGAGATGAAGTCGTGTTCCTCGGCTCGCAAGGCGGGCAGCTGATCGACGCGCGCGAGATGGCGGCGTGGATTGGAACGATCCCGTACGAGATTCTGTGCCGCCTGGGATCGCGTGTGGAACGAAAGTACGACTGAGACGGACGCCACACACGGATCCTTCGTGTGTGGCGGCCGTCGAAGGTTATTGTTGGCGCGTCGGGCGCGTTGGATCAGGCGGCTCGGGCCGTGGATTGAACGCCACCCGCGCGAACGGAATCGTGAACTGCGTGCGTCCCGTCGCCAGATCAAACACCTCCACTGTCGGCAGCGTCGTCCGGATCACGCGACGCATCGCGCGGTCGCGGGCAATCAGCCGCGGCCGCCGCGGATTGGCCCGAAGTCTGTCATGCCAAGCACACGCCCTTCGATGCTCCAAACCATGACGCAGGGGTTGATGATGCTCCGCGCGTTCCCGGCGTTCACGATGCTGATCCGCACGCCCTGGCCGCGAGCGATTGAGAAAAGGCCGGTGCGGAATGGCGTCGGCTCGATTCCGGCCCACGCCGTTGACGGCGACAGCAGCGTCGCCACGCAGGTCACGGTGATGAGTCGCCGAATGTAGAGAGTCATGATTTGCCTCGATTGGAAGTCGTGAATCGCGCTATTTCATTGGCCGGGCGTCCGAGTGGGATCGGGCGGCTCGGGCTGTGGGTTGAACGCGACGCGCGCGAACGGAATCGTGAACTGCGTGCGTCCGGTTGCCAGATCGAACACCTCCAGCGTCGGCAGCGTGTTCCGGATCGTGCGGCGCATCGCGCGATCGCGAGCGGTCAGACCATCCTCGGGAACGGGCCCGCCATCATCAGGAACTGGGACGCCGCCCTCAGGCACGGGGAGGCCATCTTCGGGAATAGGCAGCAACGCCACTTCGACGCGCACCATCACGCGCCCATCGTTAGGCACGGGCCCGCCGCGAGGTCTGCCGTCGTTCGGAATTGGACCGAAGGCAGCCGACGCTCCGCGGCCACCGCGGATTCGCCCCGCGTCAGTCTCTGCCAGCACACGTCCGGCGATGTCCCAGATCTTGAAACAGGGATTGATGACGCTCCGCGAGTTGCCGGCGTTCACGATGCTGATCCGAACGCCTTGCCCATCCGCCACACTAAAGAGGCCTGTTCTAAACGGAGTGGGCTCGATGCCGGCCCGCAAAGCCGAAGTCGAGAACAGGATCGTGAAGCACGTTGCCACAACCAATCGCATGCGCATGGAAGCCTCCAGCATCGGTAGCCATCGAGCGATTAATCGACGACTCACGAGCTGTCCTGTAATGGCTGCGGGCGAAAAACCTTTCATCACGCGGCGGGCTTCCCACGTGTGCCCTTCGGCGCAGGACGGCTCGAATCCGAACGCCCGGATCTATGGCCGATCGCGAAAAACATTTCGTCTGCATCGCCATGACTTGTGGTGCCGCACCTTTGGCGTAGAATCGCCATCCGAGTGCGCGCCAACGTTGCCCGTCACCGGTGTGGCCAGGTCGTTCTCGCCGCGATGCTTGCGGCCGGTAGCGCCGCGGGTCAGATTGCGCCTGCGATCGTGATCGAAGACGTGCGGCCGGACTCCTCGGCCGCCAAAGCCGGTGTGTTGTCCGGCGATAACCTCGTGTCGTACGGCGCGAGCCCGATCACATCGCCCGCTTCATTGCAGGCACGCGAAGACAACACCTTCACCTCTGCGGCCATCGTCGTCCGACGTGGCCCCGAGACCATTACGATCAACGCTCCGGCCGGACGGCTTGGCATGGAGGTGCGGCCGTCGATGTCCTCAGCGGTGTTGGCGCTCTATGACGAGGGGCGAGCGGCGGAACGCGGAAAAAGGATCGACGAGGCGATCGCACGCTGGACGGCTGCCGCACGCGCGTCGATCGACCGTAAGGAGTCCGGCGTGGCCGCGTGGTTGCACGGTCGTGTTGGCGACCTCCACGAACGTGAGCGCCGATGGAGAGACGCGATTGCCTCACATGCCGCGGCCTGGCAACTGCTGGAGCCCGGGCTCGACACCGCGGCGAAGTCGCGCGCGCTCACCGCGCTCGGTCGTTGCAGTTTGAGCGCAAACGACCTGGCGGCGGCGCAGGAATGGTTCGAACGTGCCGGTGCTGTCGACGAGGCGGCCGGCAACGAGCGCTGGCTGGCCGCGGCGTTGACCAGCCGCGGCAACGTGGCCTACGACCGGGGCAACGTCGCCGTTGCGCGTGACTCTTATCAGCGTGCGCTGGCAATCAGGGACCGGATCCTGCCTGATTCACTGGAAGTGGCGGGAAGTCTCAACGGCCTCGGCAATGCCGACTACCGGAGCGGTGAGCTGGTCTCCGCCGTCGACCACCACTCGCGCGCGCTGGCCATTCGCGAGCGCCTGGCACCGGACTCGATGGACGTGGCGGCCAGCCTCAATAACCTTGGACTGGTGGCGACCGATCGCGGAGATCTTGATGCGGCGCGCGAGCATCACCTGCGGGCGATCCGGATCAAGGAACGGCTTGCGCCCGACTCGTTGTCGATGGCGTCGAGCCTCACCAACTTCGGTATGGTGGCCGGCGCGCGTGGCGACTCTGCAACCGCCCGGGACTATCACACCCGGGCGCTGCGCATCTACGAACGGCTTGGGCCAGGCTCGTTGGCGATGGCCGACGCGTTGAACAATCTCGCCAACTCGATCCGCGCTGAAGGCGACGAGGCATCGGCAGAGCAGCACCACCGGCGCGCACTGGAGATTCGCGAGCGTCTGGCGCCGGATTCGATGGTCCTGTCGGTCAGCCTCAACAATCTGGGCGATGCGGCGCGCCGCCGCGGTGCGTTAACGGCCGCGCGTGAACTGTACGATCGGGCGCTCGACATCAGGCAGCGGCGCGCGCCAGAGTCGATGAACGTCGCCGGTACTTTGAACAACCTGGGACTGCTCAGCGCTGCGGCTGGTGATCTGGCGGCGTCGCGCGAGTATCACCGCAGCGCTCTGGCCATTCGCGAGCGCCTCGCACCGGATTCTCTTGCCGTCGCTGCCAGCCTGAGTTTTCTCGGCGGCATTGCCCTGAAGGAAGAGCGTTTCGCCGAGGCGTTGGCCTTGCTCTCGCGCACCACGGCCATTGTCGAAAACCAGCGCTGGCAGGTGGCAACGGCGGATTCGCGGGCGCTGCTGATGGCGAACTACACGGCCGCCTACACTGGATTGATTCGTGCGCACACCGCTTTGGGCGATGTGCCTGCAGCCTTCGCCGGCGCTGAGCGGCTTCGTGCCCGCAGCCTGCTCGATGGTCTGAATGAAGCCGGCACGAAGATCCGGCAGGCGATCGATCCAGCGCTCCTGCAGCGGCAACGACGGCTCCGAGACGATGTCAACCTGATTGCCAATCGTCAGCAGCGCTTGCTCGGTCGCTCGCACACGCCCGCGCAGGCGGCCGCAATCAAGGAGGAGTTGCTCACCGCGCTGACGCGTCTTCGGGAACTGCAGGCCGAGATTCGCGATTCGGACCCGCGCTACGGCGCACTGACCCAGGTTGAACCGCTTGCCCTGTCGGCCGTGCAGCGCGATCTGCTGGACGACAACACCGTGCTCCTCGAGTACGTCCTCGGGGAGGAAGGGAGTTTCGTCTTCGCCATCACGAAATCATCGAGCCGCGCGTTCCAGCTGCCGGCCCGCGCGGAAATTCAGGCGGCGGCCCGGCGAGTGCACGAACTCATGATTGCCCGGCAGCCGAAGCCAGGAGAAACGGCGGCGGCGCGACGGGATCGTGTCGATCGCGCGAACCGTGACTACCCGGCGGCTGCCGGCGCGCTGAGTCGCATGGTGCTCGGCCCACTGGCCGATCAGTTCGGAGGTGGCCGGCGGCTCGTGATTGTGGCCGACGGCGCGCTCCAATACGTGCCGTTTGCCGCGCTGCCCGATCCGTCCGCGATCACACAGCCGCTGATCGTCGATCACGAGGTCGTCAACCTGCCGTCAGCGTCGGTGCTGGCTATCTTGCGCGAGCAGGCCCAGGACCGCGGCCGCCGTCCCGATCGACT
>Ga0187893_10012003_pt1 | contig 12411 bp, 11 predicted proteins | sample MA1701074metaG_FD_139574 | JGI IMG/M metagenome (GOLD analysis project Ga0187893, IMG submission 139574) | White microbial mat communities from a basaltic lava cave in the Kipuka Kanohina Cave System on the Island of Hawaii, USA - MA170107-4 metaG ...
CCGATCGCGCACGAGGCGCTCGCCGATCTGCTGGCGCGTCTCGTTGCCACCTTCCCTCACCTCGCGCCGGTCGAGCAGCCGCAGGATGTGGAAGCCGCCATCGCTCTGGATCGGGCCGGCGATGGTGCCGGGATCCAGCGTCACGACCGCATCGGCGATCTCCGGCGCGAGGTCGCGGGGACCGACCCAGCCGATGAGGCCGCCATTCGCGGCCGACGCCGCCTGCGAGAACTGGCGCGCGACGGCGGCGAAATCGCCGCCCTTCTTGAGCTGCTCGATCAATCGCTGCGCGGACTCCTGGACGGCTTCCGAATCCTTGGGATCATCGACGGACAGAAAGATTTCGGCGACCCGGTATTGGGTCGTGCCCTGAGCCTCCTCCGCCTGCCGCTGGGCATTGTCGATGTCTTCCTCGGTGATGACGATCGTCGGACGGAACCTCTGGCTCACCAGCATCACCCAGGCGATCTCCGTGCGGATCTGCTCCTCGAGCCAGGCCGGGTCGACATTGTTCTTCGCCAACGCGCTGCGGAACTCATCCAGGCTCAGGTTGTTGCTCTGGGCCAGCTGCGCCATTCGATCGTCGATGCGATCCTGGGACACGACGATGCCCTGCTGATCCGCCGCCTGCTGTCGCAGGCGTTCGTCGATCAACGCGCGCAGCACCTGCGGCCGCAGCCGCTGATAAGACTCGGGCGAGCTCTCCAGGCCACTCGAAGCGACAAGGATCTGCGTACGCTCGGCAACGTCGATCGCCGTGATGACCTCGTCATTGACGAGCGCGACGATGCGCAGCGCATCCTGGGCCGCGATGGGGCGAACCGCCAAGGCTGCCAGGATGGCGAGGGCGAGCCAGGAAAGTCGGGATGGCAGCTGAAACATGGTCCGATCATGAGCTTCCGATGGGTACCCGCCACTATAGGCGCGCGACCACCTCGGCACAATGCGCCCTGCCGTCGCAAAGGGGGGCACCACCGCGGCTCCCCGGCGGAAGGGATCAGACGGCGCCACGCGCCTAGCCGCCGATATCCGCGCCCAGATTCTTGAGGCCGATGGAGAACAGCACCTTCCAGTCGGGATCGCGCTCCTGGTCCTGATACTCCTCGTGTTCGATGGAGGCCCGAATTTCGAAGCACTCGTCCTCGTATTCGATGCCGATGCCGTAGGAGAGCGTGCGATCCGACTCGATGTCGTGCCGTCCGGCGATGAAGCCGGACCAGTTATCAGTGAATTGCGAGCCGAGCGTGCCGGCGATTTCCTCGCGGTCGCCGAATTCCGTGTTCGGATCGGCTTCCTGGCTGAGGAAGGCATAGGACAAATCCAGGCGCAGCAATGGCGGGCCGGCGCCGACCAGCACCTCGTTGCGGCGCGGGCTCAGCGAGTTGGCGTCGATGCGGAAGCGGTAGAGCAGGTCGAACTCCTCGATCGGCGACAGCTGCACCGAGCCGACGATGTCCGAAAGATGATCTTCGATGCCCGAGCCCGTGTCGAAGTTGACGTTGTCGTTGAACTGGTAGCTCTGGCCGAGGAACAGGCTGCCGTAGCCGCCCTCGTCGGTGATGAAGGTCCAGCGCAAGCCGTAGGTGGCGCGCTGGCCGGTATCGACGCGGTCGAGCCCGACGAAGCGGTTGGGATCGAACAAATTGGTCTCGTCGAACTCGATGTCCAGGCTGTCCTCGTTGGGGACGTCGCCGAAATTGCTCTTGTTGGGGGCGGCGGTGAGGGCCGCGATCGGCTCGACGACCTCCTGCCAGCCCTCGTGGTCGCGCACGAACGGATAGCGCCATTCCGCGGACACCTGCGGAAACAGCCGCGCGGAGACGCCCTCCTCGGTGGGGCCAGGGGGATTCGGATCGTCGGAGTTGGGATCGAAATCGTTGAACGAATAGACGTCGCCGCGCATGGTCGCGGACAGCGTGTAGATATCGCCCCACGACGAGGTATAGGGCATGCGCCAGCCGCCATTGACCGACACGCGCTGGACGTCGCGGCCCTCGATGCGCGACAGCGCCATGCCGTTGGCATCGAACGTGAAATAGCTGCCGAGGGCCACCGGCTCGCTGACGTAGCTGTAGTCCATGAGCGGCGCCACGATCGGCGTCTCGTCGTTGATGTCGTTCGCCCGCGTGCCCTGGAAGGCGTAGCTCTGGAACGACGCGTAGCTGCGGCGGTCGAACATCTCGGCGAAGGCACGGCTGGTGAGCGTACGCTCGTTGGAGAAGTCGAACAGGCGCTCGTAGGTCTTGTCGGTCGCGCGTTCGAGATCGAAACCCCACCGCCAATTGCGGTCGACGTCGAAGCGGCCGAAGGCGTCGATGTGGCCGCGGAAATCGCCGTCGTTGAGGCCGACGTCCGGCACGTTCTCATCGGCGAAGTTGCCGCTGGCGGCGATGGCGAAGCGGCCGTCTTCGACCCGCTGGCGATAGGTGCCGTAGAGCACCGGGTATTCGTTGGTCGAGATGATCGGCGAGATCGTCAAATCCTTGTCCGGGGCGATGGCCCAGAAATAAGGCGTCTCCATGTGCACGCCGAGGTCGTCGTCATAGCCGAACTTCGGCGCCAGGAACCCGGAGGCGCGCTTCACGGTGCCGTCGGGATGCTGGAAATAGGGCGTGTAGATGAGGGGGACGCCGAAGAATTCCAGCCAGGCGTCCTCGTACTCGACAATGTGCTCGGCCTCGTTGTAGGTGACCTTGACCGCCTTGATCTGCCAGAGCGGCGCCCGCGTCGGATCTTTCGGGCACAGCTCGCAGGGCGAATAGACGGCGTAGTTGAACTCGTTGACGGCACCGCCGGTCCGCGTTCCGGAGGCGGCGGCCAGGCGCGACTGGTCGGCGAGCAGCAGGCGGATGCTCTCGATGGCCGCTTCCTTGAAGTCCTCCGTGAGCTCGACATGATCGGCGAAGACGGTGTTGCCGTTTTCGTCGGTCAGGCTCACGTTGCCCGATGCGGTGACCGTGCGTGCGTTCTCGTTGTAGGACACGGTATCGGCGTGGAGAACGCGGTCGCCGCGGGAGATCTCGACGTTGCCCCGCGCCGTGACGACGCCGAGATCGCGGTCGTACGTGACCTCGTCGGCCAGGAGCAGGACCGGGATCTCATCGGTCGGTGCCGGTTCCGTCGGATCCTGGGCGCGACCGGTTCCGGCCAGCGCCATCAGCACGCACGCAAGCACGCTCGCCAGAAGCCAGCCGCGCATCATTGGACCGTCGCCCCCTATGGCCCGATTCGCCGACCGGACTAGAGCAGGAATTGCCGGGCATTTCTAGAGTCCGGTCGGATCGATCGCGCGCGGACGGCTTTATCCGCCCCGGCCGCTGTGCTAGAGGACGGGCAAATAGTGCGGCAGCGGCGGGCCGAAGCGCTCGCCGCGCGTCATTTCACCAAGCGGATGCAACCCATGAAAATCTCGTTCTCGAAAATCGAACTGCCGGCCGGCGGCGCCATCGTCGTCGGCGTCTATGACGACCGGAAGCTGACGCCGACGGCGGCGCAGCTCGACAAGCAGACGAAGGGGGCGGTCGAACGCGCGCTCGGCGCCAGCCGCTTCAAGGGCAAGCCGGACGACATGCTGACGGTGCTGGCGCCGGCCGGCCTGGAGGCGAGCCGCATCGTGCTCGTCGGCCTCGGCAAGCCGGGCGGGCTCGATGCCCTGGCCGTCCAGGCCCTCGGCGGCCGCCTGGCGGCGGGTCTGGCGAACACCGGCGAGACGGCCGCCTCGGTCGCCATCGACGACGGCACGGACCAGAAGGTGCCGACCGCCGAGCAGGCCGCCCACCTCGCCTATGGCGCCCGGCTGCGCAGCTACCGCTTCGACAAGTATCGTACCACCGAGAAGCCCGAGGCGAAGCCGAGCCTGAAGAAGCTGACCGTCATGTGCAGCGATCCGAATGCGGCGAAGAAGGCCTATGACCCGCTGCAGAAGGTGAGCGAAGGCGTGTTCTTCACGCGCGATCTCGTCTCGGAGCCGTCCAACGTGATCCACCCGGAGACGCTGGCGCAGGAGGCGCAGAAGCTGTCCGACCTCGGTGTCAAGGTCGAGGTGCTCGGCGAGAAGAAGATGCGCGAGCTCGGCATGGGCGCGCTGCTCGGCGTCGGCCAGGGCAGCGAGCGCGAATCGCAGCTCGTCGTCATGCAGTGGGAGGGTGCGCCCGATGCCCGCGGCAAGGCGCCGGTCGCCTTCGTCGGCAAGGGCGTCACCTTCGACACCGGTGGCATCTCGATCAAGCCGGCCGCCGGCATGGAGGAGATGAAGTGGGACATGGCCGGCGCCGGCGTCGTCATCGGCCTCATGCATGCGCTCGCCTCGCGCAAGGCCAGAGTAAACGCGGTGGGCATCGCCGGGCTGGTCGAAAACATGCCCTCGGGCACGGCGCAGCGGCCGGGCGACGTGGTGAAGTCCATGTCGGGCCAGACGATCGAGGTGATCAACACCGATGCCGAAGGCCGGCTGGTGCTGGCCGATGCCCTCTGGTATTGCCGCGACCGCTTCAAGCCGCAGGCAATGATCGATCTGGCGACGCTCACCGGCGCGATCATGGTGTCGCTGGGACGCGAGCATGCCGGCCTGTTCTCGAACAACGACGCCCTGGCCGAACGCCTGCTGGCCGCCGGCAAGGCGGTGGGCGAGCCGCTTTGGCGCATGCCGCTCGGCGAGGCCTACGACAAGCTGATCAACTCCGACATCGCCGACATGAAGAACGTCGGCAACCGCTATGGCGGCAGCATCACGGCGGCGCAGTTTCTGCAGCGCTTCGTCAAGGACACGCCATGGGCGCATCTCGACATTGCCGGCATGGCCTGGGCGGAGAAGGACTCGGCCGTCGTCCCGAAGGGCGCCACCGCCTATGGCGTGCGGCTGCTGGACCGGTTCGTGGCGGACAATTACGAGGAGCGGTAGGGGCGCGCTGCGCGCGCCCGCGGGCGGCCACGCGGGGCCGCCCCTACATTCCCATGACCGAGATCCGCTTCTATCACCTCCAGCGCACGGCGCTCGAGGCGGCCCTGCCGCCGATGCTCGAGAAGACGCTGGAGCGCGGGCAGCGGGCGGTGGTGATGGCGGGATCGGAGGAGCGGGTCGAGCACCTCACCGACCATCTCTGGACCTACAACGACCGCAGCTTCCTGCCGCACGGCAGCGCCCGCGACGGGCATGCGGACATGCAGCCGGTCTGGCTGACCACGGCCGATGAGAATCCGAACGGCGCGCAGGTGCTGTTCCTGACGGACGGCACGACCTCCGGGCATGTGGCCGACTATCAGCTGTGCGTCGAGCTGTTCGACGGCAACAACGAGCCGGCGGTGCAGGCCGCCCAAGAGCGCTGGAAGGACTACAAGAACGGCGGCCACCAGCTGACCTACTGGCAGCAAACGCCCGCCGGCCGCTGGGAGCAGAAGGCGACGGGTTGATGAGGATCGCGTTTGCCAAGCCCGGCCTGCCCAAAGGCGGGACGATCGCCGTGCCGGTGAGCGAAGGCGGCAAGCTCGGCCCGACCGCGGCGGATCTCGATCGCCGCATCAAGGGCGCACTGACGCGGGCGGCCGCATCCAGCCGCTTTGCCGGCAAGCTCGACGAGACCTTGTCGGTGGTGGCGCCGCGCGGCATCGGGTGCAGCCGGGTGGTCCTCGTCGGCGCCGGCAAGATCGGCGCGTTCGACGCGCTGGCCGCGCAACGAGTCGGCGGTGCGCTGATCGCACACCTGGCGCGCAGCGGTGAGACCGATGTCGCGGTGGCGCTCGACATCGTCGATGGGGGCAGCACAGGCACGGCCGAGTGTGCGGCCCACCTGGCCCATGGCGCGCGGCTGCGCGGCTACCGCTTCGACAAATACCGCACGCGCCAGAAGCCGGAGGAGAAGCCGAGCCTGCGGCGGCTGACGGTTCAGGTGCCGGATCCCGGCGCGGCGCGGCGCGCGCATGCGCCTCTGGCGGCGGTCGAAGACGGGGTGGTCGCCGTCCGCGATCTCGTCAGCGAGCCGGCCAACGTGATCAATCCGGCGTCCTTCGCCGCCGCCGCGCGGGAGCTGACCGCGCTCGGGGTCAAGGTCGAGGTGCTCGACGCCGGCAAGCTGCGCAAGCTCGGCCTCAATGCCATGCTCGGCGTCGGCCAGGGCAGCGCGCACGAACCCAAGCTGGTGATCCTGCAATGGTCCGGCGCGGACAGGAAGGCGCCGCCGGCCGCCTTCGTCGGCAAGGGCGTCACCTTCGATTCCGGCGGCGTCTCGATCAAGCCGGCCCAGGGCATGGAGGAGATGAAGACCGACATGGCCGGCGCCGCCGCCGTCCTCGGCACCATCCGATCCTTGGCGGCGCGGCGGGCGCGGGCGAATGCCGTCGGCGTGTGCGCCATGGTCGAGAACATGGTCTCCGGGCGGGCGCAGCGGCCGGGGGACGTGGTGCGATCGGCATCGGGCCAGACCATTGAAGTCGTCGACACCGATGCGGAAGGGCGGCTCGTGCTCAGCGACGCCCTCTGGTATGCGCAGGACCGCTTCAAGCCGCGGGCCATGATCGACCTGGCGACCTTGACCGGCTCGATCGTCGTGGCGTTGGGGCATGAATATGCGGGCCTGTTCGCGAACGACGACAGGTTGGCGGAGCAGCTGACCGCAGCTGGCGCGGCAACCGGCGAGCGGCTGTGGCGCATGCCCGCCGGCGAGGCCTATGACGAGCGCATCAAGTCCGACATCGCCGACATGAAGAACGACGGCGGCCGCTGGGGCGACAGCATCAATGCGGCCGTCATGCTCAAGCGCTTCGTCGGCAAGACGCCCTGGGCCCACCTCGACATCGCCGGTGTCGCCTGGACGAACGAGGACCGGCCGACGGCACCGAAGGGCGCCACGGGATTCGGGGTCAGCTTGCTCGACCGCTTCGTCACCGATTGTTACGAGGAGCGTTGAACGCCGCAATCGCCTCGATGCGAATGCGACGCTACGAACGGGTCAGGATTGGGATGGTTGTGGAGAGAACCGGGGGGTGTGTTTGCGGCTCGATCCGGTTCAGGACAACCGGGGAACCGCTACGAGTCACGATTTGCCACTGCAAATGGTGCCAACGCAGAACCGGAACGGCCTTTGGTACGGAGGTTGTCTTCGACAGCGCCCAGATCGAAATGATAGGGCAAGAGATTACGCACTATCGACACGTCTCCGACGAGTCCGGGCGATGGCTCGATATCCAGTTCTGTCGTCGGTGCGGTAGCAACCTCGGCTTTACCTTGGAGGCAGCGCCAGGGTTGCGAACTTTGCCAGCGGGTACTTTTGACCACCCCGACTGGATCCGAGCAGAGCGTTACAAATTCCGGCATGTCTATCTTCGGTCGCGGCGGGAATGGTCGGACCTGTCGCCCTCCGTCGAAGCGTATGAACATCACTTTCGCAAGTAACCGCGCGCCATTGCGACCAGTCAACTCTCGATGACGTGGTTGATGCCGCCGCGGCGGCGGCGGTTTTCCTCCTCGCTGTAGAAGGGGTCGGCGTGGATGTCGGCGGCGGGGACGCCGCGAGAGCGCAGCTGCGCGACCGCTGCTTCGACCATGGGCGGCGGCCCGGCAAGATAGATCTTGCTTCCCACGGGACTGCCGATGTCGGCGAGCACCGCGTCGCCGACGAGGCCGGTGCGCCAGCGCGACGCGCCTGCAGGCTCGGCGACGACGGGAACGAATCGGAAGTTGCCATACGTGGCGGCGAGCTGCGTGAAGTGTTCGACGAGATAGAGATCGCGCTCGATGCGAACCCCGAAATAGAGGTGAACGTCCTGCGCCAAGCCCAGGTGCAGTGCAGTTTCGACAATCGATTTCATCGGCGCCAGGCCCGAACCGCCGGCGAGGGCGATGATCGAGCCCGGATGTTCCGGACGCAGGTAGGCGTCTCCCATCGGGCCCGACACCGTGACCGTTTCGCCGAGCGCAAGCCGGCGCACGGCGTAGCGGCTGGCGCCATCGCCGACATCGCGGATGTGGAACTCGAGGAACGGCTCGTCCGGCGCGCCGGCCATCGAATAGTCGCGCGGCGGCAGCGTGCCGAAACCGAGCTTGGCGTATTGGCCGGCGCGAAAATCGAATCGCGCGTCAGCCGGCGCTGCCAGCCGCAGGATGCGAATATCGTCGGTGGCCTGTACCAGGTCGACGACTCGGCAGGCGATATGGCGTGTCGCTCGAAGCATCGTCACGTCAGGGTTCCGAAGTGCGCGCCTGAATTCCGCCGCTACGCGTTCAGCGCCGACTCGATCGCTCCGGTAATCTCGGGATCGAGCGGGTCGACATCCGACGGCCAGAGGGCGGCGAGGCTTCCGTCGGGTGCGACGAGATATTTGTGGAAGTTCCATTTCGGCGTCGCCGCCTCGCCGAGTTCTGTCTCGATCCACCGATAAAAGGGATGGGCGGCACCGCCGATCACCGTCTGCTTGGCGGTCATCGGGAAATCGACGCCGTAGTTGGTTCGGCAGAAGGATTGAATCGCCCGGTCGCTGCCGGGCTCCTGCCCCCCGAAATCGTTGGCGGGCACGCCGAGCACGATCAATCCGCGGTCACGGTATCGGCGCCACAGCTCCTCGAGGCCGGCATATTGCGGCGTGTAGCCGCACTCCGACGCCGTGTTGACGATCAGAATCGGCTTGCCCTTGAAATCGGCGAGCCTGAGCGTGCCCCCGTCGATCGCGGGAAACGAGAACTCGTGCGCCGAATTGGCGGCCGCCGTCACGGCGCCGCCGCCGTGGCGCTGTGTGAACCCGGCCGCAGCGCCAGCTTGAGGCCGACGACCTGATAGATATCGAGGCCCGTGATATCGACGATATCACGCAGGCGCAGCGACGTTTCCGTCAACAGGACCCGGGCGTGGTCGTGCGGGTCCATGCGCCGCCCGTTCTGCCGCTGAACGTGATCCCGGCGTCGGCGCGCCGCGGCCTCTTCCGCGGCGCCGAGCCCGCGCGCCCGGGCCTCGGCAAGCGCCGCCTCCCGCTGCAGCTTGGCCAGCCGGATCGCGATATCCGTGAGATGCATGAAGCGCCCGACCTCGGGCGGATCGTAGTCGGCAAACCAAGTTCGCCCGCCCATGGTCTCCGACATCGGTGACGGACCGCGGTGTTCCGGCCGGACCGGTGGCGGTTGGTCATCCCCGGCCGCCGCTTCCTCCACCGTCATCCCGCGGCGCGCGGCCAGACGCGTCGCCGCTGCAAACGCGTTCGCGCGCTCGCCGGCGAACGGGCTCTCGGCAGCCAGTCGCAGTAGGCCGTGGAATCGCTTGCGCTCGGCGTCGGTGAAGGACGGGATGGCTGCCTCCAAATTGGGCTGCGCCGCCGCGACGCCCTCGCGTCGGCGCGGCCCGCTGTATTGTCACGTCCGTAAGTTTAACGAACGGTCAATTCACACACCAGGGCACAAGTTCTGCTATACTGTGCGATTGATGTGACAGGACGTGTGGCGCGGCCGCCGACCGGCCGAAATGAGCAATGACCGAAATTCGCGAAGCCAAGTTTCTGATCGGGCAGATCGTCAAGCACCGTGTTTATCCTTTCCGCGGCGTCATCTTCGACGTCGACCCGGTCTTCAACAATACCGAGGATTGGTACCAATCGATTCCGCCGGAAATCCGGCCGCGCAAGGACCAGCCCTTCTACCACCTTCTGGCGGAGAACGCGGAGACCCAGACGACCTACGTTGCGTATGTCTCCGAGCAGAATCTCCTGGTCGACGACAGCGGGAAGCCCGTGAAGCATCCCTCGGTGCGGGAGCTTTTCACTCGGCTCGAGAAGGGTCGCTACATCCCGAAGCCGCGCGCGCCGAACTGACGCATCACCGGGCTTGCGTGCCGAATTTGTTCCTTTCGTGCCGGACATCTTGAACGCATAGGTTAAGCACGCCACATGATTTCGCGGATGCCCGAGGACGGGCAGACGATCTTGTTCGAGCATTCGGATGTAGCAACGTCTGCGTAGGATGTTCGTGACTGTTGGCGGGACGATCCGCCCACCGGAGGCGACGTTTCCCGCCGCCCGGCCCACGCTCCCGAAGTAACGACAGCCCTCCGAACCATCGTGTGACTTGTGCCGCGCGGCCCTGTGCCGTAGCGGTGCCGGATCACGCCGTCATGGCATGGGCGTTGGAAAAAAGGAGTGAGCGAACATGTGGGTCGTCTATGGTGTTACCGCTGTTGCCGCAGCCATCGTGATCCTCGGCCTTGCCGGGTTCCGGATCGCCCAGGAATACGAGCGCGGCGTCGTTTTCCGACTCGGCCGCTATCAAGCGGTCCGCGGTCCGGGCTTGTACTGGAACATCCCGCTCATCGAATGGCAGCGGAAGCTCGATCTGCGCATCCAGACCGTCGGCGTCGAGCAGCAGGAGTCCATCACCAAGGACAGCGTCACCATCAAGGTCGACGCCGTGCTGTGGTACCGCATCGTCGATCCGGCCAAGGCAGTGATCGCCGTGCAGAACTATCGCGCGGCCGTCTATCAGATGGCGCTGACCACGCTGCGCAACGTCATCGGCCAGCACCTGCTCGACGAGGTGCTGAAGGAGCGCGACCGAATCAACGACGTGCTGCGCCAGCTGGTCGATACGGCCACCGAGGAGTGGGGCATCAGGTTCGAGGTGATCGAGATGAAGGACGTCGAGATCCCCGAAGCCATGCAGCGGGCCATGGCGCGCGAGGCCGAGGCGATCCGCGAGAAGCGCGCGCGGATCATCAAGGCCGAGGCCGAACTCGAGGCCTCGCAGAAGCTGGCCGAGGGCGCGCGGCAGATGGGCGAACACCCGCTGGCGCTGGAGCTGCGGCGCATGCAGATGATCACGGAGGTGGGTGCCGAGAAGAACTCGACCACGATCATGCTGATGCCGTCGGATTTCGTGACTCTGGCCAACGGCCTCACGCGCTTCCTCGATCGCACCGCGAGGTAGCTGCATGCACCGGAAGGGGTGGGTCCTGCGCCGCCCTTCCGGCTGTGCCACCGGCAGGGGGAGCGGAACATATCCCGGCGCGCGGGCTTAATACATCTGCACACCAACATCCTGCGGCCCATGCATGCCCGATGCGGCCACACCTCCCTCTGTCCAGTTTCTGGAGCATGGCGGCACGATCTTGCCGGCCGTCCAGGTCGATGCCTACAACGCCGAGCTCCGGGAGGCGAACGGGTTCGTCGGCGATCGCGCGAGCCGGCGTGGATTCATCAACATCGTCGACGATTGGCGCGACCGGCTGCGCCGCGTGAGCGATGATCCGCTCGGCGATGTTCCGACGGAAAAGATCAGCAAGAAGGCGTTGGACAAACTGCTGAACTCAGAGGAGCCGGAGATCGTCGGCATCATGCATGGGGCGGTCGAAGAGTTCGCGCAAGAGCTGGCGACGGTCATCCGACGGCTGTTGCGCCAGCAGGCGTGGCGCGATACCGAACGCATCGTCGCCGGCGGCGGCCTGCGCGCGAGTCGCATCGGCGAAATCGCGATCGGCCGCGCCGCAGTATTGCTCAAAGCCGACGGCAACGACATCGATCTCGTACCGATCCGCCACCATCCCGACGAGGCGGGACTTCTCGGCGCGGTGCAGCTGGCGCCGGGCTGGATCTTTGCGGGCCATAACGCGATCCTTGCCGTCGACATTGGCGGCACGAACATTCGAGCCGGCGTGGTGGATCTCGGCATCAAGAAGAAACGCGATCCATCGGCTGCGCGAATCTGGAAGTCCGAACTATGGCGTCACAGCGCGGACAAACCGACTCGCAAAGCGTGCGATTGAACGGCTGATCGACATGCTCCGCGGCCTGATCCGTGCCGCCGAGAAGGACAAGCTCAAGCTAGCGCCCTTCATCGGCATCGGATGCCCCGGGCTGATCCGAAAGGACGGCCGCATCGCGCGCGGCGGACAGAACCTGCCGGGCAACTGGGAGAGCCGACGCTTCAACCTGCCGAAGCAGATGCGCGACGCCATCCCGGAGATCGATAGGCACGAGACCGTGGTCGTCATGCACAACGATGCGGTGATCCAGGGGTTGAGCGAGGTGCCGTTCATGCGGGACGTCCGCCGCTGGGGTGCATTGACGATCGGCACCGGGCTGGGGAACGCGCGGTTCACGAATACATCCGAGTAGGTCCTACCGACGCGCGACGATGCGAGGCGGTCACTCCTCCGGGTGGGGCAGGCACGGCCGGTTTCCGGCGGTGTCGGCAGCTCGGCGCGCCGCGGCATTCATGTCGGGGTCCGGTTCGATTCGATCGGTGACGCAAATCTCCTCCGGCGTGATCTTCGCCACGGCGAGATAGGACGTGATTGCGCTGGCATCGTCGCCTTCGCTGGCGTTCACGCGGACGACCAAGGCGACGGGGACACGCTCGCCGTCGCGGTCGATCACACGCCATTCGGCTTTCGTCCCCAAGTTCGAGAAGGCAAAGGTGACGACCTGCCAGTAGTCGAGGGC
>Ga0187893_10012004_pt1 | contig 12411 bp, 10 predicted proteins | sample MA1701074metaG_FD_139574 | JGI IMG/M metagenome (GOLD analysis project Ga0187893, IMG submission 139574) | White microbial mat communities from a basaltic lava cave in the Kipuka Kanohina Cave System on the Island of Hawaii, USA - MA170107-4 metaG ...
CAGCGCTTCGACTTCGGCATGATCGCCGCCGAACTGGCGATGATAACCGGTGCCGACGATCTCGCCGTCTTTCACCACCACGGCGCCGACCATCGGGTTGGGGCTGACGTAACCGCAGCCGGCGGCCGCGAGCTCGAGCGCTTTTTGCAAATAGGCGCGATCTTCCGGCGTGAATCGCAAAGTGAGCATGTCCTTTCCTGAAAATTTTTCCAAAAGTTATGGAGTTAATACCCCGATTTTGTTTTATATTTTTTAAAGGAAAGTCGGGGTGTATTGATAAAGGTAATATAGGCAGAATTTGGTTTGGTGTCAAGGGGAAGCAAGTGGCAAGTGAGCAAGATGCAAAAACAAAACATCATTCACGAAAGCAAAAAAAATATACAGATGATGAGTTTAATAAATCTGGTGATCTTTTATACACACCAAGACCACCAATCTATATGGTGTCATCATAAAAAAGATACAATATATTGAAAATTTATGAAAATTTCCCTTGCAAATTACAGAACGGTGTATTATATTTCACATTGGCAACAAAAACCGATTTTCCGCAACAGGGTTCGTAGGGTTGCAAGGAGATCGGATTTTTTTTGCCAACCTTCAAAAGGTCAAATTTATTATAGCTTGGTCTTTGGAAGACAATGACCGTGCGTTTTGGGCTTTCGGACGAGGTTCCATCGCTGCGGCGCGAACAGACTAAGGATGGAACTTTGTGTCTGAGTGTACAAACGCCTATCACGGAGGAAGCACATGGCCTCAAAACTGCATCAATCCCCCCAGCTTGACAATCTCGAAGTCGCTGTTCAACTCACGGATGACGAAGCCGTTGATAAGGAGATCAATTCAAAGACCGCATCCAAGTTTGCTCCTACTGAAAAAGGTAAAGGTCTGACTCTCACTCGTTTTTTCACAACAGGAGCCGGACATCCCTTTGATGAGTTGAATTGGGAGCGGCGTAACGCCGTCATCACCAATGAAAAAGGGGAAAATTTTTTCGAACAAAACGATGTGGAAGTGCCAACCACATGGTCGCAAATGGCGACAAACGTGGTCGTGAGCAAATATTTTAATGGCAAGCTCGGCACACCCAATCGCGAAAGCAGCGTGCGGCAAGTGATCGACAGAGTGGCGCGCACCATTCGGATGTGGGGAGAAAAAGACAGTTACTTTGCCACGTTCGAGGACGCCAATATTTTTTATGAAGAGTTGGTGCACTTGCTGGTGAGCCAGAAAATGGCATTTAACAGCCCGGTTTGGTTCAATTGTGGAATCGAGGAGAAACCGCAATGCTCGGCGTGTTTTATCAATTCCGTCGAAGATCGGATGGAGTCCATTCTTGAGTTGGCGAAAACCGAGGGCATGTTGTTCAAATGGGGTTCGGGTACCGGCTCGAATCTCTCGACCTTGCGCTCTTCGAAAGAGAAATTGTCGAGCGGCGGTACTGCCAGTGGTCCGGTGAGTTTTATGCGTGGATATGATGCATTTGCCGGCGTCATCAAAAGTGGCGGCAAAACTCGTCGCGCTGCCAAGATGGTCATTCTCAATGCCGATCACCCTGACATTGTCGAGTTCATTAATTGCAAGGCCAACGAAGAGAAAAAAGCCTGGACGTTGATCGACGCCGGTTACGACGGCTCGTTCAATGGCGAAGCCTATCAATCTATTTTCTTTCAAAACGCCAATCACAGCATCAGAGTCACAGATGAGTTCATGCGGGCGGCAGAAAACGACGGCCCTTGGCAAACGCGCGCCATCACGACCGGTGAGGTGATGGATACTTATCGCACCCGTGATCTGATGCATCAAATTGCCGAAGCGGCATGGTTATGCGGTGACCCCGGCGTACAATTCGACACCACCACCAATGTGTGGCACACCTGTCCGAATAGTGGTCGCATCAACGCGAGCAATCCTTGCAGTGAATATGTTTTTCTTGATGATACGGCTTGCAACCTCGCCTCGCTTAATCTCATGAAATTTCGTCATGAAACCGGTGAGTTCGACATCGAAGCATTCAAACACGCCGTGCATATCACGATTATTGCCCAAGAGATCCTCGTCGATAATGCCAGCTATCCAACGCCGGCAATTGGCCACAAGAGCCATGAGTTTCGTACGCTGGGATTAGGCTATGCCAATCTCGGCGCATTTTTGATGGCGTCTGGTCTTCCTTATAACAGCGATGCCGGTCGCGCTTATGCGGCTGTGCTCACAGCACTGATGTGCGGTCAAGCTTACAAAACTTCGGCGCTCATCGCCAGCAAACTTGGCCCATTTCCAGCTTATGAGTTGAATCGCAAGCCGATGCTCAACGTGATCAAAAAACACAGTGAGCATGTCAATAATATTGATCGCTCGTTGCTCGTTCCAGAACTTTTTCAAACGTCAAAAAAAGTTTGGGATGAAGCTTATACACTTGGTAGTGAATATGGATACAAGAATGCACAAGTGACGGTATTGGCGCCGACCGGCACAATCGGTTTTATGTTGGATTGTGATACCACCGGTGTGGAGCCTGACATCGCGCTAGTGAAATACAAACGACTGGTTGGCGGCGGTATGATGAAGATCGTCAACCAAACCGTACCGGAAGCTTTGCGCAAGTTGGGTTATTCGCCAGAACAAAGCAAAGCCATTCTTACCTATATCGACAAGAATGACACAATTGAAGGCGCGCCAGGCTTGAAACCAGAGCATTTGCCGGTGTTCGATTGCGCTTTTAAACCAGCGAATGGCACACGCTCGATTCATTATATGGGCCACGTCAAGATGATGGCCGCGGTGCAACCGTTCCTCTCCGGCGCGATTTCCAAAACGGTGAACATGCCGAACGACGTCACGCCCGATGACATCGCGAACACCTACATTGAGGCGTGGAAACTCGGCCTGAAAGCCATTGCCATTTATCGCGACGGCTGCAAGCGCACGCAGCCATTGTCGACCAGTTTGGATGCCTCCAATGGCAAGCAATCAGTCACCGGTAATCAGTCACCAGTCACCAGTTACCAGCAACCAGCGACCAGCAAGCCCGCGCGTCGTCGACTGCCAGACGAGCGCAGGTCGATCACACACAAATTCAGCATCGAGGGCCACGAAGGATATATTACCGTCGGTATGTATGAAGATGGAACTCCTGGGGAAATTTTTGCGGTGATGGCCAAAGAAGGCTCTGTGGTTTCGGGATTGATGGATTCTTTTGCCACGGCTATTTCGCTGGCGCTGCAATATGGCGTACCATTGCAAGTGTTGGTGCGAAAATTTATTCATACGCGTTTTGAACCTGCCGGATTCACCAATAATCCTCAAATCCGGATTGCCAAGAGCATTATGGACTATATCTTCCGCTGGCTGGCGCTGAAATTTTTGCCCGAAGAAGAAAGGTCACAGGTGCTTGCGGAGCCAACTGAAGAAAAAGCGAACGGCACAGTAATTAAAACCTCGACAAGCAATGGCACCGCTATTGAGCTTGAAGCGAAAATTTTTACGAGCCAAGCGGACGCTCCGCCATGCCACGAGTGCGGCAGTGTTATGGTGCGCAATGGCAGTTGTTACAAATGCGTCAATTGTGGCTCCGCAAGTGGATGTTCATAATTCAGTTTTTTTTGCGATCTGATTTTCTGTTGACCTCACACTATCCCTGACTGCAGAAACAAAGGGCATTCGGCTCACGCTTGATGCCCTTTGTCATTTTGCGGGGAAAACTCTTTTCAAGGGCTCCCACCAACGTTCTCCCCTTTTGCAGATTACAAAGTGTTTTTTGTATCCCTCAAAGTGCCTTTTCGTAAAATGCTACTCAAAGTCTGTAGATTTATTGTTGTCAATATTGTAAAATAATTTCAAATAAATGAACGCTCAAAGCCCATATCTCTCAAAACTGAAATTTTATCGTTCAAAAACTCCAGCGCTTATAATTTTTTATGAAGACTTTGGTTGCTTTTGGTAAGTCAGTCAGAACTCAGAGGCAAAAAATGAGAATATCTCAGGAGGAACTGGCATTTCGCTGCGGATTACATAGAACTTACATTGGTAGCATTGAAAGAGGAGAACGAAATGTAAGTTTATTGAATATTTTTAAAATCTGTAAGGCGCTTGAGATTAAACCTGATATGCTTTTCAAAAACGTTTTGAAATATACAGAGAAAGAAAATCTAGCGGAATCCTAACTAATGCACATCGCTGAAAAATCATCGGCCGCTTAAATTTGACTCTCTTTATCGCAACGTGGACGAGCCACAACCAAAAGGTTTTAAAAAATTTCCCAACGGATAGAAACAACCCAACGGATTGCATCGCCGCTTAATTTTGCCCTACAAATAACTTGCAACGAAAAGAGAACCGCAACGAAAGAAGCTTTGGAGACAGCGCCAATTGTCGTTGCTCACAGAAAAGGAACTGCCACAGAAAAAAGCACACGGATTAAAAAACCACACGGATTTCTTTTTCTTGAATTTGATCCCTTGATAACATTTTGTTATATTTTCTCTTGAATCAACACCTCAGGAATAAAGTTATGACAAACAAACTGTTGACCGAGAAATATAGCGAACGCATCGCGGGAGTTTTGAATTGCTATGATCGCGTTATCATCATCGGCACCTTGCCTTACTTTTGTCATGCGGATGGCATGACCGCTTATCTGAACGCGCACCATATCAAAATTTTCGATTACTTCAAATTCGTGAAGCCTTTACGTGAAGCCATTCGTACCACTACAGAAGCCTTGGAGAAAGCTCACGGCCTCAAAATCGAATTTGTTCGCAAAAAACATTTTGACAAGGAAAAACGCATCCACGCCGTTTTGAAGCAACGTGGCGATCATCCGGGTTTAGTCTATATCTTCTCGGCGATGGAATCCTGCACCGCCTACAAACCGTGGTACGACAAAAAGACCGGAAAAACTTATTTGAAATATGTCGATGGCAAATGCCTGCATTATTACTTTTATTTCATCGATGAGGAACTCGGGCTATGTCATTTGCGCGTTCCGACCTGGGCACCGTTTCAATTGCAATTTTATTTCAACGGGCATTCGCTCTTAGCCAACAGTCTCCAACGAAACAAGATGGCCTTTGAACGACTGGACAACGCCTTTCTCAACATTGCGAATTTTGACCGCGCCAATCAGATCGCCTGGCACTTCAATCCCGCGAAGCTACATCGCAAACTCGACGGCGTTGTCAAACGCTATTGCCCGATTCTCACGAAGCTGGAAATGGCTTATCATTGGAGCCTGTGCCAGGTGGAATATTCCACTGACATCGTTTTCAAACGGCGACAAGATTTGCAAGCGATTTATCCGCATTTGCTCGAATTTTTAATTCACTCTGTTAAACCAGAGAATATCGCCAGTTCCCTGGGGAAAAAGCTTCATGGCAACTACACGGGCGAAATGGGGAATAACTTCAACGTGCGCATTCTGGGAACGCGCATTAAACATAGCATGGGGTCGGTGACGATCAAGATGTATGATAAATTCGGCATCATCTTGCGTATTGAAGTCACCGTCAATGACGTTTCGTTCTTTCCCGAGTTCCGGGAAGTCCGGCATCGGGATGGCAGCCGGGAGTTGAAGTGGTGCAAAATGAGAAAGAGCATCTACAACTTGCCGTCTCTGCAAGGCTTGTTGTCCGCCAGCACGTACCGTTATTTGGAGTTCATCTCCGCCATCGAAACGCCGGAAATTGGTGTGCAGTTACTCCAACGTTTAACGCAACCGGTGATGGAGAAGAACCATAGCTACAAAGGGTTCAATCTTTTGGCTGAAGCCGATGCCAACTTGTTGCGCTTGCTGTTACGCGGGGAATTTACGATCAGTGGTTTCAGCGCCTGCGATTTACGTCCCTTTTTAGCCGACAAAACACGTGGGCAAATCAGCCGGATTATCAAAAGGCTGCGCGTTCACGGCTTCATCAAAAAAGTTGGCAAACGATACAAATACTATCTGACACAATTTGGACGACTCGCGGCAACGATGACGTTAAAACTCAAAGAACTGTTTGTTATTCCCCAACTGGCTAAAGTCGTGGCCTAAGCCAGTATATTAATTCGAAAATGTTTGCTATTTTTGCAAAGATTTAACTATTAAAAATAAAGGTTGGTAGAAAAGCAATGGCCTACACCGAAATACGGTTTGACCACCATTCTAATCTTTTCACCATTTATGATGCCGTTCATAAGACAATAGATCTGCGATATCCGACAAGATTAACAAGAGTAGGGACCATCGTTAGCCTACACAACTCTCCAATGGTGGAAAGACTGCGGCGCATAAAGCAACTCGGCTACGCTTCGCATAGTTATCCTGCGGCTGATCATAGTCGATATGCTCATGCTCTTGGTACGATGCATATGATGAGAATGATACTTACTCGCTTGGACAACGAGGGGCAAATTACTGCTGAAATATTTAAGGATTTACATAAATGCTTTCCTGATACATTTTACCAACGTAAAACTGCAGAGAATGTTGAAAAGCTTTATCGGCACATGTTAGTGTCCGCACTTCTTCAAGATATAGGAGAATTACCCTATGCGCAAGCAACCAGCTTAATATTTAGGCCGAGTGAAAATCTTAGAGAAGAAGTGAAAAATTCTGTAGGCTTTGAAGTAAAAGGCTGGTCAGACAAAGATATCTTTACCGCGGCCTCTATTCACGATGAGCCCCATGCCAAGCTTCTTCAGAGTATGGAAATAGATCTTTCGGTATTAGTATTTTTAATTACGGGGTATTTGGCAAATCAAGAACTAAGCCAGTTAGGAGGGCTACGCCAACTAAGACACATGATCGATGGAGTGGTAGATGCTGATCGGCTAGATTACGTATTCCGAGACGCGTATCACACAGTTGGGGAGCTTGGTGCGCCTAATTCAGTAGTAGAATCTCTGTTGTACTATGATGAAATCGGACCGGTTTTTAGCGAACCGGGACCTGTTTCCGATTTTTTAGTATTAAGAGCCCGTCTATGGACGACCGTATATTCATCACCTCAAAACCGATTCCGGATACTTCTATTGATAACCTTGCTAAAAGGGATCATTGAAGATAGAGAATGCACTGAGAACCTCTTCGGAAGAGATTTTAGAAATGGGCTGTCTCTCAGGGATTTCCAAGCGCTCGACGATATTTCATTAATTGAGCACATCACAAGATTTTATAATGAGGGGGCAAAGGATCGTCTCAGAAAGAGAGCTCAGAATGCCCTCGATCTACTTGTAGGGTACGGGCCAGAATATCAATCCTTCTGGCTACCATCTTCTAGCAACCTCACTCAAATAAAGCAAGAACCGGTTCTGCCAGACGATCTTTTTTTCGATACTTACTCTAACTATCAAGATCATTCATTGTATAAACCTGGCGCAATTCGCGTGAAGTCGGAAAGATACAGATATTTAAAAAACCCTATAACTCTCGAGGAGTGTTGTGGAGCTTTTAGCCCTACTTTAAAAGGGTCTTGGTCTGCATTGCCTATGCCAGGCAACATTTTGCTTTTCATCCCCAAGAACGCTAAGAGTGGCAGTTGGAATCAGATTTTTCAATTGCTTAAGGAAGGCGTACTTTATAATGTTCTCAAGAAAAATGATCCATTGCTGCCCACCATACATTCAGATACGCGAAATGAGAAGGGATTCGAAGGTAAGTCGATTTTTATATCTTTCGCTTGGTCTGATGTAATTCTAGTAAAAACTATTGCTGATGCCTTGCGTAGAAAGCGAAGGCGTTATTATTTGCTTTATGATCCATATCAAGGATTGGGGGATGATACAGGGAGCAACAGTATTAATTCTGTAAATCAGGCAGAGGCTGTATTAGTAATAGTGTCAACAAACTATATTAACCGATATGCTGATCCAAATGGGAATATCCGTAAAGAGGTGATAGAGATGACCAAGAGGTACAGTCAGAACGGACTTAAGCCTGTTTTTCTGTCTGCCGATAACTATGAAGAAATAAAAAATGGCCTCCCATACGAAGACCTTGGCTATCATGGCATACCCTATGTTGGAAAACCACTGGAAGATTATTCTATCTCGATGATAGAACAGGCTGTTGATGAAGTTCTAAAAATAATAGATCTCACTTCAATTTCGAAAACCAATAAGAAGAGAAAATGAAACCTATAACAATTTCAGATGTAGGTGAAAAACGTCTAATAGCTGAGTTTATAAAGCCGTTTTTCAATAGTTCAGATGATGTTGCAGGAGTTGGTGACGACTGCGCGATGCTAGATGCAAACGGCGAGGAGATATGGTTATTTTCTACTGATCGGGTTCCTGCTGATCTAATAGCTTTTCGACTCGGAATTTTGGACTATTGGGGATTAGGGAAATATCTCGCGCGACTGAACATAAGCGATATTGCCGCTTGTGGAGGACAGCCTATTGCTCTGCTACTCAACTTAGGGTTGCCAGATGACCTAAGATACGAAGATTTTAGATCATTGTGTCGAGGATTCGGAGAGGTTGTGGCGAATTATGGATGCAAGGTTCTTGGGGGCGATACCACACATAGCAGAGAGATAAGCATCTCTGCTACATCAATTGGCAAGGTAGCGAAGGGAGCCATATTAACACGCCGAGGCGCTAAACCGGGCGATACGATCTTCGGCTCCCGCCCCATTGGATTAACTCCGGCTGCGTTCGCATACTATTTGAAATGCCGAAATTCGTTAATGCTAACAGAAGAGGAAATCTTAATACTGAACCAGCAATTTACTTCCATGGAACCCCTTGTATCGTTGGGACAGTTACTGTCGACGTCGGGCAAATGCAGTTCGTGTATGGATAATACGGACGGTTTAGGTCAATCGCTCTTAGAACTCTCCATAGCAAGCAAAGCCGCTTTTATTGTAAAGGAAGATCAGATAAATCTACCACCCTTGGTAAACAAAACAGCCAGTCATCTAGTGGAGAATCCAATCAGCTTAGCATTCAGCGCAGGGGCCGACTTTTCTTTAGTTGGTACACTCAATGAGACTTGGTCACAAGACCAAATTACAAGTCAATTTGGGATGGGTATCATAGCTATAGGATATGTTGAGGAAGGTAGAGGAGTATATTTAGAAACAACAAAAGAAAGGAGGTCGCTAGAGTTTACAGGGTGGAATTATTTTTCTGCTCAAACTAATAAAGTATAAAGAGCCATGGATAGCACTTGATGCTAGGTTCAAGGGTCGAGAAAAAGTGGACAATGAATCACTTTGGTGCCTAACGAGTATTTGTAGGTTAAAGTTGCTTTCAAGCAATATCGTTCCAGCAATGTCGAAAGAAAGACTTTGTTTTGACAATATGATTTATTATATTTGGATTTTATGATCAAAAGGCTTTAGATGCGGACTTAATTCTAAACTAAAACCTATGTTTGAGTGGACGTTAGAAAAAGAGCTCTGTAAACTAGCCAAATTTGAAAACTTCCACGAAGCCTTACAAAGCTTGGATATTTTGAATTCAGCCAATACAGATTTTGAAATTCAAAAGGATCAGAATTGGGAACGTGGAGGAACAGAAACATATCTTTTTAAATTTTCTATTAAATTAAAGGACGGAAAGGAATCGAGTTACCTTTTGAAGGCTTGTGTTGCATATGCTCCGAATTCAAATTTGGAAAAAATATTGTGTGATTGGATAGCGAGAAGGCAACTTATATCAAACCATGGAATCAAAACACCAAAACTATTTGCATATGGTAATGGAGTTATATTAGAGGAATATATTCCGTATCGATTAAAAGATATATTGCAAAGCTCACAAAATCCACCACCCAAAATTTTGAAAGAACTGGCTTTCCTAGCTGGCGTTCTTTCTAAATTGAAGTTTGACCCTATCGACATTTTTAGCGATCTTCGTTCACATGGCGATGATGTGATAGTAATTGATTTTGGTCAAGATCTTGGCCCATCGGGAGTTATGCCGAATTTGCGCCTGGAGATATATAAAATGTTGCTTCAAACATTGACTGATTGGGGCGTAAAATTAGAAAAAAATAGCAGAGACGAATTACTGTCAGTTTTTATTTCATCCAGTGTCGACGAAATAGAAACAATGAATTGAACTTTTATCAAGGAGAATTCCAGTGACTGAGAAAACTTTTGTTCTATTGAAACCGGACGCAGTAAAGCGTGGACTCGTGGGAAAAATTATAAAGACCTTTGAACAGGCCGGTCTAAATATTATTGCTTTGAAAATGGTTAAACCCACACCCGAACTTGTATTCAAGCATTACCCTGAAACAAATGAATGGTTTTCCATACTTGGAGGAAAAACTTTGGACGGTTATGCCGAATATAGATTGGATGTGAAAAAAGAGCTTGGCACAGATGATAAAGTTGAGATTGGAAAAATGATCAAAAAATGGCTTATTGAGTATTTAACCTCGGGGAGTGTGGTTGCTATGGTGCTTGAAGGAAATAGGGCAATTAAAAATGTTCGACGACTTTGTGGTAACACTCTTCCTTTGTTCGCTGATCCAGGTTCCATTAGAGGTAAACTAAGTATAGATTCGTCAGACAGGGCCAATGCAGAAAAACGGCCAGTTTATAATTTAATCCATGCCTCTGGGGAACCTGACGAGGCCAAATATGAAATAGAACTTTGGTTCCCTGAATTGGCGGAAAAAATACTGCCAAAGTAAGGTCTAGCACTGTTACCTTAGTTTTTATAACTTTGTGCGCCAATGAATTCGCGGTTGCAAAAATGCACCAGAAAAAAGAAGCACTAAGAAATTAAGGTAACAGTGTACTACGTTGTTGAGAATAATTCATTAATTGAAAAGTTTTCACAAAACTCAACTTACTTTGCAAGGGAATTGTTGAAATGATTCTGACTGGTTCGGAGATACGTCAAGAGGTTAAGAATGGCAGAATATTTGTTGAGCCATTCAATGAAACCTGCCTAAACCCTAATAGCTATAATTATCATTTAGGAAAACGTATAAAGATCGCACCGTTAGAAGTTATTGATCCCAAGCAAAAAATGGCATGGAATGAAATTGAAATACCAGAAGAAGGTCTGATTTTACAACCTAACTATTTGTATCTAGGACACACTCTTGAAAAAATCGGAAGTTCATATTTTGTTACCTCGCTTATTGGCCGATCTTCTATAGGAAGGTTAGGCTTGTATTTGCAATTATCGGCGGATTTAGGACAATTAGGAGCAATTCACCGCTGGACTTTGGAAATGACAGTTATCCAGCCTTTGCGAATTTATAAAGGGATGATTGTTGGACAAGTTAGCTTTTGGAAGCCAATCGGCAAAATCATTTCTTACAATGGAGAGTATGGAAACGTATCTACTCCCGGTGAAAGCAAAATTTTTTAATTTGACATTACGAAGTGTGCCGAAAAGCATTTATGATATTGACAGGTTCAGAAATATTAAAAGAGTGGCAAGCAGGAAGAATAGACATTAGGCCATTCAACCATGATCAAGTCAATCCCAATAGTTATGATTTCAGACTGGGGCCCATTATTAAAACATATATCAATTATATTTTAGATCCGAGTTTACCCAATCCCACCGTTGAAACAATTATTCCTGAAAGCGGCCTTATTTTACAACCTGGCAGAATTTACCTTGGCCATACACTTGAGATTATGGGAAGTGATCATTATGTGCCCATCATTCGAGGAAAATCATCTACTGCTCGACTTGGTCTTTTCATTCATGTTACTTCCGACTTAATAGATATTGGTTCGCATAATCAATGGACTTTGCAACTGAATCCTGTTCAACCAATAAAACTATATCCCAACATGAGAATAGGCCAAGTAACTTTTTGGAAAGTCATAGGTGAGATCACTCTTTATAAGGGAAAATACCAAGGCTCTATGGGACCTTACGGATCTCTTATCCACTTAGATTTTGAAGAAAAAAAGTTAAAAGTATGACTCTTGCAAATTCAACCATGCCAAGACAGCGTGCATTTAGTTCAGCGTGAATGTCCATTAGCATTTGTTGCAATATTATCAAAGTTCAAAAATGCTATAAGTTTTGCTCGCGAAGATGCGCGCGATGCCTTCGATGCGGCTTTTGGCGATGGCCGGCCCGGCGGCGCGGCGCAACAACATCACGATCTACAACTGTTCGTACATGCCGGTGGATAGCCTCGACTCGTTCGTCGAAGCGCTGATCATTTCTATGAGCGGCTGCGGCGTCGGCTTCTCGGTGGAAAGCCGTTATATTGAAAATTTTCCGCGCATTCGCCGGCAGTCCAATGCAGCGCCGAAAAATTTTGTGATCGAAGATTCCTCCGAAGGCTGGGCCGCGGCTTTGCGCACCGGTTTGCAAACGTGGTTTGACGGCGGCGATGTTCATTTCGATTATTCGCAGTTGCGTCCGGCCGGGGCGCCGCTGAAAACGAAAGGCGGTCGCGCTTCGGGGCCGGAACCGCTGCGCAAGATGCTGGATTTTAGC
>Ga0187893_10012007_pt1 | contig 12407 bp, 20 predicted proteins | sample MA1701074metaG_FD_139574 | JGI IMG/M metagenome (GOLD analysis project Ga0187893, IMG submission 139574) | White microbial mat communities from a basaltic lava cave in the Kipuka Kanohina Cave System on the Island of Hawaii, USA - MA170107-4 metaG ...
CCCAAGTCAACGGTGATGATTGCGAATTTCACCCTAAAAACCGCGCGTGGCAGCCATCAGACTGCCACGCGCATTCCTCCCGACACCACGCACCAAACTACAGGCGGCCCACCGCGTCGGATCCAGCAGGCGCCAATTCACCGGTGACTGTTGCGCCCTTGACCACCGCGCGTGTGCTCGCATACGGAACCAGCGAGCTGGTGGTGCGAGCGGCCACATCAGGGTCAATGCCAACGCGCAGCTCCGTGAGGATGTCCTGCACCGGGATATCGGCCTCGATGGTGTCGCCAATGAAGGACTTGACGTCAGAGGCCCTGACCTTCGGATACGGGCGCTCATCGCTGAGCATGAAGAAGTAGCCCTTGCGGCCACGCTTCTTCAAGCAGTCCAGGTCCGAGTGGCGAGCCATGAAATACATCGCAAGCTCAGAGCTTTCAGAGATCCCGCCGCCTCCACCGCCCTCGATGAAGATCAGGTGTGTGCGAAATAATCCGAACCGGACTTCGCAGCGGTATCAACGCGATCGGCGTAGATTTTATCAGAGAAGTGTGTTCCGCCCATAGCTCTTATCCTTCAGTTGTCGCCGCGGATGGCGGCGGGTTATTGTCGGCCTGCGATTCAGCAGGTGCAGGAGCAGTATCGGCAGCCGGAGCTGCAGCTTCATCCACCGGTTTCTTGATGGTGTCTGGCGTTGATTCGCTTTCAGGTTGGCCCATAGGTCAGTCAGTTGTTGGTTTTGGTCGTGGCATTGTGAACTTTCGGAATTTCCTCTCTCCGAAATGCTTTTTCAGCGCGGCGCCGAAATCATCGTGAAGCTCCCACGGGCTAGAGACGCGAGAGCGAAGTCAGCCTTCGTGAACGCGTCCTCGTCATACGGCGCCCCAAAGATGTCTTCAGGGTGCTTGACGACCTTGAGCCTGTCGATGGCCTCAGTCAGCGTCATCGTCCCTCACAAGGTGAAATTCAGCCCGCTCGTCACACGTCGAGCAGACGCCCTTTCTAACAGCAGCGTCGTGCGAGTCCTTGTTGCCAAGAAGGCCACCAAGTCCTGGGTCGTAATGAAGGCCGCCTTTCGGCGGAGCATTGCAGCATTTTGAAACGTAATTGTTAGGCACGCTGCCTAGAACATCGTTTTGTAAACATTATTTGAATGTTAAGCCTGCCAGTAAACATTGTTCGAATACATCCTCCCGTAGAGAAACTGGCCTTTTGGGTGTGACATGCCAGGGTAGGCCGCTGAATTGAACCACGTTTAACTCCGACCGTCCTGCTGGAAAGCTGGGGTTGCATCCACCCGTGGGTGCGTGCGATGGCGCAACCCCACGAGACCAATCATTCTCACTTCGTGCCGTCCGTTCCCGGTGAAGCGTCGCTCATAGTCACGCCAATCCCTTGCATGTCGATGATTGGCTTTCCGTCGTCCTCTATGAATGCGTGCTGGTAGCCGGCCTGCTCAAGCTTGTAGCGAATCTCGCCATAAGCCGCAGGACTCAGCTCTAGCAGCGCGAACGTGTGGGTCTGCCTAATTCCGGGCATTAGGCCAAGATTTCAGTGGGTTTTGAGGCTCAGGGTTGAGCGTGGGCTTTGCAGCCCCGCTCATTTGAGATTTCAGCTGCTCAACAACTTCTGGTGGCAAGAAGCCTTCGAGCGCGGCAACCGGAACGGCAAATGCACCCATGAGAGGGCTTGGCGGGTGGCTCAAACGATGCTGTTCGGCCTCGATGTCAACGCCGCAGATCGTGCACAGCTTGTGCTTGTTTCCGCAGTCGCATGTCTTGACCCTAACGGCCGTCTTTCCTCCTGGGAGCTTGTGATTGCAGTATTGCGCCTTCCCCATGTAAGCGATGTGAAGCCGTCGCAGCTCGTTGCTGTCCTCATTAAGGCTCTCTTGAATGGCCTCGATGTGCTCTCGATCCCGCTTGAGCTCTGCAATCTCTTTCTTTGTCAGTTGCTTTTTTGGCATAGGCTTTTTATCAAACAGGCTCTCTATTTCTTGGCATAACCTGGAGCCAAGCTCGTCGCACACTCTCAGAACGAAGTTTCTGACCGGCCACGCCAAGCCGTCAGCGATGCTCGCAACTCCTCTTAGGAGCCTGGCCAAGCTTCGATGTGGCTCTGGCAGCCCGCTCAGCAATACTTCCGCTGATTCTGGCGCTTCCATAACTACGCCCTAGGAGAACATCAAATTTTGTTTACAACTGCAAGTGATGCTGAGTTTTCCAGACAGGGCCATGGCAATTGCCTTATGAGTTAACATAAGAGGCACAAGTGGCTGACAGTTCCATGAAAAGACAATTTTTAGTCCAGACAGGAAGGGGCTGCGTGAACATGCGTGACATACACATGGCTACAGATAAGGTCCTTGTGATATGGACGAAATCGCCGCAATTCACAAGCTTCTCGAAAGACCGTTTTGGCCAAAAACGCTGGACGTGATGACCACCTATCAGCGATTTGAGGATGACAGCCCAGAAGGGAGCATCATGGTGACCTTTGGGAATGACGGTGATAGGCACATCTGCGTCATGTCCTTGCCCGATCTTAACCCGCAGCTGAGTTAAGTTCGGCAGCGGAGGGCTGTGTTCAATTGCTCGGTAACGGCGATTTATGATCTCGGCCGACAAAGGAGAAAATCTTGTCTTTGTTAGCAGCTCCATCACGTTTGAGACCGTAGGATTCCAAAGCATCGGCTCGTATGAAAAATCCAGGTGGTGGGTCCAATACGGGTCGTTGAATGCGAATTGAACGGCCCCGTTGGTGAAAATAAGGAATCTCGTGTTTAACGTCGGCGGGTCGGGCGTGTCATCGAAAACCGGTCCCAGCTTGTAGTATTCACCGGTGTTCACTCCAGCAACTCCGAATATGTGGCCGTATTCGTGAATCATCGTGATGAGCTGGACCTCGTAGTCGTTGAGCAGGTTGGTCAGCGTGTCGGGGTCGTAAAACGCCCTCCAAAAGAGCGAGTTTATCACGCCAGGTCCGGACGAGTCTATGCCCAAAGACCCTCCAAAGCTTGAGCCACTATATGACCTCTGAACCCAGACCCAAACTGGAAACTCATTTGTGGGACCGCCTCCTATTGGCTCTATTCCGTTCGACGGGCTGCTGTTGGTGACGATGATTCCGGTGTTAGGGTTGAACCCCCACCTTCTGAGGGTGTTTTTGGCGAGGACGTAGTTGACGTCCTCGACGTATTTGACCAGGTTGGTCTTGATGGCGCCCATGTTGGTTGTGGCCACCAGATCTGGATGGAGATAGAAGGTGATCTCGTTGGTGACCAGCTGACCGAAGCTGGACGTTACGAAAAAGAACGCCAACAAGAGCGCCCGAGTGATGTGTCTGATTCTCATGTTTTATCGTGGTTTATGTTTGACTGCAAAGCTTAAGAGCCTCAGGCAGCACGTTGGCTGACTCCTCTGGAGCTCCATGCGGCTCGAAGATAACGTATTTGGTCTGCCACGGCACGTAGATGGCCGTGCCCGTTTGGCCATACACGAACTGTGCAGACCGCGGGTCCTTCACACCTCCGACAAATATCGCAGGCTGAGTAACTGGAGGCTTCTTTGCTTTTCGCATCTACTCGGTAAATGCGTAGCGGCCGGGCGCCACGCGGAGAATGCCATTGCGACCAGCGTTTTTGGAGAGGAAAGAGTGAGCGATGCCTGACTTGACCTTGACGGCCTTGGCCACGTCAATCGCGGTGATGCCGTCGTTGCCAGCACCACGCAAAACTTCCACCATCTTGCGAGTGGTCTTGGAGCGAAATGGGTTGTCAGAGGACGGCGTCGTGGCCTTGCGACCAGATTTTGGATGAACGTTCGTGTCCTTGCCAGAGAAGACAGCCTCAAGCTCTGTTTGAAGTGTAGCGATTTGGCCGAGAATGCTGGCTGCGCGTTGGAGTTTTGCTGCCGATAGGTCGATGGTTATAGTCATGCCTCGATTCTCAAGCATTTTCCTGACTTTGTAAACAAGATTGTGGTCACTCATAACTTATTGTTCTTTAGCGCCTTGGGCGCCACGTTTTTCCATAACAGCGTCAACCTCTGACGTCAGATAGCCGCTATAGGCGATGCCATCTACCAGTGAGTCCGCCTTGTAACCACCCTGCAAGCGCTGGTATTTCATGTCCACGTGAGCGGCCGCGGCAAGTGCCCTCCACGCATCATCAGGAACCTGCGCGCCAAGTCGCTTAGCTGTGGCCCTCATGACGAGGAACTGGCAATCGTTCCACGTGTCGCCGTATTCGTCACCCCGGCCGTGAAAGGTGGCCTTGACCTGATCAAGAGTTTTGGTGGCACCCGCTATGAAAGCATTCGACACGCTAGGGAGAATTCTGATGAACATGAAAAAGGCCCTCGTCATCAACCTCTTCGCTGGGCCCGGAACGGGCAAGTCATCCACCATGGGCGGCGTCTTTGCGGCACTCAAGTGGAAAGACGTCAACTGCGAGATGGCCACCGAATGCTTGATGCCAATGGCATCGAATACATGACACTTCCTGGAAGGCCTGAGACAACACAGCTGATTGCAGACGCAACGATGGAAAGGCTGGCGCTATTGACCGGAGCGGGAGCCACCATGTGAACAACGTAAGTAGCCTGAATGAGCAAAGGCAACACGTTCGAAAATGACTGGCTGAAGTTAATTTTCAACGCGACTGCAATCGCCAACATTGCAGACAACGCCGCGTCCTCTCCATTAACCAACCTCTTCGTCTCGCTCCACACTGCGGACCCTGGCGAGGCAGGTGACCAAACAACCAGCGAGACCACCTACGGCAGCTACGCCCGTATTCAAATTGCCCGAACATCTGGCGGATGGACCGTGACAAACAACAGCGTTTCTCCGGTTGCCAACATCGACTTTCCTCAGGCCACAAGCGGCACAGCCACAATCACGCATTGGGCCGTAGGCACAGCCACGTCTGGAGCCGGCAAGCTGCTCTACTATGGCACAGTCACGCCAAACATCTCAGTCGCCACAGGGGTAATCCCACGCCTAACAACCGCAAGCACCGTCACTGAAGACTAATGAGCCAACAAACTTGGCAGGAAACTCTGACGGTTGCAACCACTGACGGCCCAACGCTGACGGCCGCAGCACGTGCAAGCTGCATCCCTGTTGCGAACCGCATCGTTCTTCCGAACAATTACTTCTACATCGGTCGAATCATCAAGGTCAAGATGAGCGGCCGCATCTCGTGCGTTGTCACCACGCCTGGAACAGCCAGGTTCGACATCTGCTTGGGATCCGCGGGAACGACGATTGTCTTCGACACGCTTGCGCTTAACCTCAACGTCGTTGCCAAGACCACCGTGCCTTGGATTCTCAAGGTTGACCTGATCTGCCGCGCCGTTGGAACAGGCACATCAACCACGCTCTTTCCAGTGGGCCAGTTTCAATCTGAAGCTGTTGTTGGCTCGCCGCTTCCCACCGTTGGCGGCAACGGCTCGCTGATTGTTCCAGTTGGCACTCCGGCTGTTGGCGCCGGCTTTGATAACACCGCCGCGTCTGCGCTCGACGTCTTCTTCACCCAAACTGTGGCAACAGGGTCGATGACCGTTCACAACTACCGTGTTGACTCGCTCAACTGATGCCAATCAACTCTGGAAGGCGGGGTGTTGGCGGCGTTTTGGCCATCCCGAAAAGATTCGCAGCTCCTAAGCCCAATTTCGCCAATCAGTGCAGAGTTGCGGCAAGGCCGTTTCGCTCACGCTCTGGCACAAGCAACACCTATCTCTCAGGTGTCAGCCGCGACAGCACAGGAAGCCCTCTTGCCAACTGTCGCGTTCTCATCTTTCGCACAGATGACAATGCCTTCGTGATGGAAACAACCTCCGACGGCAGCGGAAACTGGTCAGTTCTGATGAACAAAGGCGGGCCATTTTTCCTGGTTGAATACAAGACGGGCGCACCTGACGTGGCTGGAACATCCGTTAACACGCTAATCCCGACACCCGCATGACATGCCTGATGTCTTCCTATACGCAGGTGAAGCCGCGCCAAATGACGTTCGACTATCGGACCCAACGGTAGTTCGATCAGGAGGGGGCGGAACTGTAGTCTCGGGCGTTGGGGCCTCCGACGGATCTTCCACAGCCGCGGCGATAGGAGCGTCCACTGCCTCTTCAACAGCATCGTCTTCCGGAGTCGGAGCAGCGTCGGCTGTTGGCGTCTCCACGGCAACGTCCACTGCCTCGTCGAGCGGAGTTGGAAACGCATCAGCAACAGGAAGGGCCATCGCGACTGCCGCATCCACCGCAAGCGGATCATCTACAGTCGCGGCAGTCGGCCTGTCTACAGTCACAGCGACAGCCACAGCAAGCGGAACAGGCGCGGCTTCGGCCACGGGTGCCTCTACGGCCACGACAACCGCATCAGCGTCGGGCATAGGAGCCGCGTCGGGTGTCGGAAGGTCCACGGCTACGACAACCGCATCAGCCGCAGGCCAAGGCACGCCAGCCGGCGTGGGCGCAGCAATCCTATCGGCAACGGCCAGTGCGAGTGGAACGTCAACGGCCTCCGCTGTCGGTCAGCAGTTTTCAGGAGCTGTTGGAAGCGCAGCAGGCTCGTCAGCTGTATCAGCAATTGGCGCATCAACCAATGCTGCGACTGGGGCAGCCGGAGGAGCTTCCAGCGTCAGCGGCACGGGAAGCAGCACCGCAACAAGCACCGCCTCCACATCTGGCACGTCTACGGTTTCGGCCGTTGGCCGATCAACTGCCACAGCCACAGCATCCGCCTCAGGTCAATCAACAGTCACAGGAACTGGGTCTCAGGTGTCGTCAGCGACAGGAAGCACAACTGGGCAGTCAACAGTTGCGGCATCTGGCGTGTCTGTCTTTTCGGCTGTTGGCTCGACATCGGGCCAATCAACAGTGGCCGCCGCAGGCGCTGCTACCGCCTCAGGAAGCGCATCAGGCACATCACGTGGTCGTGGGATAGTAAAAGGCCAAGGCGTCTCAATATGGCCGGTGTCGTTTGACCGGAGGATTCACATGAGCGTGGCTCGCAGGGCTCAATTTGAGGTTCAAGAGACAATTCCCAACGATGAGACGGTCGTCTACTTCGGACAAAACGTTCAAGACCTTGACCGAATCATCGCACGAATGAACCGCCCCACCTACCCTCGGCCGATCTACTACCTTCATATCGTGAGCGAGGACACGTGGTCACAGCCGAGAAGAGTCACCATTGGTGACATGGAGACATTACGAAACAACCTGCTGCAGGTCTTCGGAGATGGTGAACAAGAGGCTGAGGCCCTCAACCGAACCTTTGGAGTTTAGCGGTGTGGAACGTGGCCTGGACTGTCTGGTCCAAGTCCCATGTTGCCGGTCTTGATAGCGCCAAAGAAATTAGGATTCATTCCAGGAAGCCGCGTAGTGGTGCCCATGTAGTGAATCTTCCACCCACCCGGAGTTGATTTCTTAACAGCAGCACGCGCCTCATCTTCTGTGGCAGCGGATACTACCTCATAGCCAACCTGTCCGGTCTCGCCCCAACCACGACCGCCCGCAACGCAGGCAATCAGGAACAGGTGGTTTTGTGGGACAGGCTTGCCAAGCGAGTCCATCACCTCTTCGAGCAGGCCTGTCGCAGCTGGGTTGAAGATGGTTTGGCCAGCCGTCGTGTTGACACGGCTGATCTCAGCGCGAACCTCAAGAAGCTTTCGAAGATTTTCGTTCATGCCGTGGGAGCTGTGGTTGCAGGAGCTTCGTGAATCTCGCAGCGGGTGATGACCGTCTGCTTAACGCCACGAAAATCGTTGTGGGCCTTGACCGAGAAGGTCAACGTGATGGCTTGGTTAACCTCATAGCAGCGTGTGGGCCAGCCATACATCAAGGGCTTGGTGGTCTTCCACACGTAGACGTTGCCAGAGTCGTCCATGAACTTGTGGAGCATCCGCTCTCCAAACTCGTTGGACATGTCGAAGGTGTTGAGATACTTCAACGTGACGTTGCGGTAGCGCTTCTTCAGCTCACCGAAATGGTTGCTCGGAAGCGCAGCAGCGCGCTCAGTGGCACGTTCAGTTTCCCGCTGATAGAAGGCGATAAAATACGCGGCCAAGCCGCCGTTCCGTGGCTCAATGGTCACGCATGATGCAAGCACAAGCATGTTGTGCTGAAAGTCGTTCAGAGACTCACGGGGCGTTTCAGCGAACTGCTCCAGCACAAAGTCAATGGCCTTCTGAGCATACTCGCTGGCCTGCTCTGTGACAGGGATGGGGGTTTGGCGGGGCATCGGGAACATGTTGCTCCACGCAAGTGAGGCCGTAGATTGAGCCTCAATGCCACGCTCTTCAGAACGCTGACGCGCTTGCTTGCCAGTCAAGAAGCCCTGAGCGAAAGTGATGGTGGCCACGTGGCTGAGATAGCCGTGAAGAGACACGCGGCGGTCACGTGCACCGTGCGGACGTTCATCGTTTTCCGACATGTCGCACAGCTCGCCAAGGCAAAACATGAGCTCGGCCTGCTTGGCAAGCGTCTCAGGGTTTTGATGGCCGAGAAAATCGCGCAGGCAGTTGCGACCGACCTGCTTGTGGAGGCCGCTCTCGTTGATGACCACGTAGGTGTCACGGCGAGAGCGGTTGGTCTGGCAATGGTCGCACTGCGGCCGAACTTCGCGGTAGGCCGTCAGCTCAACCTCAATGCCCGGGCACTTGCGAAGCACGTTGCCCTCTTCGGTGTGCTCGATGGTGGCGCCGAACGTCCAGCCAGCAAACCGCGGGGTCTCACCAACGACCTCCACGTCGTAGAGACGGGTGAACTGCTGGGGCTCGATGCTCAGCTCGTCTTGAGGGATGGGAACGTCACGAAAGCTGCCGATGGTGATGGTGATCTGAGGAACGCCGAGGCGAGTCGCACGCCGGTTCAGCTTTTGAATCTCATGCTGCAACCGGCCAAGGTTACGCTCTGGGATGTGATACATCATGGCCCATGGTGCCGAGGCACGTCATCTTGTTAAGTCGGCCACGTCAAAAACGTCTCCATCTTGGCGGCATTTTCTTTCATCTTGGGTCATGGCTTCCAGCCGAGATTGGCGTTGAGTTGAATGAGCGTTTGACGGAGGACCTCAGCATGCGTGTCAGTCCGCTTGGCCATAAAGCACTCGAGGCACGCAGCTTGAACGCGAGCTCCGATGTTGATGCGGCCATCGATCATGGCCTGCGTGATTTGCTGGCCAAGAACGTCGAGAATGACTGCGTCGGCCTGAGCCTTTGTGATGGTTGGCTTGGTCAGTTTCATGCAATCCACTGCTGAATTGTTTTCGCGCTGACGGAGAAACCACCGTGGCAATCCCAGCTGGCCACGAAGCTCGCCTTGAACGCCTGATAGTGATGCTCGGCCGTGGCGCGGTCACCGGTTACGTCCAGCAGCAAGGCCAGTGCGAGCTGTGCCGGGCCGCTTCCCGTGTATCCCCACTCGAAGCCCGTTGGCGAGTGATTGCGAACCGTAAGCGAAAGATCGGGAGACAGCTGGCTCCACGTCTTACCGTCGAAAACCTCGACAACGCAGCGGCCATTAGCGCGAGTGCCACGATAGCTTTTTGTCATGTCCCATCTTACCAAGCTGGCCATAATTGTAAACAAAAGTGTGGCGGCTTAAGAAGACGCCTCCTGCGTAGGTAAGACAATATGGCAATTCAATTCAGCGTGGCTCTCCGGAATGGCAGGCTGGACTCCATCGAGACAACCATCAGCACGACGCCAAAGCTGCAGATTAGAACGGGGCCGCCTCCTGCCAACTGTGCGGCTGCAGATTCCGGGTCCCTGCTTATCGAGATCGATCTCCCGGCGGACTGGATGAACGCTGCGTCTGGCGGGTCCAAGACCAAAAACGGAACATGGAGCGGGCTGGCCAGTGGCACAGGATCAGCGGCCCACTTCCGCGTGAAGGACTCGACAGGCACCACGACCCACATTCAAGGCACGGCCACCGCAACAGGAGGCGGAGGTGACATGACGCTTGACAGCGTGAGCATTTCTACTGGGCAGACGGTAACGGTCAACACCTTCACCCTAACTGATGGCAACGCATAATGGCCCAATTCACCATCTATCGAAGCACGGACTCATCCGCTCCCACAGTTAGTGGGACGGCTGGAGATCTTGTCAACCTTCTCGACAAGTGCCTCGTCGCGGGCTACGGCTCAAAAACCGCAGCAGGATGGTCCAAGGATTTCACTGGCACCAACAAGGCCACGTTTCGTGCACCATCCGGCAACCGAATGTATTTGCGGGTGCAGGATGATGGGCCTGGAGCGGGTGGCGCTCGTGAGGCCCGTCTCACGGGCTACGAGTCAATGACTGACGTGGACACAGGAATGGCCCCATTTCCGACCGCGGCTCAAGGAGTTGGAGGCGTTGCAATGGTTGTGGCTCGCAAGAGCTCAACAGCTGATGCCACAACGCGAGCATGGATTGTTTTCGCGGACGCCCGCACGGTCTACGTGTTCATCACCACCGGTGACACTGGATACCGCTCTTTCTGCTTTGGTGAGTTTTTCTCACTCCTGACCACGACGGATAATTTCCGCACAATGATCATTGGCAGGAATGCCGAGAATTCTGCTGCGGCTGGCAGTGACAACCTTGACCTAATGTCAGCCGGCTTTTCAATAACAAACGGCCACTTCATGGCCCGCGGGCACACCGGGCTTGGCGGGTCCATCAACTTTGGCACCCACGGTGACCACGCCAAAAATGGAAACAGCACGCTGACTCAAGGCATTGTCGCGCTGTTAAACCCTGCGGATGGCGGAGCCTTCATGTCGCCAATCTGGATTCATGACATAACGACCACGCCAGTCAATGGAATTCGAGGAAGGCTGCGTGGCATGTGGCACTTTGTCCACACCTTCTCGCTTGTGGGTGACCAAGAAACATTCAATGGCAACTTCGAGCTAGCCGGAAAATCCTTCTTTGCAATGCGGTCACCCAACGCCGCGCTCTACGTTATGGAGACCTCCGATACTCTCGAAATCAACTGATATGGCACAATTCACGACCTACGCCAGCACAGACGGCTCAGCACCGACGCTGAGCGGCACCAACGGCTCGCTTATCACGGTGCTAGACGCAATCCTCGTCAATGGATACGGCAGCAAAGCCGCCGCAGGATGGAGCAAGGCCTTTTCAGGAACAAGCAAGGCCGCGTATCGCATGGGCTCATCAAACCAGCACTACCTTCGGGTGCAAGATGACGGGCCAGGTGCTGGAACTGCGAAGGAGGCGCGCATCACCGGGTATGAGTCCATGTCGGATGTCGACACCGGCATCAACCCGTTTCCGACGGCGGCCCAAGGCGTCGGCGGTGTGGCAATGCAGGTGGCCCGAAAGAGCGCAACAGCCGACGCGACCGCTCGAGCATGGGTCTGCATCGCAGACAGTCGCACGATGTATTTCTTCGCCAAGACGGGTGACGGCGCCACGACCTACCTGACCTTCGCATTTGGCGACTTCTACAGCCTCATTCCGTCCGACCCTTATCGCACGTTCCTTATGGGACGCAATGCTGAAAACAGCGCCACTCTTTCAGCGGACCGCCTTGATACCTTGGCCACGTCAGTCGGCAGCACGAGCGCAATTTACGTCACACGAGGCCACACAGGGTTTGGTGGCAGCGTCAACATGGGAAAGCATGGAGACAACACCAAGGGAGGAGGATCTGGCGTGCTTAACGGCACGACACCTTTCACCAACCCAGCCGACGGCGCCATCTATCTCGCGCAGGTTTGGATTCATGACCCGACCACCGCACCCATCAATGGCCTCCGCGGCCGCATGCGCGGCTTCTACCACTTCTGCCACGCCATCGCGTCCGTTAACGACCTCGACACCTTCAGCGGCACAGGCAACCTGGCGTCAAAAACATTTCTCATTCTCAAGCAGTCTGGCAACGTCGGGCTTTATGTGATGGAGACCAGCAACACCCTTGAGACGAACTAATGGCTGATCTAGGAACAGTCGGGGTAAACGGTCTCGCCACGAAAGAGACCCTTCAAGGACAGGCTTGGTTCAATGCCGGCGCTGTTAACGGCCTTCGAGACACGGAAACTATGCATGGGCCTCGATTCGCCTATCGCGGCTTCCACATCGTCAACGGCCCTATTAGCGGAACATCTTATGGCCAAGCTCCCGCCGTTTTTCCAATAAACCCTTCAGGCCCACAGTCTCCTGCTTATACCCTCTTCCTTCGCGACAGCGGACGCAACAACATTGAGGGAAATCCAGCACAGCCTTCGCTGGTGATGAATGCGCGAGGCACCTACACCTTTCGCTGGGCCGTGCAAGCTGGCGCTCGCGCCATTCAGGTCAATGTCAAGCACCCTGAGGCCATATCAGGCAGGCCTTACCTCAGAGTTCGAGCCAACCCCGAAATTGGCGTGAACGCAGACGCATTCGG
>Ga0187893_10012008_pt1 | contig 12407 bp, 10 predicted proteins | sample MA1701074metaG_FD_139574 | JGI IMG/M metagenome (GOLD analysis project Ga0187893, IMG submission 139574) | White microbial mat communities from a basaltic lava cave in the Kipuka Kanohina Cave System on the Island of Hawaii, USA - MA170107-4 metaG ...
AACAAGTATTGTCTTGCACCGGCCCCCTCGGCCAGTGCTCCGGTATTTTTTCTCGCAGCGCTCCTGGCGTCAACGAACCCCGCGAAATTCCTGGGCTCCGCGTCCATGTGAAGCCTCGGTAACGATTACCGCAGCGGAGGGCGGTGCTAAGGTTCGCGCCGCGGAGCGCCGCGCAGCAGGTGGGCGCTCTCGCGCGAGCTCCCGCGCCTCGCCCCGGGAGTGCGAGCTTCACGCGGCGGCGACTCGTCCGGCACCGCCGGCCGGCGAGTCGGCGCCCGGGCTCGCGCTGGAGCGAGACGTGGCAGAGGCAGAGGGACCGCGGGGGCCGACGGGGCGGACGCCGCAGCCGCCGCGCGTGCGGCTGCTCGACGGCGTTCGCGCGGCGTGCCGCGTGCGGCACTACAGCCGGCGCACGGAGCGGGCGTACGCGCAGTGGGTGAAGCGCTTCGTGCTGTTCCACGGCAAGCGGCATCCGCGCGAGCTGGGATCGGCCGAGGTCAGTGAGTTCCTCTCTCACCTGGCGCTGTCGGCGCGCGTTTCGGCGTCGACCCAGAATCAGGCGCTGGCGGCGCTCGTGTTCCTCTACCGCCACGTGCTCGACCCACCCGCGCCGGAGCTCGCGCTCGACGATCTGGTGCGCGCGCGGCGGCCGGCGCGGTTGCCCGTGGTGCTGACGCGGGACGAGGTGGGCGCGCTGCTCGCCGAGCTCGACGGCGACGCGCGGCTGGTTGCGGCGCTGCTCTACGGCGCGGGACTTCGCCTGCTCGAGGCCCTGCGCCTGCGCGCGAAGGACCTGGATCTCGCGCGCGGCGAGATCGTCGTGCGCGACGGCAAGGGCAGGAAGGACCGCGTGACCATGCTGCCCCGCTCGCTCGCCGCGGAGCTCGGCGCGCAGCTCGCGCGCGCGCGGGCGCTGCACGCGCGCGATCTCGCCTCCGGCGCCGGCGACGTCGCGCTGCCCGACGCGCTCGCACGCAAGTACCCGGGCGCCGCGCGCGAGTGGGGCTGGCAGTGGCTGTTTCCGGCCAGCCGGCGCTACCGCGACCCGGAGTCCGGCGGCGAGCGGCGTCACCACCTGCACGAGACCGTGGTGCAGCGCGCGGTGAAACGCGCGGTGCGAGCGGCCGGCATCGCCAAGCCCGCGAGCTGTCACACGCTGCGCCACAGCTTCGCGACGCACCTGCTCGAGGCGGGCTACGACATCCGCACGGTGCAGGAGCTGCTGGGCCACAGCAGCGTCGCGACCACGATGGTCTACACGCACGTGCTGAACCGCGGCGCGCGCGGCGTGCGGAGTCCGCTCGACCCCTGAGCGCCTGCGACTACGAAGCGGGCCGCGCCCTGCGCTCGTACCACAGCGCGGAAGACACGAGCACGAGCGTCACGCAGTGGAACGTCACGAGCGTGGTCAGGTAGCTGCGCTGCTCTTCGGAGACCGCGAACTCGGCCGGCACGTCGACGATCCAATCGCGGAGCAGCGTGTACAGGACGATCTGACTGAGCGCCGCCAGGTAGAACGCGATGAAACCGATTCGCCGGCGCAGGATCAATCCGACCACGACCAGCACGTCGAGGATCAGGTAGATCACGTCCAGCGCCTGCCACTTCAGCGGCGCCGAACGCCAGTCGAAGCCGGTCAGGCCGAGCATGTTCAGCACGTGGACCAGCGCGCCGTAGGCGTAGAACGCGGCGACGATCCAGAACACGATCGAGGCGACCCGCTTCACCGCTCCGTGCTCCCGACTCGCTCGACCGGCGAGAGCTCCGCGGCGAGCGCTTCGAGCCCACCGTCTCGCGCGAGCTGCGCCGCAGTCTTTGCCGCGAACCCTGGCGCCCCCGAGCCAACCAGCGTCAGGTCCGCTCCCGCGCTCGCGAGCGAGCGCGCGACGTCGGCGTGCCTGCCGATCACGGCGAGCATGGTGGCGGACAGGCCGAACTTGGCCGTCACGTCGAGATCCGCGCCGGCGTCGATCAACACCCGCACGGCCTCGAGGTGACCGCGATGCGCCGCGAGCATGACGGCGGACTGACCGTGCCGATCGAGCGCATCGACGTCCGCACCCGCGGCGATCTCCCTTCGGAGGACAGCCGCGTCGCCCTCCCGCGCTGCGCGTTCCCAGTCGGGTCTCATCTCGTCTCCACGCCGCCCCGCCTACGGTGATGCTGCCACGGCGAGGACAGGATTGCCGGCGCGCCGATCGGCCCGGCTCGGTGGATCCCGTCGAGCGTCCGGCGGCTAGGCGCGGTCCTCCGCGTTCCACGGCACCGCCCCGGTGATCCAGTGGGTGACCTGCTCGGCCTGGTCGTTGCGGTGGAGGTGGCGCGGCGGCTGCGCGAACGTCTCGTAGGGGCGACACCGCAGGACGACACGGCCCTCCTTCTCCGCCATGGCCTGCACGACGGGGCGCGCCTGCTCGGGCAGTGGCTGACCCGACATGCGGCCGGCGACCGCCATCATCACGTCGACCACCAGCGCGGGATCGGTCTCCACGCTCGCGTCGCAGTAGACCTGCAGGTACGCGAAGGGCCAACGCTCGTCGAGGATGCAGAGGCTGACCTTCCCCGAGCGCGCGACGGCCTTCGCCTTGGCGCGGCCTGCCATCGTCGACACCAGCAGCTCGTCGCGGTCGGTCGGGACGTAGTAGACCACGGACATCGCGGGGCCGTCGGAGCGCCGCCCGTAGCCGAAGATGCAGGTGCGGTGGGTGCGGACGAACTCGCGGCGCTCGGACGGCAGCATGTCGCGGTCGGTCGGCGCGCTGAGCGGCGGGGGAAGAGCGGGAGGATCTTCATCGGCTGCTCCTCGGCTGTGGCTTCTTGTTATCGGTCGATAATAGAGTACGCTGCGCGGATGGGTCAAGCACAGCAGCGCCCCCGGCGCTTGCGCCGAGCGCGCGAGGACATCCGCGAGCGCCTGCTCGACGCCGCGCTCGCGGAGTTCGGAGCGAAGGGGTTCGACGGCGCGTCGACGCGCGCCATCGCCGAGCGCATCGACGCCCACCAGCCGCAGATCCACTACCACTTCGACTCGAAGGACGCGCTCTGGCGAGCCGCGGTCGACCACTTGTTCGCGGAGCTGGGCCGCGCGATGGAGGGGCTCGACTTCGGACCCGACCCGGGCCGGAGCGGCGCCGTCGACGCCCTCGCAGACGGCTTCGCGGAGCTGATCCGGCGCTTCGTGCGCTTCGCCGCCGCGCGGCCCGAGCTGAACCAGATCATGGTGCACGAGGCGACCGCCCGCAGCGCGCGCCTGCGCTGGATGACCCACCGCCACGTGCGCCCGCTCTACGACACGGTGCGCGTGCTGTGGCGCCGCTTGCGCGCGGCGGGGATCGCCGCACCGATCGACGACGCGGTCTTCCACTACGTGCTGGTGGGCGCCGCGTCCCTCCCCTACGTGAACGCCCCCGAAGCGCGCCTGCTCACGGGCACGGAGCCGAGCGACCTCGCCTTCGTCGAGCAGCACGCCGACGGACTCGTCGCGACCTTCCTGCCGAATCGCCGCTGACGCCGGCCCCCGCAGATCGCGTGGTAGATTGAGCCATGGCCATGTGGCGCCACATGACCGCGTGGGCTGCGTCGGCGGTGCTGCTCGCCGCGTGCAGCACGGTGCCTCTGCTGGAGCCGCAGCCGCTGACGGGTGTCGGGAGCGCGGAGGGGAACCGCACCGCGATTCTGCGGGGAATGGCCATTCACCACTGGGAGCGCGTGTCCGAGGAACCCGGGCAGATCGTTGCTCGACTGGTCGTGCGGCGGCACATGGCCGAGGTCGCGATCCGCTACGACGCGAACGAGATCGCGATCCGGTACCGGAGCAGCGAAGAGCTCGGGTGTGAGCCGGTTGGAGACACCTGCTCGGAGATCCACCGGGCCTACAACCGCTGGGTCGTGCAGCTTCGCAAGGACATCTCCTCGGAGCTGCTGAGGACCTCCGCGCCGCCGAGCTAGGGAGGCAACGATCGAGTGAAGTCCGGAACGATCGGCGGGGCGATGGCGGCGAATCGCGCCCGCCTGTTCGTCGGACGCGCGGCGGAGATCGAGGCGTTCGCGCGCCTGCTCTCGGGCGAAGCCGCGCTGCGCGTCCTGTTCCTGCACGGTCCGGGCGGCATCGGGAAGTCGACGCTGCTGCACGCGCTCGAGGCGCGCGCGAGCGAGCGCGGCTTCGCGGTGAGGCGCTGCGACGCGCGCAACGCACCCGCCGACCCGGCGATCGTGCGCCCGCTGCTCGATGCGACGCTCGCGGCGGGAAGTGCGGCCGGCTCGGCGCCGGCGTTGCTGATGCTCGACACGTTCGAGGAGTGGGCGGCGATCGAGGGCTGGCTGCGCGACGAGTACCTCGCGTCGCTGCCGGCCGCGACGCGCGTGGTGATCGCGGGCCGGCGGCCGCCGGGCCTGCGCTGGCGGACGGACGGCGGCTGGCACGGAGTGCTCGAGCGCGCCGAGCTGCGCCCCTTCACGCCCGACGAGTGCCGCGAGTACCTGCGGCGCCGCGCGGTCGCTGCGACCGACTTCGAGGCGGCGGCGCTGGCGTCGCGCGGGCAGCCGCTGCTGCTCGCGCTGATCGCGGACGCGCTCGAGGCGTCACCGCAGGCTTCGCTCGCGGCGCTGCCCGAGAGCGGCCAGCTCGACGAGCTGCTGGTCGAGCTCGCCGAGCACCTCGCGCCCGCGCGGCCGAGCGCCGACGAGCGCGCGGCCCTCTACCTGTCCGCGCTGGCGCGTCGCACCAGCGAGCCGCTGATCGAGCAGGTGCTCGGCGTGGACCGCGCGGCCGCGATGCGGCTCTTCGCCTGGCTGCAGGGACTCTCGTTCATCGAGGTCGGACCCGACGGCGCGTTCCCGCACGACGTCATGCGACTCGCCTTGCGCGCGAGCCTGGAGCGCCGCGACTCGGCGCTGCGCATCCGGCTGCTCGACGCCGCCGTCGCGTACTACCTCGGCCTGCTCGACGACCGCGGCCCGGCCGCCGCGATCGGCCTGTTCGACAACTTCTACCTGTTCACGAGCTTCATGCCGCGCCTGTTCACCGACGCCGTCCTCGCCGAGGAGCCGTCGTACGCGGAGCCGGCGCGGCCGGAGCACGTCGCCGCGCTGCGCGCGACGGTCGAACGCAACGCGGGCGCCGAGGGGCTCGCGCTCTTCGACTTCTGGCGGCGGGAGCAGCCGTCGGCGGTGCGCGCGGTGCGCGGCGCCGAGGGCGAGCTGCGGGGCGTGTTCGTGTTCCTCGAGCTCGTCGATCCCCCGGACCGCTGGCTCGAGGCCGACGCGCTCGCCGCGCTGCTGTGGGCCGAGCGCGAGCGGCTCGCGCGTCCGTGGCGCGCGGGCGAGGACGTCGCCGTGTTCCTGCGCGCGTGGACGCACCAGACCCGGCACCTGGGGCCGTCGCCGATGGGCGCGCTGTGGTCCGTCGAGATGGCGCGGACCACCATGGCCAATCCGAACGTCGCGCTCGGGGCAGCGCTGCACCCGGACAGCGAGGCGTGGCTCTCGAACAGCGCGCTCTACGGACACAGCGAGCTCGCGGGCAGCCGCGGCGCCGTCGGTGACCAGCGCGTCGTGGTGACGTGGCACGACTTCAGCGGCGAGGACACGAAGGCCTGGCTCGAGCACACCTACCACCGCTTTCGCGACGGCGTTTGCGTGCCCGCGCCGGAGCACGAGCTCGCGCCCGCGCTGCTGCGCGCGGCGCGCAACCTGCACCGGCCGGACCGGCTCGCCGGCCACCCGCTGCTCGCTCGGGTCGATGGCGAGGATCGCGCCGCGGCGCTGCGCGAGCTCGTCGCAGCCGAGTGCGCGGCGCTGCGCGCGAATCCGCGCACGGAGCTGCTCGGCCGCGTGCTCGACCGCACGTATCTGCGGCCGGCCGCCGACCAGCGCGCCGCCGCCGACGCCTGTCAGCTGAGCTGGGACCAGTACCGGCGCCGCCTGACCGAGGCGATCAAGGTGCTCGCCGCGCGCCTCCCGGGCTCGCTGCGCTAGAGCCCGCCGAGCCCGGGCGAAATCACGCGCTGCGCACGATCCGCGCAGAATCTGCGCACTCCTCTGGCTAACGTGGCGGGCAGGTCGCCCGGCTGCACCCGCTCCGTTCCAGAGGGAGGTTCTACGCCGATGCGTGTCATCTCGCTGCTGCTTCCTGTGCTGCTGCTCGCGTTCCCGCTGTTGGCCGGGCCGGCCCTGGCCCAGACCGTCTTCACCGGTCCGCACTCCTATCGCTCGACCGCGGACGTGCCGCCGGTCTTCTACGTGGGTGGAACCGCGACCGCCGTCGAGACCTTCGCGGACTGCTCGCTCGACCACGGCATCACACAGGACCCGAGCGCCAGCTGCGCGCCGACGAAGCGCGTGACCACCGTGACCCCGCCGGGCTGCGGGACGGTTTCGGGCGACGCGATCGATTCGGTCGACGCCGACGACGGGTCGCTCGACGGCCTCGGTGGGACCGGCGTGTCGTGCGTGAGCGGCGGCTCCAATCGCTTCGTGCTCCCCCCGGGCACGACGGCGGCGGGTCTGGTGTACACGGACGGTCCCGGTCCGATCTACTTCGCGGCCTTCGGTCCCGGCGATGTCCTGCTCGGCGAGATCGGCCCGTTCACGCTCGACGACGGCTCCATCTTCACCAACGTCGCCGACGACTACTTCTTCGGCGTCAAGAACCTGAACGGGATCGAGTCGATCCGGATCCGCGTCGGCCCCGGGTTCAGCGGCATCGAGGTGGACCACGTGCAGTACGGTCAAGCCGCGTTCCTGAGCGCCACGTGGGACGACGGCAACGCGATCCAGGCCGGCGGAGTGCTCAACCCGTCGCTGTGGGTCGGACTCGAGCTGACCGGGTTGTCGCCACCCGCAGTGACCACGCCCGACGCCGACACGGTCGTCCTGACCTACTCGGGGCTCGACCCGAACCCGACGCTGCAGATCAACGTTGCGAGCTACGGGCTCCCCTTCTATCCGCCCGATCCGATCCACGTGGTGGGCAACCAGATCCGGGTGGTGTTCATGGACGGCGGCACGATGACGACGCTCACCATCGACATCGCGTCGTCGTCGGGCGGGCTGCTCGATCCGCTCTCCGTGGTCGGCTTCAACCCCCAGCCCGAGCCGCCCTCCCCCGACCTGTTCCTGTTCGATCCGCCGCCCACGGGCCCCAGCGAGGCTTTCACCATCCCGGCTGCGCTGACCGGAGGCAGCGGCCCCCCGGGCGCCACGCAGATCAGCCTCACCCTGCGCATGCTCGACAACGCCATGGCGCCGCTGCCGACGGTGCCGATCGCGTCCGTCGCGCCCGTGCCGGTGTTCGCCGCGCCGGCGCTCGGCGCGCTGCTGCTCGTGGTGCTCGCGGCTGCGAGCCTGATCGCGCTGCGGCGCCGAGCGCGCGCAGTCGTTGCATCCGCGCTCGCAGCTCTGCTCGCGTCCCCGGCCGCCGCCGAGCTGATCGGCACGGCCGATCCCAACACGCACTTCCTGGGCACGAGCCTGCCCCCCGGTCACATCGTGCTCACCTACGACGACGGCCCGGGCGCGAACACGCTGCAGATCGCGCAGTTCCTCTCCGACCTCGGCATCCAGGCGACGTTCTTCGTGAGCGGCTGCCGCTTCATCGGCCGCCCGAAGCCCTCGCCAAGCGGGACACCCAACTGCGCGCTGGAACCGAATCAGACCCTCGAGACGCTCGAGTACCTGCTGCGGATGGGCCACCGCGTCGCGAACCACACCCAGGATCACGTGCACCTGCCGGAGGTGTCGCTCGCGGAGGTGCTGCAGCAGGTGGGCGCGACGCAGCAGCTCGTCGACCGCGTGATCGTCGACGGCCTCTACTACCTGCGCCCGCCGTACGGACAATGGACCTTCGCGATCACCGCGGCGTTGAACGCGGACCCGTACCTCTCGAAGCTCACCGGACCGTTCTACTGGTAGAGAAGCCTCTGGGGCATGGACACCGGCTGCATCTCCGAGGGGAACTCGGGCCACGACTGCGCGCTGCGCTACCTGAACCGCATGCCCGGCCCGCCCGCGACGGGGCTGGGCATGGTGCTGCTCCACGACCGGCTCGAGAACGTGGAGACCTGCAAGGCGCACGAGCTCTCCACGACCCTGGTGCCGGAGCTGCGCGACCGCGGCTACGTGTTCCTGCCGCTCGACGCCATCCCGGGAACGCTCGGGCCGCGGCGCCTGGAGCCGTCGGGGCACGCCTGGACCTCCGCCTACAGCGACGCGGCCGGCTGGAACGGCTCGTCCTCCTACTACCTGTCGCTGCAGCTCGGCGACATCGACCGCGACGGCGACGCAGATCTGTGTGGGCGAGGGAGCGCCGGCATCTGGTGCGCGCGCTCGAACGGCGCGGGCTTCGGTCCGTCCACCCTGTGGCTGAACCAGTTCCGCAACAACGAGGGCTACTTCGATCCCGTCTACGGCTCGACGCTGCGGCTGGGCGACATCGACGGCGACCGCGACGCGGACGTGTGCGTGCGCGCCAAGGACGGGCTGCGCTGTGCGCTCTCGAACGGTCCGCAGTCGAGCTCGTTCGGACCGGCGTCGCGCTGGTCGGCGGGCCTGGACTTCTCCGACGCCGACGGCTGGGCATCGCTGTCGAGCTACTACGAGTCGATCCAGCTCGCGGACGTCAACGGAGACGGGCGCGCGGACGCGTGCGGACGGAGCCGGCTGGGAATCCGCTGCGCGCTCTCCACCGGCAGCGGCTTCGCGCCTTCCACGATCTGGCTGCGCGACTTCGACAATCAGAGCGGCTGGTCGAGCCGCGAGAACGGCAGCACGATCCGCTACGGCGACCTGAACGGCGACGGACGCGCGGACGTGTGCGGCCGCGCCGACAACGGCATGCGCTGCGCGCTCTCGGAACCCGGCGGCTCCCGCTTCTCGGCAGCGGTGCTGTGGTCGCGCGGTCCGTTCTCCGACGCCGACGGTTGGAACAGTTCGAGTTCGCGCTACCTGTCGATCCAGCTCGCCGACGTCGACACCGACGGCCTCGCCGACGTCTGCGGCCGCAACAACACCGGGATCGTGTGCATGTTCTCGGACGCGAGCCGCTTCCGGACCTATCAGTACCTCGCCAACGAGTACTTCACCGACGGCAACGGCTGGGGGCCCGAGCCGTATGGAGCGACGCTGCGCTTCGCGGACCTGAACAAGGATGGCCGCGCCGACGCCTGTGGGCGCGGAGTGAACGGCATGCGCTGCGCCCGCGCCGAGCTCGGACTCGAGCCCTTTGCCCGCGCGCAAGCCGTTGCCGCCGCCGCCGCCCTTCCCCTGCCCGTAGCCACCGCGCGTTGCCGGCGCTCAGGAGCTCGCTGCGATGGCGCCGCGCACGCCCGCGATCACCATCTGCGTGCCGATCACGGCGAGGATCAGGCCCATCAGGCGGCTCACCACCTTGATCGCGTTCTGGCCCAGCACCTTCGTGAGCGAGTCGCTGCCCAGGAACGAGAGCCAGGTCAGCACGCACACGATCGCCATCGCGGCGAGCACGCGCAGCACCGCGGCCATGCCGCCGTCGGCGGCGTAGCTCATCGCGGTCGCGATCGTGCCCGGACCCGCGAGGATCGGAATCGCGAGCGGCGTGATCGCCACGTCGGGCGCGGCGTCGCGACTCGCTTCGGTGTCGGCTGCGGTCGGGTGGTGCACGCGCGACTCCTGCCCCTGCAGCAGGTGGTAGCCGACCAGCCCGACGAGGATCCCGCCGGCGATCCGGAAGGCCGGCAGCGTGATCCCGAACATGTCGAAGATCGCGCGGCCGAGCAGCGCGAAGGCGGCCACGATCGCGAAGGCGAGCAGCACGCCGCGCAGCGCGGTTCCGCGCCGGGCCTCGGCGTCCATGCCCTCGGTCAGACCGACGAAGATCGGTGCGTTCGCGATCGGATTCATGATCGCGAACAGCGCCATCAGCACGGTCGTGAAGTGCGCCTCTTCGCCGCCCATCGGTTCGATCCTATCGCACGACGTCCGGCCGATCGGGTTGACCGGTTGGCGAAAATCAGGCGAAAATCGGCTCCGCCGAGAGCGCCATGCCCCCACCCCCCTTCGTCGAGCTAAGCACGCGCAGCGCCTTCAGTTTTCTCGAGGGGAGCTCCGCGCCCGAGGAGCTCATAGATAGGGCGGCCCAGCTCGGGCACGGGGCGATCGCCCTGGCGGACACGGGCGGAGTCTACGGCTTGCCCCGCTTCCACCGCGCCGCGCAGGCGGCGGGCGTGCGCGCGATCGTTGGGGCGCGCGCGGTGCTGCTCGGCGCGGGCGTGCCGCGCCGGAAGACCGATCCGCCGCCGGACGGCGGGCGCGTGACGCTGCTCGTGAAGGACCGCGCGGGCTACCGGAATCTGTGTCGGCTGCTCACGGCCGGGCACGCGCGGGTCGAGAAGCCGCACTGCCGCGTGACCTGGTCGGAGCTGCGCGAGTTCGCGCCGGGGCTGGTCGCGCTGGTGCGCGAGCCCGCGCTCGCCGCGCCCGTGCGCGAGATCTTCGGCGCCGACGCCTTCGGCGAGCTGTGGCGGCACCGCGATCCCGACGCGGAGCGCGCGAACCGCAGGCTCCTCGCGACCGGCATCGCGCCGCTCGCGACCGGCGACGTGCGCCACGCGCGCGCGGCGGGGAAGCGCCTGCTCGACGCGTTCACCTGCATCGCGCACCGCGCGAGGCTCGACACGGCGGGGCGCTTGCTGCTCCCCAACGCCGAGCGCCACCTGCACGCGCCGGCCGAGACGGCCGCGCGCTTCGCGGATCTGCCCGAGGCGCTCGCCAACACGCTCGCGGTCGCGGAGCGCTGCGAGTTCTCGCTCGAGAACCTGGGCTACGCGTTCCCCGACTTCCCGCTCGCGCGCGACGAGACGCTGCCCCGGAAGCTCCGCGAGCTCGCCTTCGCCGGCGCGCGCGAGCACTACGGCGGCCGCGTGCCCGCGAAGGCGCGCGCCCAGCTCGAGCACGAGCTCGGCACCATCGCGCGGCTCTCGCTCGAGGGCTACTTCCTGATCGTGTGGGACATCGTGCGCGAGTGCCGCGCGCGCGGGATCCTGTGCCAGGGCCGCGGCTCGGCCGCCAACTCGATCGTGTGTTACGCGCTCGGCATCACCGCGATCGACCCGGTGCGCTACGAGCTGCTGTTCGAGCGCTTCCTCTCCGAGGAGCGCGGCGAGTGGCCGGACATCGACGTGGACCTGCCGTCGGGCGATCACCGCGAGGAGATCCTGCAGTACGTCTACCAGCGCTACGGCCCGCACGGCGCGGGCATGACCGCGAACGTGATCACCTACCGCGCGAAGAGCGCGGTGCGCGAGATGGGCAAGGTGCTCGGCTTCGCCGCCGAGCAGATCGACCGGCTCGCGAAGCTGATGTCGCGCCACGAGTTCACCGACGAGCACGACGTGCTCGAGCGCCAGCTGCGCGAGGCCGGCGTGCATCCGGACGCGGGGCGCGTGCGCCACCTCGTGCGGCTCGTGCACGAGGCGCAGAACCTGCCGCGCCATCTCGGCCAGCACTCCGGCGGCATGGTGATCGCGCAGGGGCGGCTGGACGAGGTCGTGCCGCTCGAGCCCGCGCGCATGCCCGGCCGCGCCGTGATCCAGTGGGACAAGGACGACTGCGCGGACCTCGGCATCATCAAGATCGACCTGCTCGGACTCGGCATGATGGCGGTGCTCGAGGACGTGATCCCGCTGGTGCGCGCGCACGACGGCGCCGACGTCGCGCTCGACAAGATCCCTGCCGACGATCCGAAGACCTGGGCGATGCTGCAGAAGGCCGACACCGTCGGCGTGTTCCAGATCGAGAGCCGCGCGCAGATGGCGACGCTGCCGCGCATGAAGCCGAAGACCTTCTACGACCTGGTGGTCGAGGTCGCGATCATCCGCCCCGGCCCGATCGTCGGCCAGATGGTGCAGCCCTACCTGCAGCGCCGCGCGGGCCGCGAGCCGGTCAGCTACGCGCACCCGCTGCTCGAGCCGATCCTCGCGCGCACGCTCGGCGTGCCGCTCTTCCAGGAGCAGCTGCTGCGCATGGCCATGACGATCGCGAGCTTCACCGGCGGCCAGGCCGAGGAGCTGCGCCGCGCGATGGGCTTCAAGCGCTCGGCCGAGCGCATGGCCTCGATCGTCGCCGCGCTGCGCTCGGGCATGACACGAAACGGCGTCGCCGCGTCCGCGCAGGAGGAGATCGTGAAGCAGATCGGCTCGTTCGCGCTGTACGGCTTCCCCGAGAGCCACGCCGCGAGCTTCGCGCTCTTGGCCTGGGCGTCGGCCTACATCCGCGCGCACCACCCCGAGTGCTTCCTGGTCGCGATGCTGAACAACTGGCCGCTCGGCTTCTACAGCCCCGCGACGCTGGTGCAGGACTCCGCGCGTCACGGCGTGCGCACGCTGCCGATCGACGTGCAGGAGAGCGACTGGCTGTGCCACGTCACGGAAGCG
>Ga0187893_10012009_pt1 | contig 12406 bp, 16 predicted proteins | sample MA1701074metaG_FD_139574 | JGI IMG/M metagenome (GOLD analysis project Ga0187893, IMG submission 139574) | White microbial mat communities from a basaltic lava cave in the Kipuka Kanohina Cave System on the Island of Hawaii, USA - MA170107-4 metaG ...
CTGATCGAGCGGGCGTCCGGCCGCGTGCTCGAGGTCGTCATCGGCCGGCACCTGCGATGAGCGGACAATGGTGATGGGTCGGCGGCATCGCGTGGCGCTCGGGGTCATCGCGGCTCTCGTCCTCGCCGTGTCCCTCGGCGCGTTTCTTCTGGTGAGCGAGTGCGCCTACGGCGGCGGCATGGGCGCTCGCTACCGGACGTGCGGGTGCCTCGGTGTCGAACGGGAGCTATACGATGCGCGCCCCGTCGACGGGCCGCACAAGACCGTGTGCGTCGGCATCGTCCGGTCGCGGACCTGCTATCTGATGACCGGTGGCCCCATCGTCGAGTGTCCGCGATAACGTGCTCCGCGGCGCGGGCGCGCCCGTCACCGCGATCGCGTGTCGCGAACTCGCCTCGCCTTGAACTCGGTCTTGGGCAGGGTGCCGGGGGCGAGGACCTCGACCTGGGCGCGCACCTCGCATCGCGTCTGGATCTCCGCCACCAGGCGCCCCGCGACCTCCGGGTCCCGGTGCTCGATCCGCGCCGTCATGACGTCGAGGCCGTCGGCCGCAGTCGCCAGCACGACCTCGTATTCGTCGCCGACGCCGGGAACCGAGCGTACGGCCTCCTCGAGCTGCACCGGATACATCTTGATCCCGCGCAGGTTGATGAGGTCGTCGGCCCGGCCGGCGAACGCGCCGACGGCCCGCACGTGCGTGCGTCCGCACGGGCAGCGCTCGGTCGTGAACGTCGCATAGTCGCCGACCAGGAAGCGAAGCTGCGGCGAGCTCTCGGAATGAAGGCTCGTGCACACCGTGAGGCCGCGCTCGCCCTCCGCGACGCGCCCCTTGGTGTTAGCGTCCACCAGCTCCCAGATCTGGACGTCCTCCATCAGATGGCTCGTGACCGGCCCCGGCCCCTGAGCCGACGCGGGGCAGGAATACCCGCCGCAGTGCGGAGACGCCTCGGTGCATCCGTAGAACTCCACGAGCCGCGCGTCCCAGAGATCCTCGAGCCGCCGGCGGGTGCCGGGAATGCCGGCCGCGGGCTCGCCACCCACGACGATGGTCCGGATCGAGCTCCGCCGCGGGTCCAGCCCCTTGGCCTCCATGACGCGGCCGAGGTGAAGCGCGTAGGACGGCGTGCAGGTAAGGACGGTCGGCTTGAAGCGGTCCACGATCGCCGCGCGAGCTTCGCCCGTCATGCCGCCGCCCGGGATGCAGGCGACGCCCATCTTGGCCAGCGCTTGCTGAACACCCCAGGCGAAGACATGCGGCCCGTAGCCTGCGCAGATGAACGTGCAGTCCGAGGGCCGGATGCCGAAGGCGTGAAGGGCGCGGGCGTTGGCCCACGACCAGAGCTCGCGATCGATTTGCGAGTAGCGAAAGACTCGCGGCACGCCGGTCGAGCCCGACGACGAGAACATCATCCAGCCGCGCGTCGTCCACAGGGCGTCACCGTGGGTCGTGTAGGTGCCGAAGGGCGGGTGGGCCACCACGTCGGCCATCATCTCGGACTTGTCGACGACCGGCCATTTCGGAAGGTCGGCGATGGTCCTGATGTCGGTCGGGGCCAGGCCCAGGCGATCGAACCGCCGTCGGTAGAAGCCGCTGTTCTCGTAGAGGAACGGCGTGAGCGCGGCCAGCTTGGCGTTCTGGATGGCGCTCAGCTCGTCGCGGCTCGCGCAATCGAGCGACGGCGACCAGTAGGAGCCGGAGCCGGGCGCGTCACCATCGCGCCTGAAGCGGTTCAGGGTCGCAAGCCACGCCGCGCGTGTCGCCTCGGCTCGGTCGTCTCCCATGACGGCCCCCTGTTCGAGTCGGCGGGATGACAGCAGAAGACGCGGTGATCCTAGCATGGGCCCCGTCGTGGGCCGCGAGGCCGCCGGCAGGCTCACGCCTGCCGGCGCCGTGGACCCGTGCGAAGCCTCACGGACGATCGACTCGGCGCGCTTGACGCGTCCCACCGCGACGCGCCACTATCCCGGCGTGGGCCAGCGCTCCGGCATCGACGTCGGCGACCCGTGGGAGGCCATCGAGGCGTGCTATGCGCGCGGGTGGACCGACGGCTTGCCCGTGGTGCCCCCCACCGATGCGCTGGTGGACGGCATGCTCGCGGCCGGTCCTTGGGTCGCGGGAGACGTGCTGCTGCACGAGCCCGTCCGCGACCGCGCGGTGACGGCGGAGAAGGCCGCGATCAACGCGGTGATGGCGGGCTGCCGGCCGGAGTACTTCCCCGTGGTGGGCGCCGCGCTCCAGGCCGTCGGCGATCCCGCCTTCATGCTCCACGGCCCCGCCACCAGCACGGGCGGCTCCGCGCTTATGGTCATCGTCAACGGGCCGATCGCTCGGCGGCTCGAGCTCAACGCGGGCGCCAACCTCTTCGGCCCGGGCGCCCGCGCCAATGCCACCATCGGACGGACCCTGCGGCTGGTCCTGCTCAACTGCCTGGAGTGCCGACCGGGCGTGCTCGACAAGTCGACGCAGGGCTGGCCGGGCAAGTACACGCTCTGCTTCGCCGAAGACGAGGGCCAGAGCCCGTGGGAGCCCTTGTCCGTCTCGCGCGGCGTCCCCGCCGGGAGCTCCGCCGTGACCGTTTACGCCGCCGAGTCCGGCCACAATGTGCTGAGCCACGGCACGGCGGATCCCGAGCGTCTGCTCGCCTGCTTCGCCGATGCCCTGGCCGGGCTCGGCAGCCTGAGCCCGGGCCGCTCCGTGGTCGTCTTCGCGCCCGAGCACGCGCAGCACCTCCGCCGCGCCGGCTGGACGCGGCCCCGGGTGCAGAGGTGGCTCTACGACCACGCCTGGCGCTCGCTGGCCGACCTCAAGCGGGGGGGCAAGGTCGAGCCCGCCTTCTACACCAATCCCGACCTCGTGGATTGGCTCTACCACGACGCTCCCGGCGGCCGGCCCGAGCCCCCACCCGAGCGGGGGGATGCCGAGCGCGCCGCGCCCGGCGACGAGGCCGTGCGCGTGCACCGGGGCCTCGGCCCGGAGGACATCCTGCTCGCGGTGGGCGGCGGCGCCGCCGGCGGCCACTCGGCCTTCTTCCCGTCGTGGAGCCGCGGCCGCTCCGTCCCCTTCGTCACCAAGGAGGTGCCGGTATGACCCGCATCCTCGATCCCACGCTCGCCGACGCGGCGGCCCCCGCCCCGCTCCCCCGCGCCCCCAGGCCCCGCGCGCTGCGCGGCCTGACCGTGGGCCTCCTCGCCAACGGCAAGTCCAACGGCATGGCGCTGCTCGACGGCATCGCCGAGCGCCTGCGCGAGCGCCACGGCATCGGCGAGGTGGTGCGCGCGGCCAAGGGCAATGCGAGCGCCCCCGTCACAGACGAGGACGCCGAGCGCCTCGCCAAGCGGTGTGCCGTCGTCGTCACCGCCATCGGCGACTGAGGGTCCTGCTCGTCGGGCAGTGTGCTCGACGCCATCACCTTCGAGAAGCGCGGGATCCCCGCCGCGGTCGTCATCACCGAGCCCTTCGTGTCGACGGCCGAGGAAATGGCCCGCCTGGCCGGCATGCCTGGCTACCCCTACGCCGTGCTGCCGCATCCGGTGGGGAGCTTGGCGCCCGCCGAGGTGGCCCAGCGCGCCGACACCATCACCGCCCGCGTCGAGGCCCTGCTGCTCGACCGCCCCTGAGGGCGCGGCCGAGCGGCATCGGTCGGTTGGCCTGCGACGACCTCTTGATCGACCGTGAGGTCCACGCACTCCTGCGCCTCGACGCGGACGACTCGCTCACCGATCACCTCGACGACCTCATCGTCGCCGGCGGCGTGCTGCCCGACCGTCAAGCGGGCGGGGTTACTTCGCCTTGGCCGCCCACTCCGGGTGATGCTCGATGCCGACCTGCTTCATCTCGTGCAGTCGCTCGCCCCACTGCGCCTTCTGCTTGTCGCGGCCGCGCCGGTCGGTGATCTTCTCCCACTCGGCCGCGGCGCTGTCGAGCGCCTCCTTGGGGGACTTGCGCTTGGCCAGGGCCTCGGTGATCTCGAAGGAGAGCTTGCGCTGGTACTCGTTGGCGGCTGGGATGACCGGGTCCGGCACCACGTGGGGGAAGCTGTCTTCGATGGCCTTCAGATACTTGTCGGCGTCCGGGAAGGACTTCTTGAATGCCTCCGCCCGGAAGTGTGAGATCCGCCACGGGTCCATGATGGTCTTGGGGTCCATCACGATCTTCAGGCTCTGCTCCGGGTTCGAGATGAACTCCAGGACCTTCATGGTCGCTTCCTTCTTCTGCGAGTAGATGGAGACGGCCATCGAGCGGCCCGGGGTGAGCGAGGGCCGGTGGACGATCTTGCCGTCGATCTCGGCGCCGGGGACGATCCCGAAGCCGGCTTTGCCGACGATCAGCGACTCGTTCTTGTCGCCGACCCGCTTGCCGGTCGAGGTCCACGAATACAGCATGGGCACCTCGCCCTTGATGAGCATCGTCTTGGGCTCCTCCGACTCGAAGAGCAGCACGCCCGGCGGATAGTACGGCATGGTCCGGACCATCTCCTCCAGCGCCCGGAGGGCGGCCGGGCTGTTGATCAGTGCCCTCATGTTGGGGTCGAAGTACATCCCTCCGTACGAGAAGAACCGGGCCCTCCACCAGTGGTACGAGTACCCGCTGCCGGAGGGCTTGTAGGAGGCGCCGGCGCCGAACAGCTTGTTGTCGGTCCCGTCCCAGCCCCAGCCGTGGAAGAACTCGGCCATGTCGTCCCACTGCTTCCACGTCTTGGGCGGCGCGAGGTCGTAGTTGTACTTGGCCTTGAACTTCCGCTTGTTGTCCGCTCGCTCGAAGGCCGCCTTGTTCCAGAACATGATGTGGATATCGCCGTCGTACGGCATGCTGACGATCTTCCCCTGATGGCGCAGCATCAGCTTCTTGTACACGTCGGGGATGTCGTCCATGAAAAAGTCGAGCTTCATCTTCTGGATCCACGGTTCCAGCGGCTCGAAATGCCGCCCGTAGTCCGGCATGTTGGAGGGGCCGAACATCACGAGGTCCCACGGGCTCTGGCCGCCGTTGAACTCCAGCAGCGTCTTCGCCACGAACGCGTCGATCGGGATGACCTCGGTTTCGATCTTGATGCCGTGCTTGTCGAAGAGATCCTTCTCGACCAGCGACAGCGAGTACTTGACGTACTCGGCGTTCACCACCGCCCGGATTGTCGTGCCCGCGTAGGGCTTGGCGCCCTGGGCGGGCGTGCGCTCCGGAAGCACACCGGCGGCGAGGAGGGCAACGAGGAAGAGGGTGAAGCCGAGCAGGACGCTCCGTCTCATGACGTGTCTCCTTTGGTTCAACCCTTGGTGCCGCCGAGCGCGAGACCCTTGACGAGGTATCGCTGGAGCCCGAAGGCCACCGCGAAGGCGGGAAGGACCCCGAGCACCACCGAGGCCGAGGCCTCACCGTAGAACATGTCGGTGCCGCCGCTGGTGAACGACGTCACCAGGACCATCATCGTCTTGGTCTCGATGCCGGTGAGGACGACCGCGAACAGGAATTCGTTCCAGGTGGCGATGAACGCGAACAGCGCGACGACGGCCAGACCGGGGACGATGATGGGCATGACGACGGTGACCAGCGCCCGCAGGCGTGAGCAGCCGTCGATCAGGGCGGCCTCCTCGATCTCGACCGGAAAGTCGCGCAAGAAGCCGACGAGCAGCCAGACCGCGAACGGGATGTAGACGACGGTGTAGACGATGACGAGGCCCAGGTAGCTGTTCGTCAACCCCAGCGCCTTGTACATGATGTAGAGCGGGATGATGAGCGCGATTGCCGGCAGCATGCGCAGCACCAGGAGGAGGGTGCTCAGGACGCCGCCGCCGAACCGCCAGCGGGCGATCGCATAGGCGGTGGGCAGGCTGACGATGATCGCCGCCGCCATGCTCAGCGTGGAGATGACCAGGCTGTTCGTGAAGTACCGGAAGCCGCTGGCGTTCGTGAAGAGCCGAACGTAGTGCGCGAGGGAGGGCTGCTCGGGGATCCACACCGGCGGGAAGGCGAAGTAGTCGTTGTTGGCCTTGAGCGAGGTCGTGATGATCCAGAAGAACGGGCCGAGGAAGAAGACGAGGGCCACCGCGATGCCGAGGTACGTCAGCACGTGCCCGACGACGCGCCGGATCCGGTAGGGGTTGGCCCCCCGGCTGACCGCGCGGGTCTGCTCCAGCTCGATCGCCATCAGACGGCTCTCGCTTCCCGGTACCGCTGGACCCACATGAACACCAGGGTGAGCACGAGCACGCCGCCGACGATCAGGTAGGCGAGCGCGGAGGCATAGCTCATCCGGAAGTCGTTGAATCCGACCAGGTAGGTGGTGAAGGCCACCGTCTCGGTCGCGCCCCCCGGGCCCCCGTAGGTGAGCACGAAGATCAGCCCGAACAGCTTGGTGAGGTCGATCATGCGGATCATGATGCCCACCGCCATCGTGAACTTGAGCAGGGGCAGTGTGATCGACCAGAAGCCCTGCCAGGCCGAGGCCCCGTCCACCCGGGCGCTTTCGTACAGCTCCTGGGGGATAGACTGCAGCCCGGCCAGCAACACCAGCATCATGAACGGGGTGTTGTGCCAGACCTCGACCAGCACGATCGTCACGATCGACAGGAACGGCGTCGAGAACCAGTCGAAGTACACGTCGAGGATGCCGGCCTGGCGGCCCAGGTTGTTGATGGCGCCGTACTTGACGCCGAACAGCATCCGCCACGCCATGGCCGCCATGACGGGCGAGACCATGGCAGGGATCGCCAGCAGCGCCGTGATGATCGGCCGTCCCCTGATCACCCGGTTGAGCAGCAGCGCGATGCCGAGGCCGAGCACGAGCTCGGCGGCCAGCGACGGGATGATGATGACGACGGTGTTCCAGACGGACTCCATGAACCGCCGGTCGCCGAAGAGGGCCTCCGTGTAGTTCCGCAGCCCCACGTACTCGTGCCCGGGCCCCACCGAGAGGTCGAAGTTCCGCAGCGACAGGTAGAAGGCATACACCAGCGGGAACAGGATCACGAGCCCGATGAGGAACAGAGACGGCGAGGCGAAGGCGAGCGGCTCCCACTGTTTGCGCTTCACGGCGATCGCGCGTATCCGCACACGATCCTCCTCGCTGGGCGGCGCACCGGCGCGCCGCCGAGACGTTCCGAGACTCTGCGCGCCGGGGCCAGACTTGTCAAGAGTGGGTGACGGCCGGCGGTGGTTGCCGCCCGCGGGCGAGGTGACGCGGGACGGACGCGTCGCGGCGGGTCAAGAACGCCGGCACGCCGCCTGGATGGCCCGCCCCACGCGCCCCGGCGTCGCCGGCATCTCCACGTCCTCCACGCCAGCTCGGCGAGGGCGTCCACGATCGCGTCAACGACGACGGCGAGGGCATGCGTGGGTCTGGCCGCGGAGGACGGGGGGATTGACCGCGCGGCCGACGTCGTCGACGGTGGTATACCGCGCGATCTCGACCGCGCGGGCCGGCCGGCGTCCGAGAATGGGACGTTCCGTCGGACGGGGGCCACGGACAGAGCCGCCCCTGGAGGGCGTTCGCGTCGACTATCCTCCCCAGCGACCCGGAGGACTAGGAATCGGGTTTGTTAGTAGGCTTGCGCGGGCGAGCTTTCGCTCGTATTCTCGCCTGCGCCTTTACCTCCGCGTCCCGCTTCGCGCCGGCACGGAGTTCAGCGAAGAGCTGGTCCCGTGCCGCCTCGACTTTCTGGAGGACCGCCAACATCTTCGCGCTAATCGCCACGGATTCAGTGTAGCACTCACGTCGAGCACCTGACATCCGCCCGGGGAACCGCGGGGCGGGGCCGGCCCCTCGTCGTCGAGCGACGGGCGATCTCCGGACTCAAGCGGACGGGTATGGCACCGCGAGCCATCCTCGAAAGCTACGCAGACGGGGCGGTTGAGACGGAGCAGCTCGTCAAACCGCGCGGTGCACGGCGCCGGCCGCCGGTGGCGTCTGCCTCGCGATGGTGCTGGTCTCGAACGTGTAGAGGAAGTTGGTGAAGCCGAGGTCGTAGTCGGAGATGCCGGTCTGCCCCGTCACCCGCATGCGCGCCCCGTAGAGCTGCCGCATTCCGGCTTCCAGCCGCCGCCCGACCGCACTCGACGCCGGGCCCAGCTCGATGAGCGGCTTCCGCACCTCGGGCCGGAGTGCCGCGCGCATCACGAGACGGTCGAACCTTGCCCGATCGCTCCCCGCGAGCACGCGCAGGTTGCGATAGAGCCGCTCGAGCAGCGCGGCCTGCCTCAGCTCGGGTTCCTCGGACGCGGCAAGCGCAAGATAGCCGAGCACCTGCGCGTGCAGCTCCTTCCAGTAGCCCTTCCGGTGGCTGAACTCGTGCGCGATGATGTGCGGCTCGAAGGGGCCGGTGTCCCTGAAGATCGCGACGTCCCCGGACAGGATGTCGCACGTGCCCTGCGCGAACGGGAGCGCGAGCTGGGCCAAGGCGAAGCCGCGTATCTCTGCGCTCGTTCGGACGCGCTGCCCGGTGATGCCCGCGATGTACTCGGTGAGGTGCCGGTCGACCTCGACCGCCAGCTCCCGGCGCGGGCGGCGCCGGGCAGTGAACCCGTCGCCTAGTCGTTCGGCGAGGATTCGCACCTCCGCCTCACGGACCTCTCCCGGCATCGACACGAGATGATGCACGTCGGCGCCGAACTCCTGTCGGAAGGCGATCCTCCGGATCCCACGGCGGTCGTGCCAATCGCGGAGCGCGCTGCCGAGGTACGCGCCGAGGACCGCCGCCTGCACGACGCGCCCGACCGGCGTGGCGCCGAGCAGAACACGGGTCAGGAGCGGCGCCCCGATCACGAGGTCGAGCGGCGCGACGAGCCAGTACGTGGCTCGGTTCGAGATTCGGATCTCGTCCTCCGGCATCCCAGTCGATCCAGACATAGACCCACTCTACTCCCGGCGGCGCCCCGGGCCGCCGCGTCGTCACGACTCGGTAGGTGTTTCCCGCGCCGGCCCGACTGACCCAGGCCGAGGGCCGTGAACGGCCGTTTCCGGGGCGTTTGACGACCGCGGCACGCTTGGCATCCGCGATGCTCTGAATGGAGGCGGGCTCGAGACCCGGGCCCGAGGGGAGGGAGTCATGAGCATCTTCTACATCATCGGCGTCGTGGTCGTCGTGCTGTTCTTTCTGGGATATTTCGGGCTCCGCTGAGATCGCCCGCCACGCGGCACGCCCACGTGGTGCTCGCGTAGGAGGCGGGTGGGCAGGCGAATCGAAGGAGGCGCGTCATGACGCGGAGACTGCGCGGATTGTGCGTCACGTCGGGGCTGATCCTGGGCGTGGCGCTGGCGGCCTGCACGGCCGGCGCCGCCGACAAGACCAAGGTGGACAAGGCGACCCAGCAGGTCCAGAAGGGCGCCAGGCAGATCGGTCAGGGCAAGGTCGACGAGGGCGTGAAGGAGACAGCCAAGGGCATCGGCAACACGGTGGTCGAGGGTGCCAAGTTCAGCGGCGAGACGATCAAGGAGTTCTTCACGGGCAAGTAGTCAGTCCGCGCCGGGGCCGGCGGGGGCCTCGGCCTGCGCGCGCGTCACGCCCATCGCCTGGCCGGCCGTTCACCAGCTCCTCCCCCGTCGCCGCGTCCAGCGGGATGACCGCGCGCCGCCGCGCCTCCCGCGTGAACCGCTCGGGATCGCGGCGAGGCCTTCACGTAGCCTGTGCCGTCGGCTCCTGGGCCGACCGGCGTCCGAGAATGGGACGGGAGGTCGAGCGCACGTGCCCCGCCCCGAGGGCACCCGGCTCTTCGCCGCCACCGTTCTCCCGCGTCTGTAGTCGGTAACTTCGTCCTCGGTAGTTTCTTCGTTCGGGACGGCTCAACCCCGGACCGAGCGCCGGAACTCCAGCGATTCTCGAAGACGGTGCCCGCGGCATGGCGGTTGCACCCGCTGTTGGTCATGATCGCCTCGCTGGCCGTCCCGCAGACCCGGCGTCTCACGCGACCCCTGGTCTTCTTTCCGGTGGTGGCCGGCCTCGCGGTGGTCATGGTATTCGGGATCATCGAGACCGGACTCGCTCTCACCAACCGCTGGGAGCAGGACCTGATGCGCCGGATGGAGTACTACCGGGCACAACAGCCGCAGGTGCTGACCGCCCGCTACGAGGAACGGCTGCACGCCGTACGCGCGGCGCTCAAGCAGCGGGGCTACAACGCGGGGCCGACCGACGCGGTGATGGGCCCGCGCACCGCGCAGGCGTTGCGCTCGTTTCAACAGCGCGAGGGGCTCCGGGTCACCGGCCGGCCGGACTCCGCCACCCTGACCGCGCTCGGCGTCGAGCAATAGCGAACGCACTCGCCGGCCACCCCCGCGCGATGCGATCGCGCCGATTGCTATGATGCCCGCGGCATGGACACCCCGCCGGGCCGCCTCGCCGCGAGCCACGCGCTCTGGGATCGCGCGCGAGTGGGTTGGACGGAGTCGCGTGACCGCTGGGAGTACTCGCATGTGCACCGCCGGGGAGCTCGACCAGCTTGCGGAATCGGGAGGCGCCGCGGCGTGGGTGGCCGAACGAGCTCGAGGGTGGTTGTCCTTCTGAAGGACCGAGGTCGGGATCGACGGCTTCTACCCCTTCGATGCTCTCGCCGCGGCGTACGCGATCGCCCCGCGCCAGTCCGACTGCGCGCGGGCCACCGCGTGGGTCGCCCGCGACGACCGCCTTTGAGGGTGGTTCAAGCATCCGGGGGGACTCATCGTGGGACTCGACCGCGAGCGTCCGACCGGGATCGAGGCGTCGGGCGAGGTGGTGTACTGCCCGAGGGCCAACCCCGCGCTCGGCGACTGGATGCTCGGGGTGTCGTCGCCGTCCTGCCCGGGCACGATCCGCTCGTGCTCGAGCGGCTCAAGCGGGCGGGCGACGGGATCGCGGAGATGTAGCGTCCTCCAAGGGGAGAGGGGGAGAGGAGGACGAGAAGCGGGTGGCCCAGGCGTGGGTGAACTCGGCCCCGAATAGCACGATCTGGGCCGAGTAGTACACCCAGGCGAGGATCAGGATCACCCAGCCCGCGGCGCCGCAGGCCGCGCCCAGCTCGCTGCGCCCGAGGTAGACGCCGATCGCGAGCTTGCCGACGAAGAAGAGCGCCGCGGTGACCGCCGCCCCCATCCATACGTCGCGCCACTCGATCACCGCGTCGGGCAAGAGCTTGAAGATCATCGCAAACAGTAAAGTGTGGACGATCATAGAGCCGAGGAAGTCGGCGAGCTCGAGCATGCCGGTGAGCCCGGGGACCCAGCCCCACCCGAGGCGGCCGAGCGCGGCGACCGCCGCGCTCAGCACCAGCGACACGCTCAGCAAGAACCCGGTGCCCAGCACCGCCGCGAACGACAGGAACCGCGCCCGGACCATGGCCGGAAGGCCGGAATGCACGGCGGCGGCACGTCCCAGATCTGGTTCAGCGCCCACTGGAGCTGACTGAACGCACTGGTGGAGCCGAACAGGAGCACGAGGAGTCCGATCAGGGTGGCCCACGACCCGGCGCCTTCCCGGCTCGCGCTCTGGATCAGCGACTGGATGGCGGTGGCGCCTTCCTCCCCGACCAGACCCCGGATCTGCCCGACGATCTCGCCCTGGGCCGCTTCCTGGCCGAACAGGGCACCGGCCACCGCGATCACGATGACCAAGATGGGGGCCAGCGAGAAGACGGTGTAGTACGCGAGCGCCGCCCCGAGCGTGAGGCAGTCGTCGGCATTCCACTGGATCGCGTTGCGCTTGATGAGCTCCCAGACTGTTCGCACGACGAGGAGTAGAGCAAGCCCCGTGCCGCGGCCTCAGATCGGGCAAGCGAGCTGGCCCAGGCGGGCTGGCTCCTCCGCCACGTCCTCCGGTACCTCGATCCGCAGGGGCACGCCCGCAGCCAGATCCACGATGAAGAACCACACCATCATGATCGCGGCGCCGATCAGCCCCACCGTGATGCCCTCACGCAGCGCGTGAGTCCGTCGCCGCACCACGCGTCGGCTCGTCCCGTATAGCGCCGCCTCGCTCATTGCGATGTCCTCCCGACCCCTCGGGAGCTGCGCACTCCGGACCACTGGGAACGCGGCGGCTCGCGCGCGACCCGCGTCGGAAGAAAGTACGCGGCACTCTTTACCGGCCGATCTCGGCTTCGACCGCCGCGGACGCTGATCGGCGTGGTTCTTCACACCGTTGCGCGGTGGCATATCGCTTGCTGCCCTTCCTCCTTCGGTACGCACTCACAGGAGGACACTCATGACGCGAAAGTCCAAGACGACCGAGGAGCCGCGCCGCAGCCCGCGGAAGGGCAGCACAGAGCCCGATGCGGAGCGCAGCGACCGCAACGCGGGCGCGGGGCGGCCCGTGCAGCTGGACGAGGAAGGGCGCTCGCGCGCGGCCGACTCCGACTCACCACGGCCGGCCGACGACGGGCCGGTGCCGAAGTAGGGAGCGCTCCGACGGTAGCTCGCGGTCCAATCACCTCACACGGCTCAAG
>Ga0187893_10012011_pt1 | contig 12403 bp, 11 predicted proteins | sample MA1701074metaG_FD_139574 | JGI IMG/M metagenome (GOLD analysis project Ga0187893, IMG submission 139574) | White microbial mat communities from a basaltic lava cave in the Kipuka Kanohina Cave System on the Island of Hawaii, USA - MA170107-4 metaG ...
CCGCGGCGCTCCAGGTCTCCGGCGGCGCCCTTCTCGGCGGCGGCGCGGCGGCGGGGGCGAAGGCCCTGCTGTCGAGGGTGCCGGCGCTCGCCATGGTCCGGAGCGCCGGCTCCGCGATGGCGAGCCGGATCGCCGATGCCGCTCGGGCATTCCCGAGGACCGCCGAGGGATGGGTGCAGGCCGCGAAGGCGCGCGTGGGCGCTGCGGTTCACGGGGGTGGTGGATTCCCGACGAGGATCCGCAACGGCGTGCTTCAGGTCCTCAAGCCGTCGAAGGGCGGCGCAGGACCCAATCGGTGGCACAACGTGGTGGAGGAGGCCGCCGAGGGCCTCACGATGCAGGAGCGGGCGTCCCGTATCGCCGCGGGAGTCCTCCGCGGACCGAGCGAACTCGCCGAGAGCGTCCGTGGGATTCTGCCCTTGAGTCCGCGGAGACTGACTCCGCTCCACCGACTCTCGCGCTTCCTTGCCACGGCAACACAGGACTACGACCGGGCGACTCCGATCCTGCGGCTACTGAAGAAGCTTCCCGGCAAACTCGGAGACTGGGAGCAGTCCCATCTTGCGATCCAGGCCCAGTGGTTCAGGGGGGGGAGCAAGTTCGCGCTCTTCCCCGAGGGGTCGCGAGCGATCGTTGGCCTCCGAGCGCTCGGCCAAGCAGGATTCAACCTGGCTCCGCTTCCGACCTTCATCAACCAGGGACTCAAGAACAGCCCGTGGCTGATGTCCGCCTTCGGTCTGACCATCCAGGGAGGGACCGCGTACGGCGCGTACAGGACGGGCAGGTACGTGTACGAGGGCGTGAGCGACCTGCTTCGGGACGACTGGAGCGAGCAGCCCGATGGCCGCTGAGGCGCGGCGGGGCCCGACCTACTTCGGGACGGACGACGAGGTCCGCCTTGGAGATCGGGTTCGCGTCCGGGCGCTGCTCATCCTCACGACGGAGGGCGTTGTCTGTTACATCCCCGGCCTGAGCCCGTGGCACAGGGACATGGAGTACGAAGGCTCCCGGTTCGTCGGGATCCAGCGCCCAGATGGCGAGATCCGACAGCTACTCTGGCCTGCAGGCGAGAGTTCGCTGGGGAAGGGGGTCACACTGCTGGAGCGGGGGCAACCGTACAAGCCATTGAGCCCCGATGTCCAGCTCGATGAGACCAATCTGGAGTGGGAGAAGGGCCAGTCCGAAGGGGAGGACTCCTGAGGCGTGCGTCAGGCGACGCGGGCAGGGAGAAGAGACGGATGAGGCTGCCCGCTGAGCCCGGCCCGGATGCTCTCCTCGAGGAAGTCGAGCACGTCGCGCCCCTGCGCGCGGAGGCTCTCGCAGACGGTGAGCATCCGCTCCGCGAAGCGGGACCCGTCGGCGCTCATCGTGCCGTAGGAGCCCTTCCGCCACAGCACCGCCTTGCGGATCGTGCGCTCGGCGAGGTTGTTCGTCGGCTCGATCCCCTCGACGCGGGCGAAGGTCCACAGGCCCTCGAAGCACGGGAGGCGATCCCTGCAGTGCTCTACCGCGGCGCCCCCAGGGGCACGGTGACCGCGAAGGGGTCCCCGGGGACGACGGTCACGCCGACGCGGCCGTGGACGACGAGGTGCTGGAGCCAGGGCCCGGTGTGGACGCGCAGCAGGTAGCGCCCCGCGAGCAGCCCCTCGACGAGGACCTCCTCGTTCGCGACCGGCCCGGGGAGCGCCATCGGCAGGCCGAGCTCGTCGTCCTCGCTCTGCCCCTCCCGGACGATCCAGGCGCTGAGGTGCGGGTCCTCGAGGCCGCCCCAGCCGGGGACCCGGATCCGGAGCGAGCCGCCGGGCTTGAGGTCGACGCGGGCGTCCTCGGTGGTGCCGCGGGCGACGCTGGCGCGGCTCCAGGCGTAGCCCCCGGCGACGACCCAGAACACCTCGGTGCCGCGGCCCCGCCCGAGGGAGGCGCGGCCGGTCGCGCCCGTGAGCAGCGGCGCGCCGGCGAGGGTCTCGGGCCCGGGCGGCGCGTGCGGGTGCGTGGAGGTCGCGCGGTCCCTGGGGTCGCGGCGGTAGATGCGCGCCCCCTCCACGGGCTGCCGGGTCGCCGCGTCGTAGACGATGACGCCGATCTCGCGGGACTCCTCGACGACGAGGTCGAGGGGCTGCTCGGCCGTCACCTTCACCTCGCGGAAGAAGTACTCGTGGGGCTCGCCGTCCACGGTCATCGCGGTGACGCTGTAGGCGCCGGCGCGCGGCAGCCGGCGGCCGAAGCGCCCCTCCTCGCCCTCGACGGCGTAGCGGCCGAAGTCGCCGCCCGCGGCGTCCCAGAAGCGGAACGAGAACTTCGCCGGGACGCGCCCGCTGTCGAAGGCGACGGTGCCCCGCACGTAGACCGTGCCGTCGTCGGGCATCGGCTCCCAGTCGAGCGCCACGTCGGCGGCCCTCGCCGATTCGACCGTCACGTCGGCGTGGGAGACCTCGCTCGAGGGCTTGTCGTCGCTCCCGGGGCGGACGCGGTAGGGGCCGGGCGGGAGGCCGTCGAGGACGAACCGACCGTCGGCGTCCGTCTCCGCCTGGAGGGCCGCCGCCCAGTCGTCCCCCTGCCTGCGGAGCGCGCGCACGGGGACCCCGGGGACCCCCTTCCGCGTGTCGCGACGGTGGACGACGCCGGTGACGGCGCCGGGCGTCGGCGCGTCGACCGCGGGGCCGGCCTTCGTCGCGTCCCCGGCCGGGGCGCGGAGGAACCGGTCCCAGGCCCACCAGCCGCCGCCGCCGAGGAGCCCGAGGACGACGAGGATCCCGAGAGCCCTGCCCGCGCCCCCTCCGCCCCGGGACCCCGTCCTCATGGAGGGGAGGATACGCACTCTCACCCACAGGATCCGCCGCGGCCGCCCCCGCGGGCCCGCCATCCTCGGGCCCCGTGCGGCCCCTCGCCCCCCTCGTCCTTCTCGCGGCCGGCTGCGCCTCCGTCGCCGTCCCCCCGGGCGCGCCCGTCGAGGGGACGACGCCGTCCGCCGACGGGGTGCCGATCTCCTGGGAGGACCGCGGCGTCGGCGAGCCCGCCGTGGTCCTCGTGCACGGCTGGCGGTGCGACCGCGCCTTCTGGCGCTGGACCGCGCCGGAACTGGCCCGCGACCGCCGCGTCGTCTCGATCGACGTCGCCGGCCACGGGGCCTCCGGCGCCGGCCGGGAGGAGTGGACGATCCGCTCCCTCGCGGAGGACGTGCGCGCGGTGGTCGAGGCGCGGGGCCTCGGGCGCCTGGTCCTCGTCGGGCACTCGATGGGCGGGCCGGTCTGCCTCGACGCCGCGGCGCTGCTTCCGGGGCGCGCGGTCGCGGTCGTGGGGGTGGACACGCTCCACGACGCGGAGTTCGTCTGGCCGAGGGAGACGATCGACAGCGCCATCGCGGCCCTGGAGTCCGAGCCGGAGCGGACCCTCCGCGGCTTCATCCCGACGATGCTCGGCCCCGGCGCCGATCCCGCGCTCGCGGACTGGATCGTCGAGCGGGGGATGCGGGCCGACCACCGCGGGGCCAGCGCCCTGATGCGGCTCTTCCGCGACCTCGACCTGCGCCCGCTGATGCGCGGGGCGGGGGTCCCGGTCCGCTGCGTGAACGCCGCGCCGGACCCCGCGAAGGGGCGCCAGGAGACGAAGGTCGGGGTCAACCGGAACTACGCCGACTTCGACGCCGTGCTCATGGAGGGCGTCGGCCACTACCCGATGGTCGAGCGGCCCGCGACCTTCGCCGCGCGCCTGCGCGAGGTCCTGGACGGCCTGCCGCGGTAGCGGGAGTCCGCCGGGCGCCGCGGACGGGGAATCCGCGCGCGCGGCCGGCCGCGGCGACGCTAGCCTCGTCGGCCCCGGGGCCGCGGGTGCGGCCCCCGGGATGGGGAGGGAACGCACTTGATCGACCGCATCCGCCGCTCCGCCGTCCGGCGCTGGATCGTGCCCGGGACCGCGCTCGCCGCTCTCGCCGGGGGCGCCGCGCTCTTCTTCGCCCTGCGGCCCGCGCGCGCCGCCATCGTCGTGTACGACCTCGAGTACCGCGCGACGACCGTCGCGCTCGACGGCACGAAGGTCCCGTTCGTCGCCACGGGGAACGCGATCCTCGACACCGACACCGGGATGCTCACCTACAACGCCGAGGTGCCGGAGATCCCGGCCTCGATCAGCGGCTCGGGGACGCTCGTCACCGGCGTGAAGGGCTCCTACGGGCTCAGCAGCTTCGACTCCGGCTCCTGGCAGGGCACCGCCATCTTCACCGGCAAGTTTCGGCAGGACGGGCGCGTGTTCAAGGGGAAGATCGTCGTCGCGATCCCCAACCACTTCGGGCCGGCCCCCGGGGGATTCACCTACACCCAGGGGAAGGTGACGCTGATCCGCAACGACGCGCCGCCCGAGTAGGTCCGGGCGGACGCCGGTCCCGGCCGACGCTCCGCTACCGCAGCCTGAACTGGCCGGCCTTCTTCCCGAGGGCCCAGTAGCGGACGTCGGTCCCGGCCTCGTCGCCGACGACCAGCGAGACGCGGATCGGGTTCGCCGGGGCCGAGGGGAGTTCGAGCCCCTTGACGGTGACGGACAGGGTCGAGGCGGCGGTGTCCCACTGGAGGGTGAGCCTCGTCACGGAGCCCGCGGGGGACTTCCAGGTCCACTTCGTCCTCTTCAGCGTCCACCCGTCGGCGCCCGCGGGGAGGACGAGCGTCAGCGGCGAGGCCTCCGCGCCGACGCGCACCGTGACGCCCTCGAGCACGGGGTCCGGCCCCTCGCCCGCGGCCCCCTCCGCCGGCTCGAACCCGGCCGAGACCTTGATCGAGTCCTTCCCGAACTTCGGCCCGTCCTTGATGTCCCCCTTGATCGGGGTGACGACCAGCGTCGCGTCGGTGCGGATCGAGGTCTCGACGGCCCCCGAGGTCCGCTGCGTCCCGACCGCGCGGATCTGCCAGCCGTAGTCGGTGTCGGGCGAGAGCCCGGGGTCGTGGAACGCCGTCGAGTCCTGGGGGAGGTTGGCGAGGAAGGCGTAGGCGCCGCTCCCCGTGCGGCGGCGGATCTCGAAGGCGGTCTCCCCGGCGCTGTTGTCCTGCCACTGGAGGTCCGCGCCGCGCGCGTCCGCGGAGACGACCACGAAGTTCGACGGCGCCGCCGGGGCCGGCGCGAACGCGCCGGAGGTCACCGAGTCCTCGTTGGACCAGCCCGACGGGCCGACCGCGTTCTGCGCCCGGACCCGGTAGGTGTACTGGGTGAGGGGGACGAGGGACTCGTCCTCGTGCTGCTTGGAGTTGGGGGGGAGCGTCGTCAGCGTCTCGAACGCGCCCGTCCCGACCTTCCGCTCGAGGAGGAACGAGCCCTCGTTGGTGCTGTTGTCGGTCCAGACGACGAGCGCCGTGCCTCCCGCGGTGAGCGAGGCGTCCAGGTTCGTCGGATCGGCGGGGATCTGCGGCGGCGGGGGCGGGTTCGGGTCGGTGTCCCACTCGACGAGGTAGCCGCCGCCGGGGTTCGCGGGGAGCGTGTAGGTGGCGGGCGCGTCGTTCCAGGTCCCGTTCCCGTACATCATGAGCTGGTCCTCGTTGCCGGAGTTGTTGGGCTCGCCCGTGTTCCAGTTCGTGTAGGACCAGGTCTCCCCGGTGATCCAGGTCCAGACCCCCTCGGTCGCGGCGTCGGTCCCGCCGAGCCACGCGCTCGCGGTGCCGATGCCCATGTTGGCGAGGATCCAGTCCTTCTCCTGCGCCGAGGTGACGGTGGCGAGGTAGCCGCCGAGGGCCTGGGCGCCTGCGTTGGCCACGGGCCAGGTCCCGGAGCCCGGCACCCACTTGTAGAAGTGCCCGTTGCCGGGGTTGTAGAGGACGCCGTCCACCGCGTCCGCGGGGACCGCCCCCGCGACGGGGAGCGCGAGCGCCGCCGCCGCCGCCGCGATCCAGCGCCACGCCCTCCGGCCGCGCCCGCGCGGAGTCCCGTCCCTTCCGTTGCCCATGGTGCCCTCCGCGCCGGCCGCCCGCCCGCGGGCGGTGCCGGGCGCCCGATGATACCCCGGCCGGGGAAGATGGATCGCTTCAGCTCGCACGCCCCGGAGGGGGCCCCCGAGGTGAAGCGGAACGGCCCGCGGTCGGCGAGGTCGTCTAGGCACCCGAGGCGACGATCGGAGGATGGCCCGGGCAACCCCGGTTCTGCCGCTGGGGCCGGGGTTTCGGTACGATCCCTTGCGACCGTCGGAAGCATCGCGTGGATGTTCTCGACGAGGAGGTGCGCGTCGCGCCCCCGCCAGGAGGGAAGCAAATGCAAGCGTTCCTACATCGATTCGCCGAGCCGACCCGGGGCAGCGGCCGGCTCTCGGCCGGAACGAGGACTTACACCGAGGCGGGCCGCGAGGCCGCGGACGAGGACCAGGCTCGCTCTCAGTACGCGATTCCGCGCGGAGGCGCCCGTCGCGCGTCCAACTGGAAGAGCGCGGCGACTCAGACGTACACGAAGGTCTCTCGAGAGGAGTCGGACCGGGATCGAGCGACCGTCGGGATGTCCCTGCTTCCGAGGTAGTCCGCATGCTGCTCGTCTTGAGCAATTCCAAGGACGAGACGGCCGACTATCTGTGTACGCGAATCGCCGCTGAGCGACTGCCCTTCGTCCGGCTCGACTCGGACTCGGTGGCCCGGAAGTCCTCCCTGGTGGCTCGCGGCGGCGAGATTCGGATTCGTCTGAGCGGGCGCGAGTTCTCGCCCCGGCAGATTAGCAATGTGTGGTACCGACGCCCGGAGGCGATCAGGGTTCCGCGCGGCGGAGACGGAGGCGAGCGGCGTCACGCAGCGGAGGAGTGGGCCGCAGCGCTCGAGGGGTTTCTCTCGCTCATCCCGCGCAGTCGGTGGATGAACCATCCCGCGTCCAACGCATCAGCGTCGCTGAAACTGGAGCAACTCGTGCGCGCTCGCAGACTCGGGTTCGGCGTGCCGCGAACCCTGCTCACACAGAACGAGGGCGAGGTGCGAAAGTTCTGGTCGGAGTGCGACGGTAGAGTCGTGGTCAAGCCGGTCTCTGACGGACGGATTCGCGGGACTCGTGACCGACTCGTGTACACGAACGTACTGCAGAAGCGCCACCTCGACAGCCTTGAAGATGTCCGGAACTGTCCGACGCTCTTCCAGGAGAAGATCGAAAAGATCGCCGATGTGCGCGTGACCGCGGTCGGGGATCGACTCATTGCCATCAGCATGGTCGGATCGAAGCGCGACGAGGTCGACATCCGCCGAGAGAACATGAGCGGAGTGAAGTACCGAGAGCTTGAGGTGCCCGGGAGAACGGCTCGGAAGCTGGTGGCAATGATGCGAGGGTACGGCCTGCGATTCGGGGCGTTCGACTTCGGAGTGAGACCCGACGGATCGTGGGTCTTCTTCGAACTGAACCCCAATGGCCAGTGGGCTTGGCTGGACGAGGCTGCGAACGCGCGAATCGCGGGCAGGCTAATCGAGGAGTTCTTCCATGGCTGAGCAGGCGGACCTCGCCCACCGGTTCGTACTTCTCGCGATGCGGTGTGCCCGGATACGAGACGTTGAACTCTCCGATGTGGTCGCCGGTCGCTATCCGGAGGATGAACGCCGATTGGTTATCCCGGCGGGCGCGCCGGAGTTAGAGAAGCTCGTTGCCCTCGCGAAGGACGAATACGACGCCGTCGAGCGCATTCGCGAGGCCTCGATGGGCAAAGTGTCCACTCTACTGGCGTTGGTCGCAGGACTCGCCGCCCTCGTTCCCGCCGCGCTGGTCCCCGGTCCTCAGCGATGGGGGACCCTCAGCGCCGGGCTGCTCTTTCTCGTGTCTCTGCTGCTTCTGGTGCACTTCCTGGCGGTGAGACGATACAAGCGCGTCATCTTGGACGATGACCTCGTCGTCGCGGACTCCCGGAAGCGTGACGAGATGCTCATCCACGGCTACTTGGACTCGGCGGAATACAACCAGCGTGCGCACGCGTATCTCGTAGACGTCTACCGCGCCACGCTGAGGGTTTTCGTCGTGGCGGTCGTGGTCGCCCTCATCTCGAGTTTCGTACCGCTCGCGTGGGCGACCGACGACGGAGCCAGTCGGATTCCCGCGTTGCGGTTCACGCCGGCGGAGTCGCCGACTCCGAAGTGACGGCTCCAGCCGGGCGGTCGACGGTGTCTGCGCAGGAATCAGCCGCCCCTCCCCGCGCCGCCGGGGCCTATCCTCGGTGCATGGACCCCGGCGTCCCCGGCCGGTCGTGGCTCGCGCTCCGCGTCGTGCTGGCGGTCGGTCTCACCGTCGTCTACTACGCCTTCTCGATCGCGCTCGGCCTGGGCCTCCTCTGGGCGGCGTGGGCGCTGGTGACGGAGACGAAGAGCCCCTCGGGCTACCTGGTCGTGGCGCTCGCCGTCGGCGGGATCTGCGTCCTCTGGAGCGTCCTGCCCCGGTGGGAGCCGTTCGCCGCGCCGGGCCCGCGCCTGCGGCCCGACGACCACCCGCGCCTGTTCCGCGAGCTCCGCTCCGTCGCCGAGGCGGTGGGCCAGCCGATGCCCGAGGAGGTCTACCTCGCCGCCGACGTGAACGCCGGCGTGACGGTGGCCGGGGGACTCCTCGGCCTCGGCGGGCGCCGCGTGATGATCCTCGGGCTCCCGCTGATGTCGGCGCTCCGCGTGCCGGAGTTCCGCGGCGTGATCGCCCACGAGTTCGGGCACTTCCACGGGGGGGAGACGCGCCTCTCCCCGTGGATCTACCGGACCCAGCAGGCGATCGCGCGGGCGGTCCGGACCCTGAGCGAGGCCGGCTCGGTCTTCCGGTTCCTCTTCATCGGGTACGGGAAGGCGTTCCACCGGATCACGCAGGCGGTCTCCCGCCGCCAGGAGATCCTCGCGGACCGGCTCGCGGCGGAGGTCGCGGGCGCGCCGGCGATGGCGTCGGGCCTGCGCCGCACGGCGGTCGCCGCCACCGCCTACCAGGCCTACTTCGGGAACGAGGTCGTCCCGATCCTCTCGTCGGGGTTCCGGCCGCCCATGGCCGAGGGGTTCCGGCGCTTCCTCGGCGCGCGCCCGATCGCCGATTCCCTCGACGGCTTCGTCGAGGGGCTCGTGAAGGAGGAGAGGGCGGACCCCTACGACTCGCACCCGCCGCTGCGCGAGCGGCTCGCGGCGCTGGGGAACCCGCCCTCCGGGCGCGACGCCGCCGCGGGCGCCCCGACGGCGGCCGCGCTCCTCGACGACATCGAGACTCTCGAGAGGCGCCTCCTCGAGGCCGCCTACCCCGGCGTCGCGGTGCCGCCGCCGCTCCCCTGGAGCGAGGCCGGCGCGAGGGTCTACCTCCCGTTCTGGCGGGCGCGGGTGCGGGAGGACAGGGCCCTGCTGGAGGGCCTGACCGCGGACGGGCTCGCCGCGGCCCTCTCGCGGCCGCCCGGCGACCCGCGCTGGCGGCGCCGCGCCGAGGCGCCAGCGCCGCAGGGGCCGCCCAAGCTCGCGTTCGTCGGCGCGGCCGCCATCCTCCTCCACCTCGCGGACCTCGGCTGGGCGCTGCGCTGCGAGCCCGGCCGGGAGGTGGCGCTGAGCCGGGGGGACGAGACCTTCTTCCCGTTCCAGGAGATCGGGGACGTCGCCTCCGGGGCCACGACGGCCGCGGGCTGGGCCGAGCGCTGCCGCGCCCTCGAGATCGACGGGCTGCTCCTCGCCTCCGCGCCGACGGCCGACCCGCCGCCGCCGTGATCCGGGAACTGACCCAGAAGGTGCGCGTTCTGCAGGGGCGCCGGATCGCCTGCGAGCACTGCGGCGGCGCGTACACCTACCTGGCCGGGGAGCAGCGCAAGTTCTCCACCACCGGCACCGTCCTCGTGGACTCCGACGAGAGGATGAGCCAGGCCCTCGCGAAGCGGGCGCGGAAGCACCTCCTCGAGCAGGACCGCCGGCCGCGATGGGGGGAGGGCCTCTGCCCCCACTGCCGCCGGTACCAGCGCTGGATGGTCCGCTCGTCGCGCGTCGGGCCCTCGCTGCGGTGGGGGATCGGGCTCTTCCTCGCTTCCTGGTGCTTCTCGCCGGTCGCCGCGGGGTCGATCGGCGGACCGGCCGGCACCGCGGTCCTGCTGCTGGTCCCCGCCGCCGCCGGCGCGCTGGGGGTCTGGATCGGGTTCCGGCGCGCGCTCCCCGCCGGCGTCGCCCGCGGCCGCGAGGACCCGTTCTCCATCACCGACGACGACGCGCGGGGCCTGCTCCGCCACTGCCGCGCGATCGACGGGGACCCGCTCCTCGAGTGGTACCTCCACGTGCACGAGGGGTTCCCCGGGGACGAGCTCGTGCTCCCGATCGGCTTCCGCGACCTCACCGGCGAGGAGTTCTTCCCCGCGGAGGTCGGCTCCGCGCGCGTCCTGGCGGAGGGCTGACCCCGGGGGCGGGCGCGGGGCCGGATCGCGCGGAGGCGCCGCCGATCCCCTCGCCGGGCCCGCAGGACGCGCCGCCCCCGCGCCGCGGTAGTCTGTACGCCGCCCGGCCCGCCGGCACGGGGATCCCCGAGGACCGCATGCACCGCACGGCCATCCGCGGAGGACTCGCCCTAGCGTTCGCCCTCGCGGCGTCCGGGACCGGCGTCCGCGCGGAGGACGCGGAGAACCCGGGGAAGGTCCTCCTGCGCGCGAAGGAGCTCCTCCGGACGGGGAAGTCCGCGGATCGCAAGGAGGCGATCGCGCTCCTCATCGGGCTCGACAGCGGGCCCGCGCTCTCCTGCCTCGAGGACGCGATCCTGCGGAGCGCCTCGGAGATGGACAAGCGGGCGAAGGAGGTGGACGCGCTCGACGAGGAGCTCGCCGAGGCGGAGAGCTACCTCGACTGGGTCCTGGAGAAGTTCCCCTCCTCGGCGCGGGAGGCCCAGGCGAAGCACGACGCCGTGCTCAGGCGCTGGAAGGCGCTCGAGGCGGAGATGCGCGGCCACCTCGACATCTGCGTCGAGGGCCGGGAGTCGATCTCGGCGTTCCGCTCGGAAGGGGCCGCCGAGCGGATCGTCCGCGGCGCCACCGGGAGCCAGAACCCGCTCACGCGCCAGATGTACATCCAGGCCCTCGGGACGCCGGAGCGGGCGTCCCGCGCTCCCGTACTCCTCGAGCTCCTCAAGGCGGGCGAGTCCCGCGTGCGCGCGGCGGCGGTGCGGGCGCTCCGCGGGGCGCCGCCGCGGCGCGCGACCTACGACGCCGTCCTCCCCCTCCTCAAGGACCGCTGCTGGAGCGTCCGCGTCGGCGCCGCGGAGGTCATCGCCCGGATGCCCCTCGACCTCGCGATCCCGCCGCTCGTCGAGGCGGTCGCGCGGGAGACCGGCGAGCCCGCGCTCCAGGTCGACTCGCTCCTGCGGTCGCTGACGGGCGCCACCTTCGGCGGGGAGGGGAAGCCCTGGCGGGAGTGGCTGGAGCGGAACCGCGCCTCCCTCGAGGCCGGCACCTTCGAGCCCCGGGAGGCGCCCGCGGAAACCGCCGCCGCGGCGACCACCGAGGCGGCGTTCTTCGAGATCCCGATCGAGTCCCGCAACCTCCTCCTGGTGATGGACCTGTCGGGCTCGATGCGGATCAAGGTGGGCGACGTGGACGCGCGCACCGCGGGCCTGCTGAAGGCGCAGGGCTTCGGGGAGTCGCGGCTCGCCGTCGCGCTGGTGCACTCCTACCAGATGATCAACGGCCTCCCGCGGGACGCGCGGATCAACGTGCTCGCGTTCAGCGACAGGGTGACGCGGTTCAACGCGCGCGCGACGGCCGCGACGGACGGCGGGAAGAAGAACGTGACGAAGTGGCTCAACGACCAGATGACCGGCCGCCGCACGAACATCTGGGACGCGCTGCGGCAGGCCTTCGGGGACCACATGTCCGCGGGCGGCTCGACCCGGTTCGACGAGCTGCCCGACACGATCGTCTTCCTGACCGACGGCGTCCCGACGGCGGGGCGCTTCCGGGACGAGAAGTCCCTCGCGGACCTCGTCGGGCTCTGGAACGCGTCGGCCGGCGTCGTCGTCCACTGCGTCGGGATCGGGACCGACTACGCCGACACCCTCATGCAGAGCCTCTCCTCGTCCACCGGCGGCTACTACTTCGACTCGAAGGCGAAGCGGCTCCGCGGCGCGCGGGTGCGGCCGACGGTCCCCCCCGAGCAGAGGGCCCCGAGCGTGCGGACGCTCCTCGCGGCCGTGGAGGAGGACCTGCGGTTCGGCGGGGCGGTGATCCGCCGGGATGCGGTCCCGCGCGCGGTCGAGGCCGCCGCCTGGTCCGACGCCGGGGTCGCCCTGCTCGGCGTCGCGCTCGAGGACACCGAGGCCGACGTCCGGGGCGCGGCGGCGGACGGGCTCGCGGGCCTCGGGGCGCGCGCGGTGCCGGAGCTGGCGACGGCGGCGGGCCGGGCGGAGGGTCGCGGCCGGCGGGAGGCGATCCGGGCCCTCGGCGCCATCGGGCCGGAGGCGAAGGACGCCGCCGGGGCGCTCGAGGGGATCGCCTCCGGGC
>Ga0187893_10012012_pt1 | contig 12403 bp, 17 predicted proteins | sample MA1701074metaG_FD_139574 | JGI IMG/M metagenome (GOLD analysis project Ga0187893, IMG submission 139574) | White microbial mat communities from a basaltic lava cave in the Kipuka Kanohina Cave System on the Island of Hawaii, USA - MA170107-4 metaG ...
ATCGCCATCGCCGCCATCGCATCTGCCGCTATATCCGCTATCGGAATCGCCGTGCCGGGACAGGCTCCCATCCTCTCGGCCGCATGGTCTCAGTTAGGGACATTAAGTTGGAACCACACTAGCGGCGGCTCCGCGGGCGTGAGCTGAAGGTCACGCCGATGTGATACTGCCAGAAATCCGTCGCCGTCGTCCTCGGCGAGACGGTCATCGAGCCATCGGGCTGGTCCCGGATGTCGCCCGGCAGGAGATACGTGCGGACGCCCGCGCTCGTCATCCGCCCGCCGATGTCGATCGAGGCCCGCGTCCTTCGCGAGTGAACCGGAATCCGAATCCCGCCGCCGTACCCGCTTGCCGCCCCGTCATCGAGGAAGCTCGTGGACGATGCGATGTCGTGGTCGTCGTGGTGGTTGCCGTTGACCGAGGACTGCGTGTAGAACCAGGAATGGCCGATGAACGCGTGCGCGTACGGCTGGATCGGCCCGGTTCCGAGGACCAGCTCCGGACCGATTGAAACGAGGGCGATGTTGTTCGATGTGCGCATGTCGACCAGAACGCGGTTCACGGTCGTGCTGAAGGGGACCCGGCGGGATTCGTTGCCATAGTTCAGGAACGAGAAGTCCGATCGCACGCCGAGCAGCCGCGAAGGCGTGAACATCCATCGGCCGGTCGCACCGAAGCCCCACGCGACGCGCACCTGGTTCCGGAACTCACCGACCGGTTGAACCACTTGGCCGGCGACCGAGAAGCCCAAGGCGTCCCTCACCGGAGGCAGAAAGTAGAACTGCGCCGCTGAACCTGACGCGGACACGGCGATGGCAAGTGCTGCAATGATGAGGCGGCGGGCCATGGTCAGCTCCATCGGTGTGCGGATTGTATACACTACTGGTACGCGCGCCGGCGTCAACAGTTTCGCCCGGACGCGTCAGAAGCGGAGGCCGAGCCCGATGGGAAAGAGCTTGGTTCGCAGCCCGTCGTCGAGGTAATGCAACCGCGCCTCCGCGAAGGCGCCGAATGGACCCAGGGCGAACTCGATCCCGGCGCCGGTGTTGATGCCCGCCGCATCTCGCCTGGCATCGGGCCGCTTCTGGTGGTACACGCCCGCTCCGAGAATCACGTAGCCCGACGGCTCCGGCTTTGTGGCGACATCCATGCCGGCGCCCGCCCCGCTTGACCCGGGCACCCGTGCCGCGAACACCACTCCCAGCGCCGTCCAGTAGAAGCGGTCACGCACGTCGGGCGCGAGGCGGTTCTGCATCTCTGCCCACGTGAAATCGATTCTGGCTCGAGCAAACGGGCCGCGCCGCGGCGTGAACAGCAGGAACACTCCCGATTGCTGGCCAATCTCGAGCGCGTCAGCGGACCCGCCGATCGGAAATGCGGCACCGACAGCACCACCGATGGCGCGCTGTCCGCTCGCTAAGCCCGTAAAGCACACGATGAGCGCGACAGCTTCGACGCAGATTCGAAGTCGGCCGCTCGCCAGTCCCGCCCGCCATCGGGCATTCACTATTTATCCTTTCTGTGTAGGATTAATCAGCTTGAAGCTTCCGCTGTATGAATAATATCCTTCTATCGAAGGATTATTCCATGGATGGTTACTCGATTCGCGCGGTTGCGCTTGCGATCGAAGCGCCAACGAAGTGGCTCGACAACCTGCTTTCCCACCATGCCGTTCCCGGGGTCCAGCGCTCCACACGAGGGGTCGAGCGTCGCATCAGCCTGAACTCGTTGGCGGTCATCGCGGTCGTTCGGATCCTGAGTCAGGAGTTGGACATCGCTCAGGCGAGAGCTGTTGAGCTCGCGCTTGGCCTCGATGCCGCCACGTCGGGAACGCAGCGTATTCGTTTCTCCTCCGGAATCTCCGTCGAGGTCCCCATCGACACCATACTCGCGCGAACCCGTGCGCGACTTGGCGACGCGCTCGAGGCCACGTCGCACATCAGGCGCGGCCGGCCGCGATCGAAGCCGACTGCCCACGAATGAGAAACGCCGGGCGGAGCACGCCCGGCGTTCTTTCGCGACAGGAACTAGCGCGCGGTGCGCGCTACGTTCTCGGCTGCAGGACCCTTGGCGCCCTGAACCAGGTCGAATTCGACGCTCTCGCCTTCGGCCAAAGTCTTGAAGCCGGATCCTTGTATCGCGCTGTAGTGAACGAAACAGTCGCGGTCTCCGCCGTCAGGGGTGATGAAACCGAAGCCCTTGGCATCGTTGAACCATTTCACCTTTCCGGTCGTGCGCATGACTTACCTCGGAAAAAAGAGTCGAGCGGCGCGGGTGAGTCCGGTCGCCCGGTTGGCGAACCGAGCCGTGGAGGATCGGAAAGAAGCGCGGCGAAAGTAGGGACGTCCCAATGCCCGGTCAATGACAACCTGGGCACGGCGTCCTATTCCACGATGCGAACGCCGACGATGAAGTAGTCTGTTTCGCCGAAGCACGACGTCGGAACCCCCCGGTGCTCTTCGTACTCCAGCGCGACCCGCTTGCCGATGGAGTTCTGGATGGCGGCGGCGACCAGGTCTTCCCGCACGCTGAATGTCCATCGCTCGGGCGCCGCACCGGGCAAGTTGACCATCTGCAGCTCGCCCTCCCACGTCGGGCACAGCCATCCCTTCTTGGAGATCTTCTGGACGTAGCCCGCTCGCTGTCCGTTCGAGTACGACCAGGACAGCGCCACCCAGGTCCAGAGTGTGATCGCCAGCGCCGGGATGACCACGGCGCCGACAGCGCCGATGATGGCCCATTTTCGCGCCCGGGCGCGCCACGACGGCCTGCCACCCCGCTCTTCCTCGGACGCGACCGGGGCGCCACCAGGGTCGCTGCTTCCTGCCGACTCGCCGGTGCCGGTGTCGCCGCTCATGGTGCTCCAAGTTACGTGTCGCTCGGGGCGCTCGGTATCTTGAAGCGATGACTTTCTCGGCGCGGCGCAAGACCGCCACGACGTGGGTTGGCATGGTGCCGATCGGCTCCGCCTTTCCGGTCGTCGTGCAGTCGATGACGAACACCGACACGGCCGACGCCGCCGGCACGGCGGAGCAGGTGCGCGCGCTCGCCGCCGCGGGCTCCCAGATCGTTCGTATCACCGTCAACAACGACGAAGCGGCTGCCGCTGTCGCAGAGATCATTCGGCGCGTCCGGGACAGTGGCCCGCCGGTACCGGTCGTTGGCGACTTCCATTACAACGGCCACCTGTTGCTGGCCAAGTACCCGGACTGCGCCAGGTCGCTCGACAAGTACCGCATCAATCCGGGCAACGTCGGCGGCAAGCGTCGCGACGACAACTTCCGCACCATCGTCAGGATCGCCGCCGACCACGACAAGCCCGTTCGCATCGGCGTGAACTGGGGCTCGCTGGACCAGGATCTCCTGACGCAGATGATGGATGACAACGCGAGCGCTGCCGCGCCGCTCGAGGCGAAAGACGTTTACATCGAGGCGATGCTCGCGAGCGCCCTGCGTTCCGCCGCGCTGGCGGAGGAGGTCGGGCTCGGGCACGATCGCATCGTCATTTCGGCCAAGGTTTCCGACGTCCGCGACTTGGTGGAAGTGTACCGGCGCCTCGCGGCACGTTGCGACTATCCCTTGCACCTCGGCCTCACCGAAGCGGGCATGGGAAACAAGGGCGTCATCGCAAGCACGGGCGCGTTGTCGATTCTGCTCGCCGAAGGCATCGGGGACACGATTCGCGTGTCGCTGACGCCGCGACCCAACGGCGATCGCACGGAAGAGGTGCGGGTCGCCCAGCAGGTGCTTCAGTCACTCGGGCTGCGAAGCTTCGAGCCGCAGGTGACGGCGTGCCCGGGTTGCGGTCGCACGACGTCGACGTTCTTCCAGCAGATGGCAGAGGAGATTCAGTCGTACATCCGCGCGCGGATGCCGGAATGGCGTGAGCGGCACCCGGGAGTCGAAGACATGAAGGTCGCGGTGATGGGTTGCGTGGTGAACGGGCCGGGGGAGTCCCGCCACGCGAACATCGGCATCTCGCTCCCCGGAACTTTCGAAGAGCCCAAGGCGCCCGTCTACATGGACGGCGCGCTGCTGACGACGCTCAAGGGCGACGGGTTGGTGCGCGAGTTCCTCGACATCCTCGAGTCCTACGTCGCACGCAAGTACGCGCCGCTCGAGGGCGTCGTCAGCGGCGCGCGCTGATCTTTCCGCTGCCCGCTTTCTCGATCCTCTTCACGGTCTGCTCGAGTTCGGGCATGATCGGCGCATCGAAATCGAGTTCCTCCATCCGGTCGTAGACCGCGCGATACCACCGCACCGTGCCTTCCTTGCCGACCTTGAAACGGGCCCAGACGCTGTCGGGCTCGATCGTGCGCGCCAGGTCCGCCAGCAGCGAGTTCGCGTTGTGCAGCTTGTCGGCGGCGCAGACCCATCGGCCGCGATCATCGGCCGCCTCGAGCCGCCGGAGATAGTCGAGCTTCTTTTCCTCCGGCGAGAACTCCTCACCCTCCGCGTTGCGCTCGCGGTGGGTCACCATCAGCACCGTTTCCAGGACATCCGCCCCGAACTTTGCCGCGATGCGCTGCTCCAGCATCTCGGCCGTGTAGTCCTTGGTCACGCAGTCCTCGATGACGTCGTGCAGGATGCCGGCCACGACCGTCGTCTCATCACACCCGTAGCGCGTCAGGATGATCGCGACGTTGGCCGGATGCGTGAGGTAGGGAAGGCGAGTGCCTTTTCGAACCTGTTGGTCGTGATGCTTGGCCGCGAACGCCAGCGCGTGGTTGATGCGATCGGAGTAGCCGGAGACGGCCGCGGTCTTCTTTGTTGCCATGCTGCGGGACAAGCTACGCCGGCACGGGAGCGGCCGGAATGCAAAAGGCGGGCGCACTGGCGCCCGCCCCTGCATTCGCCTCCATCCCGCTGCTACTGAACGGTGATGACGCCCTTCATGTTGTTGGCGAGGTGCGGCGTGCAGTTGTACTCGTACTTGCCAGCCTTTACGCCCGCGAATGACACCGTGTAGGTGTCCGTCGGACCGGCGAGCATCTTGCCCATCATGTCGCCCATCGCCTCTGGCAGGTTCGCCTGGAGCTGCGCCTTCGACTCGGCCGGCACGCTCGAGAACGCGACGTTGTGCGGGTTGCCCGAGACGGTCACGAACTTGATCGCATCGCCAACGCTGATGGTCAGGTTCGCCGGCTCGAACCGGAAGCCTTTTTCGTCGCCGATCATCTTGATTTCGTGCGTCTTGCCGGTCGCCGGCATGGCTGCAACGGCGGCGCCGGCCGCCGGCGTCGCCGAGGACGCTGCATCTGAAGCCGGTTTCTCGCCACCGCATGCACCGAGCGTCGCGACGGCTGCGACGATTGCCAATCCACTGAACCGCATTGCTGGGACCTCCCCCGTGGTGTGCTGAAAGTTGCTGTAGAGATGACTGCGCGCGGAAGTCGCCCGCAGATTGTGAATTTATTCACAAATCGAGCCTCGTGCAAATGTGCTTTCTTTGGTTTCCATGAGTTCGGGAGCGTCGGCCGCCCGCGCGGTGGCGAAGGAACTGGGCAACGGCCGGGTTCAATGGGACGTGGCGCTCGCGCCGCATACCACCTTCCGGATCGGGGGCCCCGCCGACCTGTTCTACGAAGCCCGTTCGGCCGATGAGCTCGCCTTCGCGGTCAGCGCTGCCAGACGCCATGACCTGAACCACTTCGTGCTCGGGCTTGGAGCCAACATCCTCGTAGGGGATCACGGCTTCCGCGGCCTCGTCATTCGGAACGCCGCGACAAACCATCGCTTTGACGCCGACGGTCGGCTTCGGGCCGAAAGCGGCGCAATCGTTAAGGACCTGATTCAGGAGGCCGTGCGCCTCGGATGGTCCGGCATCGAGCACTACGTCGGCATTCCGAGCACGGTTGGTGGCGCGATCTGGCAGAACCTGCACTTCCTCTCACCCGCGCCCGAGCGTGAACGAACCATGTTCATCGCCGAGGTGTTCGAGTCGTGCGAGATCCTGAGCGAGGAGAACGAGCGACGAATCGTCGACTCGACATACGTCAATTTCGGGTACGACGATTCGGTGTTTCACCATCGCCGCGACATCATCCTCGCCGCTACCCTGCGGCTGTCTCGCGGGGATCCAGCCGCAATGCACCGGGTCATGCAGGAGAACCTCGCCTGGCGTGGCGGGAAACACCCATGGCTCGAGTGGCATCCGAGCGCTGGATCAATCTTCAAGAAGATCGATGGCGTCGGAGCGGGGCGTCTCGTCGACCAGTGCGGGCTGAAGGGCAAGCGAATCGGGGACGCGCAGATCTCGCACATCCACGCCAACATTCTTGTGAACCTCGGCCGCGCGAAGGCAGCCGACGTTCGAGCGTTGATCGACCTGGCCCAGCGAGAGGTGCTGTCGCGCTTTGGTTCCAAGCTGGAGCCAGAGATCGCATTTGTCGGAGAATTCTGACACCATAATGGCGCTATTGTGTCTTTGACCTGCCGCCTTCTACCCACTCTTTCCAAGTAGATTCGGCGTCACCCACGCTAAGGGCAGGCGGTTGCCCAAGTCGACGCACAAGCGGCATGCGCAGCAGGCTTGGCTCCACCAGAAGTCGGTCGACCCACCGACCTTCAGACATGTTCGCGTGCTGCAGTCCCAGTTGCTCGAGGCGCTTTGACGCGCGGTCCAGCACGCCCTCGATTCCGAATCGCTGAATGAACCGTTGCAGCTCGCCCTCGGCGATGTCGCGCTCGCCGAGGTCCACGAAGTGGGCGCGAATCCTGCGCTCCGAGAAGAACCGTATGGCCTTGCGCGTTTCGGCGCTCTTCTTCACCCCGAAGATTTGCACTTCCATGTCGCAGCTTGTCCGCGATGACGGTGTCGCGCCTGGATCGGATGCGCGGCGAGTATAGATACCGCCCAGCGTGGTGGCTACCGGGCGGCCACACGCAGACCCTCTGGGGCAAGCTCGCCCGCAGGGCGCGGGCGCCAGCCCTCATCACCGAGCGGATCGCGACACCCGACGGTGACCAGGTGGAGGTTCACTCGGCGGGGCCCAGGAATGCGACGCGCCACCTGCTGCTGCTCCACGGCCTCGCGGGAACGATCCGGTCGCACTACGTCCGGGGCATCCTCTCCGAGTCAGCTCGGCTTGGCTACCACGCAACGTTGATGCTCTTCAGGGGCTGCGGCGACGCCCCCAATGTCGCCCGGCGGTTCTACCATTCCGGCGAGACGACAGATGTCGACCACGTGTTCACGGTGCTCCGTCAGCGGGCACCACACGCGACGTGGTTCGCGGCTGGCGTGTCGCTCGGCGGGAACGTGCTGCTCAAGTGGCTCGGCGAGCAGGGAACCGGGAGCGTTATCCGCGCCACGGCCGCTGTCTCGGTGCCGTTCGACCTCGAGGCCGGCGCACGCGCCATAGAACGGGGGTTCGCGCGAATCTATGACCGACACTTCCTTCGCTCCTTGCGTCGCAAGGCGCTGGAGAAGCTCGAGAGATTCCCGGATCTCTGCGATCGCGAGCGCCTGCTCCGGGCCCGCTCAGTCTTCGAGTTCGACGAAGCGGTGACGGCACCCGTTCACGGCTTCGAAAGCGCGCACGACTACTACTCCCGGTCCAGCTCGCTCGGTTTCCTCGAGCGCATCCGCGTGCCCACGCTGCTCTTGTCGGCGGCCGATGACCCGTTTCTGGAGAACTGGGTTTTGCCGAGGGTCGAAGCCCTCGCTCGCGGCAATCCCGCTCTTCACACCGAGTTCCATCCGCGGGGTGGTCACGTCGGTTTCGTCGGAGGGATCGCGCCATGGCGTGCCAGTTACTACGCCGAGCGTCGCCTGTTCGACTTCTTCGACGCGGTGGAAGCCGGCGCGCCGCGGAGTTAGGCTCAGTTCAGGATGAGAACGGCTTCCGCCCTGATCTTCGCCGCCGGCCTGCTGCTCGCGGTCCGGGTGATGTTCTTCGGCGTCCGCCGCTCGGTGGGAGCCGATTTCACGAATCGCGCCTCGCGGCTCGCGGCGGCAGCGGCGCTCGCTGTCGGCGGTGCAACGAGCTACGTGTGGGCCAGTCTCGGTGGCGGACTGACTGCCGGCTGGGCGGCTCTGGTATTGGTCCTGTCAGGCGTCGCGGCCGCAGGCGCTTGGTGGTTGGTTCGCGTTTCGGCGGCGGCCGGCTCGGCGGATCCCGAGGATGACCCTCGCTTCATGTACCAGGGTTTTGTCGGGCGCGTCGTTCGGCCAATCCAGGAGACCGATAGCGATGGCCGCATTGCACTGCAGGTCGACGGACGCTCCCTCGAACTCGATGCCCGTTGGAGCCAGGCGTCAGGGGCTACCTTCGGCACGGCGGCCGTCGGGACCGAAGTAGTGATCGAAGTCGTTGAGGGTGACGTCGCGTACGTGGAACCGTGGGCGTTGGTTGAAGGCCGGCTGTAGCAGAGGAGGGTTCCGTGCTGGAAGTCGTCCTGTTCTCGATCGTGTTCGTGGGGTTCTTCGTACTGCGCGCGATCGCGGCGACGGTCTTCTTCTACTACATCCTGCCCGAGGGGGCGCGCTGTCCGCTGTGCGATGAGGTGACCGTTCGCGTCGAGGCGCGGGCCTGGAACCTGATGCTGCCGTGGTTCCGAACCAGTTGGTGCTACCGCTGTGGTTGGGAGGGCTTGCTGCGGCCGGTGCCCGACGCACCGGCGAACACCGACAGCCACTCCGGCCAGTTGCCGCTCAGCTCGAAGAAGTCGTCGTAGTACTGCAGGCCGAGCGTCTCGAGCTCTTCCAGCAGGGCTGCAAAGACCTCGACGTCATGCGCGGGGCCGATCGCCACCAGGTCTCCTTCGGCGCGAAACTCCTCCGGCGTCAGTCCGAGACGGGCATCGATTGCGGCGCGAACCAGGCCCACTCGTTCGTACGCGTCCTTGCGGATGATCAGGGTCGGAGCACCGGCGGGAATCGGCATCGGCATTCGAGTCACAAGCTATCAGGCGCAGTAGCTTCTCCGGCATGAGCGCAAGGCAACACGCCGTCGAGGCAACCTTCGACGTCCTCGTGATCGGGGCCGGCCACGCAGGCACCGAGGCCGCGGTCGCCGCCGCCCGCCGTGGCGCCCGGGTTGGCATCGTCACGAGCGCGCTCGACACGATCGGACACATGTCCTGCAACCCTGCCATCGGCGGCGTCGCCAAGGGAACCGTCGTGCGCGAGGTGGATGCGCTGGGGGGCATCATGGGCCGGGCGACCGACCTGGCCACGCTGCAGTTCCGGATGCTCAATCGCAGCAAGGGACCCGCCGTGTGGGCGCCCCGCGCTCAGTGCGATCGCGGCCTCTATCGGCGCGCCGTACGCAGCCTGATCGAGCAGCAGGAGCGGTTGCGCACGATCCAGGGGACCGTTGCGAGCCTCCTTTTTGCCAACGACGGCAGCGTTTCCGGCCTTGTCACGCTCGAGGGCCGCGCGTTCGCAGCCAAAGCCGTGGTCGTCACGACGGGGACATTCCTGCGCGGTCGCATCCACATCGGCACCGAGACCCGCGTGTCCGGAGGCCGGGCCGGTGAGTCGGCTGCGACGCATCTCGCCGAGCAGCTCGAGCAGGTCGGCCTGGAAGTGGCGCGATTCAAGACGGGCACGCCTCCGCGCATCGACGGTCGGACGGTCGACTACTCGACTTTGCAGCTGCAGGAAAGTGAGATCGAGCAATTCGACTACTCCTGGTCGCACTTCTGGAGGACGCCACGCTCGCAATCGGGCGCGACCCGGCACCCGGGGCAACTCCCGTGCTGGATCACGCACACGACGGATGTCACCCGCGCCGTCATCGAGGAGCACCTGCACGAGTCGGCCATGTACGGTGGCGCCATCAGCTCGCGCGGCCCGCGATACTGCCCTTCCGTCGAGGACAAGATCGTCAAGTTCCCAGCCGCCGAGCGGCACCAGCTGTTTCTCGAGCCCGAAGGTCATGACACCTCCGAGCTCTACGTCAACGGCCTGTCCACATCGCTGCCGGTGAGCGTGCAGCTCGAGATGCTCCGCTCGATCCCCGGCCTTGAGCGCGCCGAGATGACGCGGGCCGGCTACGCCATCGAGTACGACTATTACGTCCCGACGCAGTTGCATCCGACTCTCGCCGTACGCCGGGTGCCGGGCCTCTACTTCGCGGGCCAGATCAACGGCACCACGGGATACGAGGAAGCAGCCGGGCAAGGCGTCGTGGCCGGTGCAAACGCTGCGGCGTTCGCGCTCGACCTGGTACCGCTCGTCCTGGGACGCGAATCGTCGTACATCGGCGTGCTGGTGGACGATCTCGTGACGCGAGGCGTGGACGAGCCGTATCGGCTCTTCACCTCACGGTCCGAGTTCCGGCTCAGCGTCCGTCAGGACAACGCGCTGGACCGGCTCTCCGGGATTGCGATGTCGGCGGGGTTTCTCACCGACGAGGAGGTCGCGGTGTGCAAGCGGCGCTCGGCGGCGCGTCTCCGGATCATGGAGCTGGCGTCTGCCACGACGATCACACCGGAGCAGGCGGCGGATCCGCTGAGTGAGGCCGGGGAAAGTCCGCTCCTGCAGCCGCAGCGGATCGGCGACGTGGCCAGACGGCCAGCCGTGTCGCTGGAGGCGCTGCTGCTTGCCGCGGGCGCCGGACACGGCGTCGACCGTGACGTGACGCTGACCGTGGATCTGGAGCTCAAGTACGCCGGCTACTTCGCACGCGAGAAGTCGCAGGCCGAGCGCCTGCAGCAGCTTCGGGAGTTCGTGTTGCCGGAAACGCTTCCGTACGCCGAGCTCCGATCGCTCTCAACCGAGGCCCGACAGAAGCTCGGCCGGCTGAGGCCGGCGACCCTGGCGCAGGCGTCCAGGGTACCAGGAGTCAGCGCGTCGGACTTGCAGAACCTCGTGGTCGAGGTCGAACGGCTCCGTCGGGCGGCGCCGGTGACATGATTTAGTACTGAATCGCTACTTATTGAGGAGGCGGAATGAGGGCGTTCATGGGGGTACGGGCCGCGTTCGCGGCCTTTTTGTTCGCTGCAGGTCCGAGCGCGGCCACGGGACAGGAGGCTCAGGGGCCTTCAGGTCCGGTCATCGTTACTTCAGGGACGGGAGAGGTTCGGGTTGCACCCGACCGGGGAACACTCACGCTGGGAGTCCAGACGCGGGCTGCGACGGCGGCAGCTGCGGCAGCGGAGAATGCCCGTAAGCAGGCGCGGGTAATCAGCGCAATCAAGGCGCTGGGCATCGCCGCCGATCAGATAGGCACCAGTGGCTATACCGTCCGACCGGAGACCCAGTTCGATCGCCAGGGCCAGTCCGCGCCAAGAACTCCGTCCTACTTCGTGGCAAACATGGTGACAGTTGAGATCCGGAGGATCGACGGGATTGCCGCGCTCATTGATGCATCACTCGCGGCCGGCGCCAATGAGGTTCAGGGCCTCACGTTCTCGATTGCAGACCCGGATTCAGCTCGACGCGTCGCCCTGGCCCAAGCCGTGGCGCGAGCGCGCGCCGACGCGGAGGCGGCGGCTCGGGCGGCTGGCGGAACGCTGGGACCACTGATCGAATTGCACGCGTCCCAGCACGAGATGCCTGACCCGCGCTCGTATGGGGGCGTCGCGCGGTTGGCGATGGAGGCGGCCCCGCCGATTGAGGCCGGGACCAGCACCGTGTCGGCAACAGTCACCGTGCGTTGGCAGTTCGTGCCAGCCCAGCCAAGGTAGACGATAAACGAAACTGCCCAGCGGGGGTTAGCAGACCAAACAGACTCCAGGTAGCGGTCAGGTGGAACCCACTTACCATGCGTGGGTCGTGGGTCCAAGGGACCCTGCCCAGGTGTGGGTAGTAGGTCCAGTTGGACCCTCCGCCGCGTCGACGCGATCTTCGTTCTGTAACGGTGAAACGGACCCACCGCCCAGATGTGAAACGTGCCACCTTGTGCCGGGGTAGCACAGTTGCTAGCTTGGGCGCCGTGGATGCCTTCGGGTTGGGCTACGCGATGGGGCTCATCGCCGGTGAGGCATCGTTCACTGGCGACCGGCAACAACCGTCGCTCGAGGTAAAGCTGCACCGCCGCGACGTTGAGCCGCTCGAGCACCTGAAACGGACGTTCGGCGGCCGGATCTTCGGTCCCTACGCCCGCGACGGGCGGAACCTCTACGCATACATGCTCCGTGGCCGGGATCTGCGCGCCGCGCTGCCGCTGATTCAGGCGCACCTGCCCGTCAGCTGGAAACGCGCCCAGTTTGAACTGTGGCGCGCACGGTACGCGGATTTCTTCGATCGACCGGAGCCGTCACGTGACCTGGTAAGACGACTCGAACGCCTGTTGCCTTCGAGGGCCGTCTGATGTCGCGCATCATCGCAGTCGCCAACCAGAAAGGCGGGGTCGGCAAGACCACCACCGCCGTGAATCTCGCCGCCAGCCTCGCGGCTGCAGAACAGCAGACGCTGTTGGTCGACGGTGACCCGCAGGGGAACGCTACCAGC
>Ga0187893_10012013_pt1 | contig 12402 bp, 5 predicted proteins | sample MA1701074metaG_FD_139574 | JGI IMG/M metagenome (GOLD analysis project Ga0187893, IMG submission 139574) | White microbial mat communities from a basaltic lava cave in the Kipuka Kanohina Cave System on the Island of Hawaii, USA - MA170107-4 metaG ...
GTATGGAAAATCGTTCCATACCAAAACACTTGTTTTAATGCGGTACGGAAAATCGTTCCATGCTAAAACACTTGTTTTTATGCGGTACGGAAAATCGTTCCATACCAAAACACTTGTTTTGATACGGTATGGAAAATCATTCCATGCCAAAACACTTGTTTTAATGCGGTACGGAAAATCGTTCCATGCCAAAACACTTGTTTTAGCTTAACCTCTTGCTACCAATCGGATAAAAAAATTTGTTTGGGCTTAACCTGTTGCTGCTAATCGGAGAAAAATACTTGTTTGAGCTTAACCTGTTGCTGCTAATCGAGGCAAACTACTTGTTTTGGACAAGTTAAATATAAAAAGAAATTATTGAATGAAACAAATAATATTGATTTGAGGGCGGGTGGGGCTTGGTTTGGAGAAAATAATATAACCCGGATCCTTCTATTTATAAGCTTCCGGTGAGCCGCCTTCAAATGTGCAGGTATAAGTTTGTGCGCCGGTGCTTTGTTGACGAGGGAATTTTGAGGGGATGGAATCATGTTGATCTTAGCATCAATCCGTTTTATCATTAAGCTTTCTTGCTCCATAGCACGCCGGGTCGGCTTTGCCAGACTCGGCTACGGGATAAAAGAGCAGGCGACAACTGCGGACAGTTTATTATAGAAAGTTCGTGCAGGTTGCAGCGCATATGCTATCCAGAATATATTTCTTCAAATATTAGTCCAGTAAGTTTATGTTTTTCATATAAGGGGATAAATTCCTCTTCCTTATTCTTGATATCTGAATAAATCAGCACTTCGGTTTTACAAGTTTCCGGTATCTTAAAAATAGAACCTTCAGTCATTCTATCCTTATAAAAGGAGTAACTTAAAATCCGACCACGACTTCCATCTTCATAATAATCCCATATGCTTTTGTCTTTATCAAGACAATTAACGCAATCAAGGACATTTAATATGTATAAGGAAGCACCCTCGACATTAATAGGTAAAATCTCTCCCGCCATTTCAAATATCGTTAGCATTGCATCAAGAGCCTGTTCATCAAAGACCAATGCTCCTATCCCCCCAAGTGTATAAAAATTACCTTGTTTTTTTTGAGGATTAAATACGAACATTTCGAGAGGTTGCCATTTACTTTCTTTAGAATGACACTCAAAGGATAAATTTTCAAAGATATCATCCTTATTTTTAGGCATCACCCATTGATAATTATTGGTATCTTCTTTGATTTTATATATTCTCATTTCAACGTTTATTTTGGAAAGGTTCTATTTAATAATTCAGTACCTATTTACGCCGGTGGTTGGTGTTTCTTCTCACCAACAGCACGAATATAGAAATATTGAAAACAATAGTACACTTCCACAATGCTGCAATCCCTCAACCCTAATAGAAAACGACCCCATAAATAAACCGACCTTATTACCTTATTTGGCAATTACATCACAGGTATTAATAAGGCAATAAGGTCGAAATCATTTGGGGCATATTTTTCTTCTAAGGTTATTTCACAAGCACAATGTTTCTCTTTACGCCGCTATTGGTGTTTCTTCTCACCAACAGCACGAATATAGAAATATTGAAAACAATAGTACGCTTGCACAATGCTGAATAGAATTACCGAACGTACAAGAGTGCGACGCAACAGACGATGATAGTAGCAATGCAGCCGGCTACATCCTTCGACTCCGCTCATGGCTTACCTGCTTCTTACTTCGGCAGAAGATGCTGCTTACTTTAACGGTGGATTGCTAATCAGCAAGCATTGGCTGCGCTTCTTCGTAGGGTTCATCCTCATGAGCCGGGTCTATCGGTTCGGGAAGAAAATTATCCAACTGATCTTCCGAGTTTGCTACAGATTCCGCACTTCGGGATATTCCTCTTTCTGTTGAAACAATCTCGATGCCTTCAAAAAGAGGTGTGTAAGCAGGGGCCTTCACGCCGCTTATTACTTTTTCCCATTCAAATGCCGGCCCTATATCCCATTTGCCATCTACCCGATAGTTCACATGTGAGACAATGCCCCTGAATTGCAAAACATGATCACCGGCCTGGTATCGCAGTGGATCCTGCAAAAATTGGCGGGGAATGTCGTACTGCGCCGTCAGGTAGCGCAGCAGAATAACCAGGCTGTCATATTGCCTGTCTGTAAATGTGGAATAGTATGACTGCCCGCGAAAGGATTTGTTGAGTTTTTTATATGCAGCAACATCTGCCAGCGAACAATAAATATCAACGGGCCCTGTATGACCCCTGTCATCTTTTTGTCTTGAATAATAGGTTTCAAGGTTTTCATCTTTTTTTGTGAGATAGCCATAATTTGACAGCTCAATGCCAATAGTCATTTTATCCTGCGCATTGCCGGTACCGGTATTGCCAATACCCTTGCCGATATGGCCCGACCATAGCTTTGATGAAAATAGCTGGTAGATGATCCCGTTTCTCCCAATTACAAACGCCACCGACACATGACGGTCGTGACCGGTCAGCGCCTGAAGATCAGACCGCAACTGCCCCGCAGTAAAATGCAGTACGATACGCTTTTTAGGATGCGCAATATCAAAAAAATATTTAGAACGGTTTTTGGGCTTGATGAAAATACCGTTTAATGCCAGCGTTTCATTCTTTATAGGAATAGAAAATCTTTTGAACTCATACTCTCCGTTGTTTCCGGATTTCTGCAGATTTTCTTCCAGTGTGTTAAGTTGTTTGAAGTGCATAAAAAAAGTTTGGCAGGTGAATGTTTGAATAATTTCTTAAACCATGGCAGCTTCATATACTGCCTTAAAACTTTGGGGGAAATGTGATTCAGTTACTTTAGCTGCTACTACTTTTTTGTCTGCATCAACAGCGCCGTTTGTCGCAGCCTTCTCCCCTATTTCATATAATTCAAAACGGCTGGCGGCATTGCTCATTTCAACCAGGTCGTTTACCTGTTCTACAGTGTAATCTTTGCCCATTAGTTGTTTTAACGTTGGTTGATCAAGCCAAAGATTATAGCGCAGGTAAGTCAATAGTCCTTTATTATCCGTATCAGTAGTGATGAGATCATCAGACAGATCACCTATTTCGCTGTCTATACACCATCTTGTATTGCAGGATGACATCCATTGCAAAATGGTTTGATTATGCCAGCTTGCATCCTGCATCAGCATATCAGGTATTTGTTGCGCCCAGTTCAATAAATGTTGCTTTGATACTTTCTTTGGAATCTTTTCCCATTTGCTCATGCCGGTGCCAACCGAAACGAGTAATATATTATCAGCACCCATTTTCCAATGGAATGGAAAACCTTTTAATGTAGCTACCATCAGCAATTGCAATGATGGATTGTTTGCCATGCTCACTCCTCCATCTACAAAAGCAGCCGTGCTTAATCCACCACCTACTTCTATCAGTTGCGGAATAAAATAAGTGGGTGCTGCTGCGCTGGCTCTTACAGCTTTCCACAGCAGGATATCTTTATTAGTACCTATAGCACTATTGTAATATTGTCCTTTGGGATGATTGATCAATGGCCATACACTATTGGTATCGGCTCTTTTGGCTACAATGCACAAACCGGTTCTTATTTTATCACTGCCTAATGTAATATCACCAAATACATTCTTCAATTCATTTTCAAGCGGCTCATGATCATAGCTTCCTTTAATGAAATCGCCAAACTCAAAAACATTCCACCACTTGTATTTCTTTGCAAAAATTTTCCCTCCAAGCTCAAAATACATTTTAGTGATCTCTTCTGTTTTCATTCCGATAGCAAGACAGGCAGCAATGATTGACCCGGTACTTGTACCGCCTATTAAATCAAAATAATCACATAACCGAAATTCCGGATCATTATCATGCTGCTTGCGAAGAATATCTTCCATTCGTTGAAGATAACCGAGTGTCAATGCACCACGAATACCGCCACCATCCAAAGCAAGTATCCGCTTAGGTGTTGTAGCTTCAAGATGTTGCTGTAATGATTTCATAGTTTTTAGTTTTAGTCATTAAAAATGAGAAAAGAGAAACTTTATCCCTCTATTGCAGCTTTTACTTTTTCTCTCAGGTCTTTTAATCCTGCAAGAAGAATATGTCTTGGCGCAATTGTTTCCATTGCTTCAATGAGCAGATCAAGATGCTGCACTTCTATTTGTTTTTCATCTTGTGTGCCGGCCATTTTCCATACATCCAGGTAGCTTTCTTTTACCTTGCGGCTATCCGGCATTTGTTTTAGCTTCTTTCCTGTTGTGGCCGGAAGCATCCACCTGCATAACTTAATATTCGGCACGAGTATCCAGTCCCAATAGTCGCCTGTTTCTTTTTTTAGCTGGTTGCTTTCCATTTGTTGAAACGTTGCAAGAATATCGGCTGCATCGGGTAAATCATAACGGCCATTCTTATTGCCGTTAGTTCCCCATTTTCTTTCACCGGCTGCTACTAGGAGCATTTCCATTTCAAACCAGTTTGTATAAGGATAAATGCCATCTGTAGCTTTTCCCCTGTTAAAGGCTAACTGATAATTTTTAGCTGCTTCTGCAATTGCCTTGAGCGTTTTTGATTTACTGTTTTTATATAAAGCCATTCTTCTTTTCCAGGTGCTGCCTGCTATGCTGTATCGCTCGGCAGAAGGACTTAACTGTATCAATGCATCAAGATCGTTGATGAGTTTGTCAAAATCTTTTTCCAGTTGTGCAGGTTGCTTTGTTTTAGCTACCTGCTTTGCCAGCCATTTAGCCCTGATATTGCAGTACTGTTCTGCGGCAGTAAAGGAATAGGATGCTTCAGCGGAAGCAAATAATCGTTCAAATTTTTCAATAGCTTCTTCATATTTATTAAGCTCTTTAAAAATCATCGCTTCCTGTTCAGTAATAAAAGGTGTTCGAATACCACGTTTATCTACTTCATCAGTGATGAGCTTTAGCTTATTCAATGCTGCATCTGTTTTTGCATCACCGGTATTCAAATCGCTTAGCAAATTGGAAAGATCAATTTCGGCCTGTGCTGCTATTACATAATGTTTTCCTTTTGTTTTCCATTTGCCCAGTTGCAAACTGTAAAACGGATCGCCATAACATTGATAAGCTCCCCATGTATTTTTATTGCCATCGGGTTTATAAATACATTCTCTTGCTTTTCTTACAGCTTCGCCAAATGCGTCGCCGTTAAACATTGCTTCATAAAATTTTTTGGCAAATAGCAAAGCATCTGCATCATCAACTGCCCAGCCGGCCACTACCACAGCTTTCACACCGTTTTCTATTAATTGTGTTCCTATATTGGCAGCCAGCCTAAAACGGGAACGGAAAAATTCTTCTGCTACACCATCCGTTTTACCAAGGAAACAACAATTAACAAAAACCAATTCAGGCGTAGTGCTCATTTGCGCTATTTCTGCTGTAGTTAAAAAATTATTTTCACCAATCACCATTCCTGATTGCTTGTCAGGGTCTGCGTTAAACACACCATGTCCTGCCAGGTGAATGATCTTATAATCAGAACTCATCAATGCCGGAATAATGGTTTCTGGTGATTCACGCAAAAGGTCTTTTGTGTCATAACCTTGCTCTTTCAGCAATTGGGCAACAGCCTTTGCTTCTTCCAGTGCGCCGGGCAATTGTGTAACAAATCCTTTCAGATCCGGATCACCTACTACCAGTGCCGTGTTGCCCGAAACAGGTTCTATATTCAATCGTGAGTCGGCGGTGGCTAATTGACGTATCATACCAGCATTGATACAAAGCGGTTTTGCTTCTTTGGTTTTATCCTGCAGCAGTTCCCATGGAAAATGTGCTGTGTATTTATCCAGTACCCATGTAATATTGCCATGCTTTTTCAGCCGGCTTTTAAAATCATTTGGCACCATCAACTCAAAAACGGCTCTTGCCTTTTCTTTTGTCCAGTTATTGTCTGTAGAAATAGTTTCTATCAATTGCTCCACCACACCGGTGCTTGTATAAATATTTCTGAAATCTTCTCTTGCCGCACCCGATGAAATTGAGAATCTGATTCCCTTCACCTCACCTTTTTTATCTTCCGCTTTTGTAATGGTGATCCTGTTCCACCAATCTGTACCTGCATCTACATTTAATTGTTTGCGGTTTCCGTTTATTATATTCAGATGATCACCATCGGGAGTAACATTAAGTGTGCCACCTGCTTCTTTACTCAAACTTCGTATGGAATAAAAACAGCAGAGTGCTTTGTCTTCATACAGCTCTATAAATTCTACTTCTCCCAGTAATTTTCCCTTTTCACCATAAAGGCTGCTGATCTTTGCATTGGCATTAACAGCGCCCTGCAAGATTGCATTTACAGAACTGTCAACAGATAAACCACCATAACCGCAACCAATGATCAATGATGATATGCCAATGGGTTCTTTAAATGAATAAGTGCTTTTTATTTTTTCACGGCCATTTACGATAAGGAGGTATTTGGCAATAGCCTGCTCTGCAGATTTTGTCAATTCAAATGCTGTTAATTTGTCCGGTTCACCTAATCCAATAATGATAGCGCCGGGAAATCCATCTGTGTATGTCAATACAACTTCATAGCTGCCGATATCACCGGGATAGAGTCCCAATTGATGCCGTTCACGCAGCAACCCAGATAATAAAGTATCAATACGGTTTTCTGCGTATAAGATGCTGTCATTTTTAAAATGACCTGCCAATACAGGATAAGATGCATACTTCAGATCACCATGCGATACTTTTACTTTAACAGGCAATTCACTTATCTGTATTTCTTTTTCCTCAGCTATTCCAAGCAATGTTCTTTCAATACCTTCAGGTGAAAGATCAAAGTCAGATGTTTCCGGTTTTCTAAATACTTTCTGATCTCCTCTTACTACAGGGCGATTGCGGGTTAATAAATTAGTTTCGCCTTTTACCAATATTTCTTTTATCGCATTAAAAAGAGCAGCAGCAGTAGATAATGCGCCATGCGAATGACTGGTATAATAAACAGTGCCTTTTTCAATCATTGACTTAGGTATGCCGGTATCCCATGTCACACTCTGATCACCTTCGGCTGTACTAAGAAAAACAAGCTCTTGTCCTCGAATAGTATCATCAATCCGATAACCGCAGGGCGTTTGTTTATCCTGGCCTACTATATACACCGCATTGCTGTAATCAATAGTTGCGGAGTTTAAAACTTTAGTCCTGTATTGTTGAAAATCCTTTAATCTGTCAGGTGAAGGCAAAGGCCATTCAGCATCGCCGGAAGCTGCAGCTAATTTTTTCCACAGATCGTGTTTAGAAAAATCATTGGCAGCATCAGTAGTAAAAGGCAATAGTGATAATAAGCCTGGAAATTGTGAGAACATGGCCAGCAAGCCTTTTTTAGAATGAACAATATCCAGCTTGCTTATTTTGCTGATGATATCATCTTCACCAAACAATACATTGATGATGCGGAAAGAACCACCGAGTGGTGATCCGAGGAAGATTAACCGGAAGCCTGCAGATGTATTGAGTGTTTTCCATGTATCAGCATGATACACCATAAAATCCCTGACCAGCACGCCGCCCATCGAGTGACCAACGATCTTAATAGGCTGATTTAATTTTAAAAGCTCTTTGATTTTTTTATCAAATTCACCGGCCATTGCTTCTAATGGCAATCGCCAGTCAAATGAAAATGTGACCACATCATATTCGGCCTGTAAAGCCTCGCCTAATTTTTTATACGAGGTTTTTATCAGTGACGGCGCTTCAATGCCGGTGGCATCAATGGATAATCGCTTCAATTCGCCGGTAAGAAACCGCAGATAATTTATCCATACCAGGTCATCTTCTCTCGCAAGATTTGAACCCATGATGCCTGGCAATAAAATAACTATTGGTTTATTACCGGATGGTGCACCGGTTGAATATTGTCCGCCATCTAATTTCAACACCGCATTCCTTTCTGCTTCGCCCACTTTACCGCGGAAATGTTCTGTAAATCCATCAATGGAAACGGCTGTTGATTTTAATGCAAGCAGGATAGCGCCATTGGTTTTTTTATTTTTGAAATAATGAAAATGATCTACATCCGATCCTTCATCAAAAAACAATTGCAGCTTATCTCTTCTTTTCGAACCATTATACATTGACTTGGTATTGACCACCAAATCATTTTCTTCCTGGAAAAAAAGTTTGCTCACGATAATGACCAATGCTTTCAGGTTTAGCTTGGTTTTACAATTACCTGAAATAGCAACAACAGGTTCCTCAATTGAAACAGTGCTTGCCTGGTTATTGAGTACAGTAATAAAAGGAGAATCAGGTTTCATGGCTTCAAGCCCGGGCAACACATCAGGATCGTTCTTCTGTTCAATAATAGCTGTTAATAAATTTTTTGTGGCAGCGTATATTGGATTGGCCGCAGCGCCGGTGGCAACACCAATCAAATTAAGACTAATGTTAAAGAAGTGATCTAATCTTTTAGATAAAATAGTTGTACCGCTGGCAGGACAAGCAACACGTACAAATTTTTTTACTTTGAAACTTTTCTTTTGATATTCTTTTTTTAGCTCTATGATGCGATCTGCCTCATCTTTTCTGTTTTCCTGATTAAAATAATCTATTTCTTTTTTTGAAAAGCCGGCATCTTCTCCAGTTGCTCCACTGAAACGTCCTAATATTTCACCAATCAATCCTCCTCTCGAATGTGTAATGATATGCAGTTCGCAGTTTGCGGGTAATTGTTTTACCAGCTCTAATGCATTTTGCAAAGGGCTTTTGGTTAATGTCTCATGCTGAAAAGCCAGAATATTTTTATCATAGGTTTGAACGATATAGTTCCACAGATCTGTTCCAAGTAATTCACTGAATGAACCTGCAGTAGAAGAATTAGTGCCATGTATAAATAAAATGAATGGACTGCCGCTAACCAATCCATCTGCTTTTTCCAATTCAAAAAACTTGTTCACTCTCACAAGACCTTTGTTTTTGCCCATTTGCTTTTCTTCCAGGTCAAGAGCAACCTCTTTAAATGCTTTGCCCACTTTCTTTTTGGTAAAAAGGTTGAGCACTTTCAGCACTGCCGTTCCGAGTATGCCTCTCGATACATTCGGATTATCTAATTCAACAGGCAGTTCAAAAAATGCCTCGCCGCTCCTGTTTTTGCTATAACTGCCGGGATAAATATCTTCCAGCGAATCAGGCGGGCAAAGCCAGGTAGTTTCATCATCAAATACAAGCTCTACAAGATCATCATCGCCTATATCAAGTGAAGGTGGCTTGCCTTGCCCACGCATGGCGCCTGAAACCTGGATGCTATCTTTTAATTGAAGTGAGGGATAAGAAGAAGTGGTTACTTCTGAAACTGGCCGGCGCTGGCCGCTAACGGTAAGCTTTTTGATTTTCATGTGTGTTTGATTGAATGAGCTATCAAATCAATTGGTTTTTGAAACAATTATTTGCTGCTACCAATGATGCCTTAAATGCTACAGCCAGAACAAACAGGAAAGCCGGAATTATTGTCGCCTCTTTTTTATCACTAACAATTTTTCATATACCGCCGGGCAGGATTATTCCTCAAAACAAGAAGAACAATAAAATAACAGTAACGACCAAAAATGAAACAAGCTCAACAGACCATTGAACTAACCAGGATGCCTTAGAAGTAAACTAAAGTTAAAACAAAGTAGTTAACTGGAAAATCTTTTTATAGTTGAATTTCTCCAATTATAATTCAACAAACCCGGATTATCTTAATTTCATATTTTATCTTACCAACCTATTGCTATGAAAAATTGTTTAATCATTGTTGTTATCATCATAAGTATATTTATCGCTTTCTGTACTGAATACAAAACAGCCGGCATGCAACAGGAACAAAAGATCAATGAAGAATTAAAGAAAATATCCGCACTATTACAGGATAGCAGCTTTGCGTTGGAAATAGCAAAAAAATCAGATGCAGCTTATTATATTTCACAAGGACAAACTGTTCAGGAATTTTTACCTGCTGATGCTGATACCTTAACAGAAAAAAGTTTTAAAGAAGAAAAGATCGCCACCTATATAGCCGCACTTTATGCATTGGAATGTGGTATTAGTTTATTAAGAGAACAAAAAGGCGGCAGCACTGCAGATTGGCTGAATAAAATTATCAATCATCAATTAGATTCAACTGAGCAATTAGTATTAAGCAGTTTTGCCAATGCCACCTGGAAAGCCGGTCAGCCATTCAGAAGTTTGAAGAGAATCACCCGGGATAATTTTATTTCATCAGTTTTTTTACCGGCTGATGAAATAAAAAAAGATCACGACCAAATATTAGCTGCTGCGCAAAAATTATTACCGGCTCTTAGTAATGTCAAAGATTCATCTGATGAAAGCCAGTTGCAGCGGCTTGATCAGTTATTAAAAGACAAATCATTTGCCCTGGAATTGGCGAAGCATATAGAAGCTGCTTATTACACAGGTCTGCAACAAACTATTCCACCATTTTTAAAAACGGGAGAAGATTCCAGCACTATTGACAAAAGCGTAAACGAAGAAAAGATTGCCACCAATCTCGCCGGCTTCTATGCACTGGAATGTGGTATTAGTTACCTGGCAACAGCAGAAAAGAAATTGCCATCAGATATATTGAAATCTATCATCAATGACAGCATTAGCAATGATCATAAAAAAATCTTTGAACGATTTGCCAATGCCACCTGGAAAGCAGGTCAGCCTTTTCGCAGTCTTGACAGAATAGAACGTCCGGTATTTACTCCTTTTGATTTATTGACTAAAGAAGAAATGGAAAAAGATTGGGTGCAGATAAAGATGGCGGCGGAGATGGTGAGGAAAAAAATAAAGTAGCTTAGAACATAACTCTTACTTGCAATAACAAAGACAATAACGTTTACAAAAAAAATTTTCCTGATCAAATAATTTAAATAACTTTCCTTTCAGATAAAATTTTGTTGTATCAACTTCTCCGTACTGACAGGCTCTCCTCAGTAGCATCAATTAACTGGTTTCTTTAAATTTTTGTAGTGGTTAAGGGCTAATTGGTTTCATCAATTAAATTTCAGGCTTTGCATGAAATACGATGAATACATAAATTATCTATGCGCCATTCTCAACACAGGTATTGAAAATGAAAAGCTGGCTGAGGGTAACAAGAAAATTTTTTTGTCACTGGACAGTTTATTTACCTCCATAAAACCACCGGCCAGCGATAAAAAAGCCACTGATGCTTATAACAACAATCGCAAAAATATAATCACCTCCATTGAATCAGTTTACACAGCCTGCAAGGATTCACCCTTCATTAAAAAAACAAACAATACAATAACTGTATCAGAAAACGATCTTAAAGCTTCGGGTAATTTACCTGAATCCTTACCATTGATCATTGCCGGGCCCCTGGTAAGAAAGGTGGAACCAGATGCTGTCACGATATGGGTTGCCTTAAAAGCAGAAAACGAAAAGAAAATCACACTTGAAATTTTTGAAGATAATAATGGCAATGCGGGAGAGTTATTATTGTCAGCAAAAGATGTAAGCCCGGTTAAGCTGGGAGCTTCATTGTTTATTGCCGCAGCTACCGCCAAACCAACGGGCAGCAAAAAATTAGAATACGGCAAAAGCTATTTATACAATCTGAAATTTGAAGCAGCAGGAGATTTGAAATCGCTGACAAGCGGGTTGACATATCCCGGATACTCACTTCCTTCCTTTATGCTTCCGCCGCTTGATGTAAATAAGATCCACATCATTCATAGCTCCTGCCGCAATATGAGCAATGAAGCTTATGATGCAATGCCTGCACTGGACACATTGATGGAAAAAGAATGGACAAAAAATCGTCCACAGCAACTTTTTCTGAGCGGCGACCAGGTATATGCCGATGAAGGAAATGAAATACTGGAATATTTATACATCAATACCGGCAATGTGCTGATGGGTGGTCAGCCCGGCGCTGATAAAAAATATAAGTCGCCGGAAAAAATGAGAACAAAAGAAAATGCAGTTCCCGATGCTTGTCCGGCAGAAATAGTACCCGGTGAAAGGGGAAATATGCATGAAACGAAAGACTACAGTTTTAAAGGCGGCTCAAAAAGTTTATATGAATTGCTTAAGGCACATGCAAATGTCACCGTTGAAATACGTGACTATATTCATGATGATTGCGGCTTCACACCCACATCCCGCATCCACGTTTTTTCATTGGCGGATTTTTTTGGTCTGTATTTATTAAACTGGTCTGATCAGTTATGGCCGGCTTTTTATCGAAACATTGCCTGCAGAGATTGGGCTGTTAAACTTGCCAATGCAAACAAAAACGACGAAGAAAATAACCTGCTTTCAAAATTGACAGAAGCTAAAGAACAATTAAAATCAATTGCCGAAAGCTGTCTTTCGAATGATAAAGAAAAATTTGATACAGCACCTCCAGACAAAAAAAAGGCTCTTGTTCTTCTCGCCTATGA
>Ga0187893_10012015_pt1 | contig 12402 bp, 13 predicted proteins | sample MA1701074metaG_FD_139574 | JGI IMG/M metagenome (GOLD analysis project Ga0187893, IMG submission 139574) | White microbial mat communities from a basaltic lava cave in the Kipuka Kanohina Cave System on the Island of Hawaii, USA - MA170107-4 metaG ...
CCAGCCGGCTTCTTCGAAAGCTCAGCCGCGCTCGTGTCGGATCGAGCGGTCTACGGGCCCGTCGGTCCGATGCTGGGTGAGCGGTGGCGCGTCGAGCTGTCGCCGGCGGTCGGATCGCTCCGCTTCGCGGGGGTTCTCGCGGATTACCGCAGATACTTCATGCCGGCGCGTCCGTACACGATCGCCGCGCGCGTGCTCCACTCGGCCCGGTACGGTCCGGATGCGGACGACCCGCGGCTCGTGCCGATGTTCGCCGGCTACCGGCATCTCGTCCGCGGCTACGATGCAGCGGCGTTCGGCGGATGCGACAAGGATGGTGACTGCGACCGCTTCGATGCGCTCTTCGGCAGCCGGCTTCTGGTCACGAACCTCGAGCTGCGCGTGCCGATCGCGGGAGCGGCCGCAGGCGAAGTCCGCTACGGCCGGCTGCCGGCTGAAGCGTTCGTGTTCGCGGACGCCGGCGTGGCGTGGACCGGCATGGACCGCCCGGAGTTCGCCGGTGGCGCGCGGCGGCTCGTTCGCAGCGCCGGCGCCGGCGTGCGCGTCAACGCCTTCGGGATGGTCGCGGAAATCGGCGCCGCACGACCGTTCGACCGTGCGCGCAATGGATGGGACTTCGTGTTCAATCTGAGGCCGTCGTTCTAGCCGCGAGCCGCACCACCCCGCGCCATTCCCGGCCGCCGCTCCATCCGACCGCGAGCACCCCGAAGACCACCCGCTCGCCTGACGCCGGGAGAAGCCCCGGAAAGACGACGAATTGCTCCTTGCGGCCTTCGCCTGCGATTGGCTCCTCGATCGTCTGTACCTGGACCGCGGTGACGCGCTGTTCGCCATCAACGGCCGCGGCGGTCAGGATGAGGTGGTCGATTTTCTGATGCCTCAGGTTGGCAACGATGTAACGCACGCGCAATCCGGTGGAGCCGCCCGGCTCGATTGTCGCGGCCTCGATGAGCGCCGGGCACGTGTCATCCTGGGCGATCGACAGATACGCGTCGTTCCTGGCCTGTACTCCGGAAGGGCCGGAGGCCCAGGAAGCTAGGAGGATGGCGATTCCAAGCGTCAGTCCGTGAACCACGCCTGAGAAGCTCAGCAAGCGTTGCGCCCGACAGCGTCGCACGCCCTAAGTCATTGCAGTTCAGCTGATTAAGTTCTGAAGGGCCGAGAGCGGGCGGCATCCGTAACCGCCTCAAAACGGGGGAGCCCGGCCTTTTATGTAACGGATGACCTTTGTGGGGCGTGGAGCGCCTGTCCAGGCCTCACTCAGCTGCCCGGGGCCGCGGGAGTGTGAACCGGGCTACCCACCATCACCCAGCAGCTCGTGCGGCGGCTCGCGCTCGGGTCGGAGCGCACGTGGCGGCGGAAGGTCCGCGAGGCGCTCGCGGCCACCGATCTCGAAGCGAGCGGGCCGATCATGCGGCGAGGCTTCGGCGGGACGGTCGCGGCGCCGGCCTGGGCGCGATTCATGAACGCGGCGACGAAGAACGACCCGGCGGAGTGGTTCGCAGCCGATCGACGTCGAGCGTGTCACGCTCTGTGCGCGCACCGGCGCGCGCGCCATCGAGGCCTGCAAGGAACCCGTGATGCACCCTCTCGTCCCGTTTGTCATCGACAGCGCCGGCGCTGCGCCCACGTCGCACGGATCGACCGGGGTGTACGAGGACATCTTCGCGATCGGTTCGGGCCCGCACGAGCTCTGTCCTCTGCATTCCGCGCCGGCTGCGGCGGTCACGCCGACGCTCACGCAAGCGACCTTTCAGCCGGTTCGGTAGACGTCGGATATAATCCGCCCACCTCCGATGTTGTTCACGTGGTGGCAGTGGCTCGTCCTCGGGCTGGTGCTGATCCTGCTGGAAATGGCGGCCTCGGGCGGCTTCTACGTCATCTTCTTCGGCGTCGCAGCGATTGTCATCGGCGCGCTGCACCTGCTCAACCTGGCCGGTCCCGCGTGGGTCCAGCTGCTCCTGTTTTCGCTTATCTCAGTGGGGTCGCTCGTGCTGTTTCGCAATCCGTTGATCCGATGGCTGAAACTTGATCAGGGATCGGCGGACGTGGACACGCTGGCGGGCGAGATCGCGGTCACGCTCGAGGACATCGCGCCCGGCGAAGTCGGGCGCGCCGAACTCCGCGGGACGGTCTGGCAGGCCCGCAACACGACCGCGGCGCCCATCTCTCGAGGCCGGCGATGCGCCGTCGTGCGCGTCGACCGCCTGATGCTCTTCATCGAACCGGAAGGAGCTCGAACGTGACAGGTACGCTGATCCTACTGCTGGCTCTGGCGGTCTTCGTGCTCATCGTCATCGCCAAGACGGCGATCGTCGTGCCGCAACAGAGCGCCTACGTCGTCGAGCGGCTAGGGCGATACGCCGGCACGCTCGGGGCCGGCTTCCACATCCTGCTGCCGTTCGTGGACGTCATTCGCTACCGCCATTCGTTGAAGGAGCAGGCGGTCGACATCCCGGCGCAGGTCTGCATCACGCGGGACAACGTGCAGGTTGGCGTGGACGGCATCCTGTACCTGAAGGTGCTGAACCCGGAGCGCGCGTCTTACGGCATCAGCGACTACGGTTTCGCGATCAGCCAGCTGGCGCAGACGACGCTCCGAAGCGAGATAGGAAAAATCGATCTCGATCGAACGTTCGAGGAGCGCGGCAACATCAATGCGCAGCTGGTGAGCGAGCTGGACAAAGCCTCTGAGGCGTGGGGCGTGAAGGTGCTGCGCTACGAGATCAAGAACATCACGCCGCCGCACGACGTGCTCGCCGCGATGGAGAAGCAGATGCGCGCCGAGCGTGAAAAGCGCGCGGTGATCCTCACGTCGGAAGGCACGCGCGACGCCGCCATCAACACCGCCGAGGGCGAAAAGCAGATGGTGATCAAGGCCTCGGAGGCGCGCAAGCAGCAGCAGATCAACGAAGCTGAAGGCGAAGCGTCGGCGATCCTCGCGGTCGCCACCGCGACGGCCGAAGGTCTGCGCAAGGTCGCCGACGCGCTCCGGCAGCCGGGCGGCAACGAAGCGATGCAGCTCCGCGTCGCCGAGAACTACCTCCAGCAGTTCGGCGAGCTGGCCAAGGAAACCAACACGCTTATCATGCCCGCCAACGTGTCCGACATCGCGTCGATGATCGCGCTCGCCACGACGGTCGCGAAGTCGTCGACAGCTCGCACTTAGCGGGTAACGGGTACCGGGTGCTGGGTGCCTCGTGCCTGGTGCTTGGTGCGGATCGGGTGCCTGGTGCGACGGCACCCGGGACGGCGTGCCTCGCTCACGTCCCGAACGTATTGCACGCCTCGGGGTCGCCGCGCTCGAGGCCACGACGGAACCACTCCACCCGCTGCGCCGACGAGCCATGAGTAAACGACTCGGGCGCCACGCCGCGGCCGGCCATTCTCTGAAGCCGATCGTCGCCAATCGCCGCGGCCGCCCGGAGGCCCTCCTCGACGTCGCCGCTCTCGAGCTCCACGCGGTTCTGCATGAAGCGTCCGGGTTGGGACGCCGCGTGCCCCCACACGCCGGCAAAGCAGTCCGCCTGCAGCTCCAGCCGCACCGATAGCTCATTCGCCTGCGATGGGTTGCGCCGTTGCATCTGGCGCATCTGGCCCTCAATCCCGGTGACGGTCTGGACGTGGTGGCCGACCTCGTGCGCGATGACGTAGGCCTGCGCGAAATCACCTGGTGCTCCGAACCGCCGATCCAGCTCGTCGAAGAAGCCCAGATCGAGATAGACCTTCTGATCGGCGGGGCAGTAAAACGGTCCGGTCGCCGCCTGCGCGAAGCCACAGGCCGACTGGATCGAGTCGCGGAACAGCGTCGCCCGCGTTTCCTGGTACTTGTTTGGCAACAGCCCGCCCCAGGTCACCTGGGTGTCTTTCATCACCGCGCCCACCATGTCGACGAGACGCTCTTCCTCTGGCGAGCTCGCAACCGTCCCCGTCGAGCCGGTCGTGTCGGCTCCAGGGGGCGGGATGCCGCCAAGAAGCGACAGGAAATCGGCGCCGGTGAGCCAGCTCAACAGCAGGATCACCAGCAGGCCGCCGATGCCCATCGGCACGCCCCGCCCGGAAAACCCCGACCGTCCCCGCATGTCATCAATGTGGCCACGATCGCCCGTCCAACGCATCGGCGTGCCTCCGGTCTAGAATCGTAGGCCATGATCGCGCCGACGGCGACTCCGGTCGAGCGTTTTTTCGATCGCGCGTTCGCGCGGGCGACGGGCGCCGCGCCGGTGCCGGGCAACCGGGTTCGACTGCTTCGCGACGGCGGCGAGAACTACGGCGCCTGGCTCGAGTCGATCGCGGAGGCGCGCCAGTGGATCCACTTCGAAAGCTACATCATCCACGACGACGAGGTGGGGCTTCAGTTCGCCGATGCCCTCGCCAGGCGGGCCCGCGCCGGCGTTGTCGTCCGGGTTCTGTACGACTGGTGGGGATCGTTTCAGATCACGCCGCGCAAGTACGCCCAGATTCTTCGCGAGGCGGGGGCCGAGCTGCGCGCGGTGAATCCTCCGCATCTGGGCAGCCCGCTCGCCTGGTTGAGCCGCGACCATCGGAAAGCGATCGCGATCGACGGCCAGATCGGCTACGTCTCGGGCCTGTGCGTGGGGGAGCGCTGGGTCGGCGAGAACGCCTGGCGAGACACGGGCATCGAAATCGTGGGGCCGGCGGTCGCTCAGATCGAAGACGCGTTTGCCGATCTCTGGGCGCAGACCGGCGTTTCACTGCCTCCGGCGGAGCGCGTCACGGCGAGCGATGTTCAGCCTGCCGGCAGGCTGCCCGTCCGCGTCGTCGCAAGCGTGCCAGGGGCCACCGGGATGTACCGCCTCGACCAGCTCGTCGCCGCGGCGGCGCGCAAGACGCTCTGGCTGACCGACGCCTATTTCATCGCAACGACGCCGTACGTGCAGGCGCTCAAGGCCGCGGCCGCCGACGGCGTCGACGTCCGGCTGCTCGTGCCCGGCTCGAGCGACGTGCCGGGCGCCCGCGCGCTGACGCGCGCCGCGTATCGGGCGCTGCTCGAAGGGGGCATCCGCGTGTTCGAGTGGAACGGGTCGATGCTGCATGCCAAGACGGCGGTCGCCGACGGCCGCTGGGCGCGCGTCGGCTCGACGAACCTGAACCCATCCAGCTGGCTCGGCAACTGGGAGCTGGACGTTTCGATCGAGGACGAAACGTTCGCGCGCCAGATGGAAACGATGTACGAGCAGGACCTGACGAACGCGACCGAGATCGTGATCGGCCGCCACCGCCGCATGCGTCCGATCGATGCTCCGCACGCCTCGCGCGGCGCGGGACCGGGCGTTCGCCGGCGGCGCTCGCGCGGCCGAATGACGGCGGGAGCGCTCGGCATCGGGAGCGCCGTCGGCGCCGCGCTCACGCGAAGTCGTCCGCTCGGCGCGGCCGAGGCGCGGATCCTTGGAGCGGCAGCCGTGCTGCTGCTCGCGCTCGGTGTCGTCGGTTTCATGTGGCCCCGCTTCCTCAGCGTCCCGCTTGCCCTCGTGATGCTCTGGTCCGCGATCTCGCTGCTGGCGCGCGCCTGGCACCTTCACCGAGAAGCCAGCCGCGCCAAGTAACCGCGACTCAGAGCGATAGAGTCACCGCTTGACAGGATTTGTCACCGGCCCTGACACGGGTTGTCGATCTCGAACCAGTTCGTAACCCGACGCCTCAGTGCAACCGGCTGAAAACCCGCGCCGTCGTGCGTCACCGCGAGGTTGGCAGTCGGCTTGCTCAACGGTCCGAGTGGTTATGCGCGCCCGGAGGCCCGCGTCCAAAGGGTTCACGCTTGTTGAACTGTTGATAACTGTCGCGATCATCGGGATTATCGCTGCGATAGCCGTTCCGGCGCTGCTCCGCGGCCGGATGGCGGGGAACGAAGCGTCAGCGATTGGTTCGATTCGCGCGATCAATGCCGCCGAGACCGCGTATGCGACCTCGGCGGCCCGCGGTGGGTTCGCAGTTCTGCTCTCGACGCTCCAGACTCCCTGCGGGGGTGCGGGGGCCGGATTCCTGTCGATGGACCTGTCGTTCGATCCGAGCTTCAAGAGCGGCTACATCGTCACGCTGCAGGCGGCTGCCGGCTCGAACGTCGGGCCGGTCGACTGCAACGGGACCGCGACGCAAACCGGGTACTACGCCTCGGCGATTCCGCGCGTGGTCGGCGCCACGGGCCAGCGCGCGTTTGCCAGCAACAACATCAACGCCGTCTGGCAGAACACGACCGGCGTCGCGCCCACCGAGCCGTTCGCGGTGACCGCCACGATCAATCCCATCCAGTAGCCACGGATTCCCTTGTTCAGGGGGTCGGGCACAGGTCAGGAACGCCCGCCGGCAGTGACGCGTCTGCGTGGGCGTGTTCGCCATCGTGTTTGACCTTGCGCTTCGGCTCGAGCGATACCTCGCCGATCTTGCGGATCCGCACGTCGCCGCCGAACGACTCCATCTCAATCTGCGCGGCGCCGTTGCCGAGGGTGAATCTGCGGCGGCGGCCGCGGCCACCTTCGCTGGCGTCTCCGGCGAGCGGGAACGACGATCGCATGTCCCCCTGATACGTGCGCACCGACACGCTCGCGCTCGCGTTCTCCGGCAGCGCCAGCGTGATGTCGCCGTTGTGCGTCGAGCACCGATAGAAGCCGTCGGCGACGGCCCCCTCATAGATGATGTCGCCGTTCACCGTCGTCGCCTCGAGGCTGGCCGCCTTCATGCCGAGCATCCGGATGTCGCCGTTGATCGTCGTCGCGGTGATGTCGCCGGTGGCCCCCCTGATGCGAATGCCTTCGTTGACCGTGTCGAGCTTCAGCTTTCCCCGCGCGTCTTCGACGATGATTTCACCTTCGATCGACTTCAGCGAGACCACGCCCGAGCCGCCCTTCAGCGTCACGTCGCCGCGGGTGGTCTCGACGCTCACGTCGGACTGGGTGCCTTCGATCGACACGAAATTGTACGTGCCGTTGACCCTCACGGGGAGCCAGGCGGGGACCGAGATCGTGTAGTCCACGGATCCCGGGGCGCCGGAGCGGGAAGCGGACACGCTGATCTCCACCCCCGCCGTGCGCACGTCCACCTTCGCGCGGCTGTCGTGGTCCGCGACGACGCGCAGTTCGTCCTTGTTCCACGCCTTGACCACCACTTCGCCCGCGAAGTTCTGGATCTGGAGGCGCTGCCCCTTCTGGACCGGGACCGTCTGATCCGTCGCCGGCGGCCGAGAGGGCCGACGCTCCGCCTGCGCCGCGGCCGGGGACGCACCCAGCGTCACGGTCGCGAGCATGTAGCCGGACACGACGAACGCGAAACGCGTCATTCGCATGAGAAGCTAGCCTTCGATGTCTGCCAGTGCGCTCACGCGGCGGAGCAGCGCGAGCTTACGCTGCCGCGCCGCCGCGAGGTGGCCGTAGAGATACGTGTTCGCCGGGTCGGCCGCCAGCGCCCGCTGCGACTGATCGATGGCCTGATCGATCGAAGCCAGGCTGGCCTCGAGCACCTTGATCGTCTCAGGATCGAGACGCGCCCGCCCGACCTCGAGCGTCCGCTGGAGATCGGCGACCGCTTCGTCATACGACGCGTCCGCGAGGTTGACTGGCACGACGCTGGGGTTGTCGACGACCGTGGCCTGCGTCGCCGGCGCGGCGGGCTGGATGGCCTGCTGGCGCAGCATCCAGACCGCGCCGCCAGACAACACCATGAGCGCGATCCCGGCGGCGGCGAGCTGCGGAAGCGAGAACGAATAGCGCCGCGATCCGCCCGCCGCCGCAATCCGCTGCTCAATCCCTGGCCACAGGTCCATGTCCGGCTGGCGATCGTTCATCGCCTTTGCCCGCGACGTGACGTCCCTGAGCTCGTCGAGCGTCGTCCGGCACGATGCGCACGCGGTCAGATGCGCCTCCAGCTCGCGGCGTTCGCCCGCATCGAGCTCGTTGTCCAGGTACTCCGACAACCGGTCTGTCCACTGATCCATAACCTTCACCCGTAGCGCAGCCCTTCAGGGCTGCTCGGGCAGGGCTGAAGCCCTGCCTACCTGAGGTGCTTTCGCAACATCATCCGTGCCCGGTGCAACTGCGCCTTCGACGTGCCGGGCGAGATGCCGAGCAGCGAGCCGATCTCGTGGTGCTTGTAGCCCTCGACGTCGTGCAGCACGAAAACCTCGCGCGCCCCGTCTGGCAACCGCTCGAGCGCCGCTTCGAAGTCGATCGACAGCTCCGGGCGCATCGGCGTTGAACGCGCCGTCTCGAACACCGCTTCCGAGGCAACGCGGCGCGAGCGCTCGGCGCCGCCGGCGCGAAACCGCTCGAGCACGACGTTCACCGCGAGCCGGTGCAGCCAGGTCGTGAACGCTGCCTCCCCGCGGAACGTCCCGAGCTTCTGCCACGCGCGGACGAAGATGTCCTGCGCCAGCTCGTCGACGTCCTTGCCGCCGGCCATGCGCCGGACGATGCCGTGCACGCGGGGGATATGGGCGCGATAGAGGCGCTCGAAGGCCTGGACGTCTCCCCTGGCCGCGCGCGAAACGTCCATTTCGTCGCGGTCGAAGGCCCGTTTGGACTCCAAAGCCGTCAGCCCGATCGGCAGCGTCTCCTGTTGCAGCATCCCCGGGGGACGCTATCTATCGTCCCTGCACTAGCTTGGATGCTGAACTGTAACGGAAGGTTGAAACTCTCACTCGGGGCCTCGGGCCTCGGGGTTCGTGCCTCGGACCGTTCCTCGTGCCTCGTCCTTCGGGGGTTCCTCGGATCTCGTCCCTCGCCCGCCCGAGGCACGAGGAACGAGGCCCCGAGGCATGAGGAACGAGGCCCGAGGCCCGAACGAGATTCATCGTAGGACATCGTAGGGGTCGAGCGGCAGGCCTTCCCACCAGCGGGGCGATTCCAGGGCCTTGAAGATCGCGAAATGGAGGTGAGGGGTATTGGCGGGGGCGTTCCCAGAGGTGCCGACATACCCGATTGTCTCCCCACGGCGAACCTCGTCACCCTCCTTGAGATCTGAGGGATTGAAGTGCTTCTCCGGGTCGAACTGATAGACCGTCAGCCCCCGATAGCGGCTGGTGAAGAGACGCGCGATCATCCCCGCCTCGACGGCTCGCACCGGCGTGTTGCGCGGCGCCAGAATGTCGATCGCCTCATGACGCCAGCCCCCGGTCCGCGCGTCGGCGTACGATCGGACCAGCGCCGAGCGTTCGACGCCCTCGACAGGGCGGACCAGCCGGCGGTTGCGCAGCAACGCCAGCGGCTCGGGTCCGATCGTGGATTCCACACGCTCAGGCGGCTCAGGGGTCGTGCCCCCGTCGGTACCGACCGGGATGGGCGTCGTCGCGGCGGGCGGTTCCGGAGGATGCAGCGGCTGTGACGCCGGCGGGGTTGCGTTGCCGGCGGCGGCGCGCGATTCCCACTCGGAAGGTTCTGGACGAAGTCCGATGAAGTTCCCGTAGTACCAGATGAGCATCGCAAGCGTGCAGAAACCGGCGACGAAGCCGACACCGGCGGCGGCCCCAAGGCGGCGAGCGGCGTCGCGTTTTCTCATTCAGCCTACTGAGTAAGATTAAGGAGTGCCTGGGCGGACGAGAGCCGCCAGCCGCAACGCATCCCAGTTCGTCAGCCGAACGCATCCGTGTGATTCCGACTTGCCGATGCGGGACGGTTCGGGAGACCCGTGCAGCCCGTAGTGTGGCTTGCTGATGTCGATCCAGACCGACCCCACCGGATTGTTGGAACCCGGTTTGATCGTCGCCTTCGCGTGCGACGGGTCCGCGTCCCAGAACGAGTCGGGGTTGTAGTGGAACGCCGGACGCCGCGCAATGCCGGTGACTTTCCATTTGCCGATGGGCAAGGGATCGAACTCGCTGCCGCTCGTCACCGGAGCGCCGGCAGCGATGCCTGCTCGACGAGGTCCTGCGGAATGTCCGGCGCGAGAGGTCCGGCGACGTCTTCCGGCGTGATCGTGTATTCCACCACCGCCGGGACCTCGTTTTTCACCCGAGAGCTTCTGGAGGACGGCCGCCGGATCGATCGCTCGCATCAGCGAAAGGGACACGTTGAACACCGGCACGCCGTTCCGGGTCCGGCCTTCGGGCCGCCCGTGGTGCGCGTGGCCGTGGAACACCGCGGTGACGGGGAAGCGAGTCAGCGGTTCTTCGAGCCGGCTGCACCCCAGGAACGGAAAGATTTCGCGCGGCTCGCCCTCGACCGTCGCGGCGATCGGCGCGTAATGGAGCAGCGCGACGCGATGAGGCGCGCGCAGCCGTGCGAGCGCCGTCTCGAGCTTCAGCGCTTCGTCCACCGCTTCACGAACGAAGGCCTTGACCGTCTGCTCGCCCCACGGGCCCAGCGTGCCGCGGCCGAACCCGCCGCCGAATCCCTTTATGCCCGCGAAGCCGACGCCGTGAATCTCGCAGGTCTCGCCGTCGAGAACGACGATTCCGGCGTCCGACAGGATCTCGCGGACCTGGCCGGGCGCGCCCGCCTCGTAGTCATGGTTGCCGAGCACCGCGACGATCGGAATTTTCACGGCTCCGGAGATCTCGCGTGCCAGGAGGCGCGCCTCCTCCGGGAGGCCGTAGTCGGTCAGATCGCCGCAAATCAGCAGGATGTCTGCTTCGTCGGCGATCCGCGCGAGCAACGGCTGCGCGCTGCCCCGTGATGGCCGGGCGTAGTGCAGGTCTCCGATCGCCGCGATGCGGACGCGTTCCTTCGGTGGGCTCATCCACCACGGATGAGCAGCAAAGAAGGTGCCGGGGGACCCGTAGGGGCGGTTCGCGAACCGCCCCTACGTTATTTGATCAGATAAAACTCGGTCTGACGGCCGTCGATCCAACCCCATCCGTTCGAGAACAGCGCGGCATCTTCTTCTAGCGCGAAGCGCACCTGCTGGTTATCCCACTCTTTCACCGGATGCAGGACGTTCAGCTCGATCGAATGCCACGTGGAGACGCGGAAGATGTACTCGCCGCGCACCGGCACTCCCTGCTGATAGTCCGTCATGCCGATCGGAGGACCGGCGCCATGGCCGTGGTATCCGATCGGGTGGCAGTAAATGGACGGCGTAATCCCTGCACCCTTGGCCTCGGCGAGCGCCGCGGCGAGCGCGGCATTGCCCGTATGGCCAGTCCGCGCGTTGCGCAACGTCATGTCCTGAAGTCTGTTTGCCGCGCGCAACCCCTCGCGAAGCCCCGCGGGTGCCTGCTGCTCCCCCTCGAGCAACACGTACGCATTGTGCTGGGTGTCGGTGGAGAAGCCGAGGTACACGAGGCCGAAGTCCGTGTGCAGCATGTCGCCGCGATGGATGACGCGCTTGTCGGGAGGGAGGTCGGGGGGCATGCCGCCTTTCCTCTGGATCGTCACCGAGGGGTGGAACCAGCCGCCGAGGCCGAGCCCTGCGACTCGCTGTCTCATCCACCACACGACGTCGTCGGTCGTCGTCACGCCGGGGGTGACGACTTTGTTCGAGAAGGCTTCGCGAATGATCTGGTGCGCAACGGCCATCACGTGACGGTAGGCCTCTGTCTCCTCCGGGAGCTTCGCCTCGAGCCAGCCGACCGCGAGCATCTCCGCAGACTTCACGCGTGGGGCGTACTTCGCGCCGAGCGCTTCCAGAACGTTGTCCTTTTCGTTTGCCGTCAGGCCATCGGCGTGGTTCCAGGCTTCGGACGTATTGAGGCCGATCGCTTTCGGATCGCGGGCTTCGACGACCGTTCGGAGCCCCTCCCACTGCGCGTCGTTCTTCGTCTCCACGACGGTATAAAGACGGTCGTAGTCGAACCGGCCGATCGACAGCCGCTCGATCCCCTCCTTCCCTCGATCGAAGAACACGAGAATCGTCCGACGTCTCGAGGAATACGTCGTCAGCGGGGAGATGGACCGGAACACGGGGTCGTCGTTGTATTCGCGCGACACGACGATCCACATGTCGATCTTCTCGCGGCGCATCAGCTCCGGCAGCAGTGTGTCGAAACGCTTCTGGATCCAGCCTTTGACGAGCGCCGCCTGCTCGCGGTGCGTGAGCACGCGGTCGTTGGGATAGGTGACCGCAGGTGTCGCGGGTTGCAGCAGGCTGACCGTCAGGAGCGCACCGATCGGCGTCATAGCGGCAGATTATAAGCTCTTGAACGAGCCGCACCGCTAAAGCGGTGCGCCACCTTCGTCAAGGACGTGCGGTAGCATAGAGGCATATGTGGCGCCGATGGGCGTTGCCGGCCGTGGTGATCGCGGCGGCCGGCTGCAACGGATTCTGCGGCGACGTCGTCGTCCGGGAGCCGGTCAACGTGGGAGCGCCCGCGTCGACTTCAGCGGCCTCCGGATCGGAGCCGTCCCGTCCACGCATCGTCGTCCTGGGCGACAGTCTGACCGCCGGCCTGGGCCTCGTGGAATCGGAGGCGTATCCCTCGCTGCTCCAGAAAATGCTCGACGACGAGGGCTATGA
>Ga0187893_10012016_pt1 | contig 12401 bp, 12 predicted proteins | sample MA1701074metaG_FD_139574 | JGI IMG/M metagenome (GOLD analysis project Ga0187893, IMG submission 139574) | White microbial mat communities from a basaltic lava cave in the Kipuka Kanohina Cave System on the Island of Hawaii, USA - MA170107-4 metaG ...
ACGAGATCATCTTCACCAACACCCTGCCCATCCCGGACGAGAAGCGCTTCGCCGGGATGACCGTGCTGTCGATCGCGCCGCTGCTGGCCCGCGCGATCCACGAGGTGTTCGATGACGGCTCAGTAACCAGCCTCTTCGACGGCAATGCCTAACTCCCGGACCTCCCCTCCCCCGGCATGTCTGCCCCTCCCCCGGCGTGTCGTCCCCCACTGCACGGTGTGTCGTGCCCCCCTGCACGGTGTGTCGGCCTCCCGGGAACACTGTGCCCGCCCGAACACTGTGCCCGCCCTTGGCGCCCGGTCCGCCCTTGGTGCCCGCCGGCACCCCCGGTGTCAAGCCGATGAGTCCGGCGCGCCTATACTTTGCGGGTTGCCTCGGCGAGGGAGAGCCCCGGGCTCTTTGTGATCGACGCGGCGGTGTCGCGCTTCGCGCGCCCGTACCCGATCATCACGAGAACGGGTGCCGTCACCGCCGCGGGCCTGCCACCCGACGCTTCCAGATCAGGCGTGACGCCTACCCGCGCCACGCCCCCGAGTCCGCGAAGGAGTTCCACCGTGTCCGAGGCCCGTCTCGCTGCCGAGCCGCGCACCGAGTTCGGCAAGGGTGCAGCCCGCCGCACTCGACGCGCCGGCAAGATCCCTGCGGTGCTCTACGGCCATGGCAACGACCCGCAGCATGTGGCACTGCCTGCACGGGAGTTCGCCCGGGTGATGCGGGAGCAGGGCACCAACGTCGTACTCAGCCTTGATGTGGGGGGTAAGCCGCAGCTTGCGCTGACCAAGACGGTCACTGTGCACCCCATCCGGCAGTACATCGAGCACGTCGACCTGCTGATCGTGCGACGTGGCGAGAAGGTCGTGGTCGACGTCAACATCATCGTCACCGGCACCTCGGCTCCAGGGACCTTCGTCACCCAGGAGTTGGGCAGCCTGCAGGTCGAAGCGGATGCGCTGACCATCCCCGACGAGATCGAGGTCTCCGTGGAGGGCGCCGAAGTGGGTGCCCGGGTGCTCGCCGGCGACGTGACCCTGCCGCCCGACGTGACGCTGCGGACAGATCCAGAGTACCTGGTGGTCAACGTCATCGCAGCACCTACCGCCGAGGATCTCGAGACGCCCACCGGCATTGAGGCTGAGATGGGCACCGCGACGCCCGGAAAGACCAGCATCGAGACGACCGAGTCCTGACACCGGCTTCGTCACCCGAGCCATTTACTGGGTGAGTCGTGACTGCTGACGTTGCTATCGACGGGGCGACCGGCGAGATCGTGCTCGTCGTCGGTCTGGGCAACCCTGGACCTGGCTACGCCGGCAATCGCCACAATGTCGGGTTTCTGGTGGTCGACGAACTGGCCCGGCGGGTGGGCGGGCACCTCAAGGTGCACAAGACCGGAACCGATCTACTGGAGACCCGGCTGGCCGGGCGACGTACCGTGCTGGCCCGCCCGCGCTCCTTCATGAACCTGTCGGGACGGGCGGTCGCCGGGGCGGCGCGATTCTTCAAGGTTGCGCCCACCGATGTCGTGGTCGTGCACGACGACCTGGACCTCGAATACGGTGTGCTCAAGCTCAAACGCGGTGGCGGCGAGGGGGGGCACAACGGGCTGCGCTCCATCTCCACGTCCCTGGGCAGCCGGGACTACCTGCGAGTGCGCTTCGGGATCGGTCGCCCACCCGGACGGATGGATCCGGCCGACTTCGTGCTGCAGGACTTCTCCGCTGTGCAGCGCCGCGAGCTGGACCTGCTGGTGGTCCGCTGCGCCGATGCCGTTGAGCAGCTGCTCGTCCAGGGGTTGGCTGCCGCCCAGAACCAGTTCCACTGAGCTGAGCCGTGCCGTGCCTGGATGTCGGACACACCGAACGCAGGACCGCGACACACTGGGCGCAGGCACACGACACACGCGACACAGGAGCGCGACACGCCGGGCACGGGAGCGCGACACGCCAGGGGTGGGTGCGGGTTAGGGCGTGAGCCAGTGTTTGGTGGCGGTGCTCAACGCTTCGCGCCAGGGTCGCAGCGCGGGTAGGCCCGCCGCCACCCACTGGGTGGTGTCCAACGTGGAGTTGGCGGGGCGGGGGGCGGGGCGGGGGAAGTCTGCGGTACGGCAGGGGTGGACTCGGGACGGGTCGGCGCCTAGTTCGGTGAACACGGCCCGGGCCAGGCCGAACCAGGTGGTGGAGCCAGCGTTGACGCAGTGCAGCACGCCGGGTGGGATCCGGTCGGCGGCCAGCGCGAGCGCGACCAGGCCGTCGGCGAGGTCGGCGGTCCAGGTCGGGTTGCCGTGCTGATCGTCGACCACCCGGACGGCGTCGCGCTCGGCCGCCAACCGGGCCATGGTGCGGACGAAATTGCCGCCGTGCGCGCCGTAGAGCCAGGCGGTGCGCACCACATGCGCACTGCATCCGGACGACAGCACCGCCCGTTCCCCGGCCAGTTTGGTCCGGCCGTACACGCTGCGCGGCGCCGTCGGGGCGTCCACCGGATGGGGCCCCGCAGCGTCGCCGGCGAAGACGTAGTCGGTCGAGACCTGCACCAGATGTGCCCGGTGCGCGACGCAGGCCCGAGCCAGATGCGCCGGCCCGCCGGCGTTGACGGCATGAGCGCGCTGCGCGCCGTCGCCTTCGGCGGCGTCCACCGCGGTGTGGGCCGCCGCGTTGATCACCACCAGCCGGGTGTCCCGGTCCAGGACCGACACGGCAGCCGCGACCGCGTCGGACACCGCCACCGGGTCGGTGACGTCGAGTTCGGCTGAACCTGGCGCGCGGACATCGGTGATCCCGGCCCGGGCGGCGGCGGCCACCAGGTCGTGCCCGAGTTGGCCCCGCCCGCCGGTCACCAGCAGTGCCACCGTCATCGTCACCCTCGGACCGTCACCAGCAGTCGCATCGGCTCGCCACCGGGCAGCCAGTCCGCCGTGGCGCTCAGGAGTGTGCCACGGCAACCTCAGCGGGGGGTCAGCCGTCACTCAATGGGGCAGCGTGCGTGGGGGGACTTGACCCGCCGATAGCCTGGCGCTGCCGCGCGCGGCACTACCGCCCGTATCAGCCGCAGGACACTGGAGGGCAGCAGTGGAGGATAGGCCACCCCGGCCGGGAGGTCCCCCCAGGCGACCCCGCAGGCCGGAGCGCCCGCGCAGTGCGCCCAGCGGTCCCCCACCACCCCATCAGCCGTCACCCGGTCGACGTCCCGCTGCGCCATCAGCTCGCCCCGCCAAGCCACCACCCGATCGGCGGCCCGGCCCACCGTCACGTCGCCGCCCGGCACCGCCCGCCGCGCGGCGACCGCCTCCCCGGCGGCGCGGCACCAAGCTGATAGTCGGCCTGATCTCCGCTCTGGTGTTCAGTCTCACCGGGTATGGCTGGTCCAGCTTCCAGCACCTGCAGAGCGGTCTGAGCACCGCCGACGTGATCGGCTTCAGCGCCCCGGACGGGGCCACCGACATCCTGCTGGTGGGGAGCGACAGCCGGACCGACGCGCAGGGCAATCCGTTGCCCCGCGAGGTGCTGGCCCGGCTACGCGCCGGGGAGAACGAGGGCGAGCTCACCGACACCCTCATCCTGGTGCGGATCCCGAACGACGGCAGCCGGGCGGCGGCGATCTCGCTGCCCCGGGACCTGTACGTGCAGATGCCGGACGGGTTCGGCGAGCACAAGCTCAACTCGGCCTACTCCCGGGCCAAGAGCGACACCACAGCCCGGCTCGTCGAGGAAGGAGCCGATCCGGCGACGGTGCGCCAGGAGTCGATCAGCGCGGGCCGCAAGCTGCTCCTGGAGACCGTCGAGGACCTCACCGGAGTGGGCATCGACCACTACGCGGAGATCAACCTGCTGGGCTTCTCGCTGCTCACCGAGGCCGTCGGCGGGGTCGAGGTATGCCTGCGCACGCCGGTCAAGGACCAGTTCTCCGGCGCGAACTTCCCGGCCGGCCGGCAGACGATCTCGGGTCCGGACGCGCTCGCGTTCGTCCGCCAGCGGCACGGGCTGGAGCGGGGGGATCTGGACCGGGTGATCCGCCAGCAGGTCTTCCTGGCCTCGCTGGCCGACCAGGTGCTCTCGGCGGGGACGCTGGCCAACCCGGCCCGGATCAGGGAGTTGATCGACGCCACGCAGCAGTCGCTGGTGCTCGACGACAGCCTCAACGTGCTCGACTTCGCGGCCCGGATCCAGGGCATCGCCGCCGGCAACGTCGAGTTCATGACGGTACCCGTGCTCGGCATGGGAGAGAGCAGCTCCGATGGCTCGGTACTCGAGGTCGATCCCGAGGCCGTGCGGTCCTTCGTCGCAGCGGCCATCGGCACGCCGGCGGCGGCCGCACCGGCCTCCCCCCGGCCCGCGAAGATCACCGTCGATGTGCTCAACTCCTCGGGTGTGCCCGGGCTCGCTGCGGCGGTCGCCGAGAAGCTCACCGGGCAGGGCTTCGCGCAGGGCGCGGTGGGCAACGCCGATGCCCGGCGGTTGAGCGTGGTGCGCTACTCGGCGGGCGAGCGGGATGCCGCCGCCACCGTGGCCGGCGCGCTGGGCGGGCTGCCCGCGGAGGAGAACCCCAACCTGCCGTCCGGGACCGTGCAGGTCTACCTCGGTGAGGACTACTCCGGTTCGGGGCCGCAGCGGATCGCCGGAGCGCCGCTGCTGCGGCTGGACGCCCGCCCCGCCAGCCCGAGCACCATAGGTGCCGCGCAGCCACCTCCGCCGCCCCCGTCGGTGGTGGCCGGCAAGGTGCCATGCGTCGACTGACCCATCCACCACGACGATGGCTGGGGCTGATGGCGTCCCCGGCGCTGTCCGGCACCCTGTTCGCGCTCCTGTGCGGGGTGGTCGGGCTCATCGCGCTGCGGTCACATGGGTACTACCTGCTCGACCTGGCGGTGTACCGGGCCGGTGGGCAGGCCTGGCTGGACTCCCGGCCGCTCTACGATTCCTTCCCCGCGTTGCGGTCGGGGATCTCGCTGCCGTTTACCTACCCGCCGTTCGCCGCACTGTGTTTCTCGGTGCTCACCCTGGCGGCGCCCGCAGCGATCGCTGTCGCCTTCTCGGTCGGCAGCATGCTGGCGTTACTGGTCGCGGTGCGCGTGACCGGCGCTGCCCTGTGGCCGGGCTTCGGGTGGCCGGTTGCGGCGCTGTTCACCTGCCTGGCCGTGGCGTTCGAGCCGGTGTGGCACACCCTGATGCTCGGCCAGATCAACCTGTACCTGATGGCGATCGTGATCGTGGACCTGCTCGCGGTGCGCTCCCCGCGGTACCAGGGCGTGCTGACCGGGCTGGCTGCGGCAGTGAAGCTGACCCCCGCGGTGTTCCTGCTGTACCTGGTGGCGGGACGGCAGTGGCGGGCGGTCGGCAACATCGTGGTTGCGTTCGCCGCCGTCACCGCACTGGCCGCGCTGATCCGCCCCGGGCAGTCGCGGGCCTACTGGTTCGATGCCCTGCTCAACCCGGAGCGGATCGGGGGCTTGGCCTATGCGATGAACCAGTCCGTGCGAGGGGCGCTGCACCGGCTCGGGTTGGCCGCAGGCACCGAAGTGAAGTACTGGGCGGTCGCGGTCGTGCTGATCCTGGTCCTGGGCTGGCTCACCGCACACCGGTGGCGGCGCCCCGGGCCAGCTGCGCCAGGGCCGGACTTCGCAGGCCGGGATGCGATCGCGCTGATCGTGGTCGCGATGGTCGGGCTGCTGCTTTCCCCGGTGTCCTGGTCGCACCACTGGGTGTGGCTGGTGCCCGCCCTGCTGGTGCTGGTGCAGCTCGCGGCCCAGCAGCGCTCGATGCTGCTCACCGGGACCGCCGGGGCCGTGGCGGTCAGCATGCTGGTCGCCATGCACCAGCGGCTGCCCTATGGCGATGACCGGGAACTAGCCTGGTCGGGGTGGCAACACGGGCTCGGCAACTCCTACCTCTGGCTGGGTCTGCTGCTGCTCGGCGTGCTGCTGGCGCTGCGCCAGCTGGCCCGACCCGCCCCGGCCAGCGCGGATCTGCTCGAACGGAGCAACGGCTGAGGCTAGGCTGGCTGCGCCGGGGCACGGGGGTAGGAGAGGAAGAGGTGGGATGTCGTGGGCCAGCACCGCGGCAGGCATGCCGCCAATGGTGGCCGGACTCGGACCGGTCCGGCCCCCGCCCGCGTCGTGGTCACGGCGCTGTCCGCGGCGGTGCTGCTGGTGAGCGGGGTGAGCTGGGCCACCGTCGACTCCCTCGACAGCGACCTGAGCACCAACGACGTACTCGGTCCGGCACCGGAAGGCGGCAGCGACGGCGACGGCGCCCTGGACATCCTGCTCATCGGCAACGACAGCCGCACCGACGCCCAGGGCGAGCCGCTGTCGCCGAAGATGCTGCGGGTACTGCGCACGGAGCACTCCGAGGGCACCAACACTGACACGATCATCCTGGTGCGGGTACCCGACAATGGCGCGGCCAGCACCGTCCACGCCGTCTCCATCCCCCGGGACACCATGGTGCCGATCCCGAACGGCCAGCCAGACAAGATTAATTCGGTGTACCAGCTGAACCAGGCCAGCGCGGCCGAGCAGCTACGCGAACAGGACATCACCGACGAGTCCCGGATCGCGCGGGACTCCACCCAGGTGGGACGGCGCGCCCTGGTGAAGACCGTGCAGCAGCTCACCGGGGTGCGGATCGACCACTACGCCGAGGTCAACCTCCTCGGCTTCGCCCTGATCACCGAGGCGATCGGCGGGATCGAGGTGTGCCTCAACGAGGCGGTCAACGACCCTGGATCCGGCGCGAACTTCCCCGCGGGCAGGCAGACCATCTCCGGTGGTGACGCGCTGTCCTTCGTTCGGCAGCGCAACGGGCTGCCCGGCGGCGATCTGGACCGGATCCTGCGCCAGCAGGTCTTCCTGGCCGCCACGGTGCAGAAACTGCTCTCCGCCGGCACCCTGGCCAACCCCGAACGGCTCTCGGGGCTGATCTCGGCCACCCGCCGGTCGATCGTCCTGGACAAGGACTGGGACGTCCTCGGCTTCGCCCAGCAGATGCAGGGCGTTGCCGCGGGCTCGGTCGATTTCCTCACGATCCCGGTGCTGGACGTGGTCGGCCAGGACGAACGCGGCCACAGCGTCGTGACCGTCGACGAGGCACAGGTCCGCACGTTCATGGCCAATCTGGTCGGTGCCCCCGCGCCACGGGTCCTGGACGGCACCTCCGGAAACCGGCTGGCCGGTCCACCGCTACTGCGGTGGGACGGCGCGGTGCCACGAACGCCGCCCGGCCCGGGCCACCCCGTCCAGCAGCCCCCGATCAACGCCGAGGGCGTGCCCTGCATCAACTGACCCCTCCCTCTCTCACCAGGGAACCGATGACTGTCACCGATCAGGTCCTCGGTCCGTTGCTGCGCGCCGACCCGGCCCGCCCGCGGATCACCCACTACGACGACACCACCGGCACCCGGGTGGAGCTCTCCGGCGCCACGCTGGCCAACTGGGCGGCCAAGACCGCGAACTGGCTGCGCGACGAACTGGACCTCCAACCCGGGGACGCCGTCGCGGTGCTGCTGCCACCGCACTGGCAGACCGCCGGGGTGCTGCTGGGTGCCTGGTGGTGCGGCGCCACGGTCACCACATCGCCCGCCGGCGCGCAGGCCGTGCTCTGCGGGGTAGCCCAGGTTTCCGAACTCACCGGCGCCGATGAGGTAGCGGTGGTCGGGCTGGACGCGCTGGGCCGGGGTGTCCCGGGGCTGCCCCCCGGCGTGCGGGACTACGCCAGCGAGGTCCGGGTACACGGCGACACCTTCAGCCCCCACGCCCCGGGACCCGACGCCGGGCAGGTGGTCGCCACCGCCCGGGCCCGCGCCGCTGAGCTGGGCCTGGGCGCCGGTGACCGCCTGCTGTGCACGTCTGGTTGGGACGCAGCCGGGCCGGGTGAGCTGCTCTTGGCGGTCCTGGCCGCCGGCGCCTCCCTGGTGCAGTGCACCGGCACCGATCCAGCTGCGCTGGCCGCCCGCTGCACCGCCGAACGGGTCACCGTCACCCTCGGCGTCGACGTACCATCGCTACGCCGGGCCAGCTGACTCAGCACGGCCCGCGCTGCCGTCGTGCCAGATCAGGGGGTCCAGAGCAGGTCCACCGGGGCGACGGACAGCCGGTCGCCGACACGCTGCGCCTGGCTGCCCGTGTTCAGCAGCAGGCCGGCCACGAAGCGCCGGTCCTCGACGTACCACAAGAAGATCTTCCTGCCAGGGCGGTGACACCCACCCCGTTATCGGTCTGACCCCATAGAGGTTCGGCCACCCATCGTGCCACGCACAGCGATCGCACCGGCAGTGTTCTCCGTACACCCCTACCCACCGGCGACAAGGCCCTCGCGTGGTGGCCGATCAGCCCGACTGATCATTGATCAAGTTATTCTCGCCCAACGGTCGTTTCTCGACGATGAGCGGACGTCGCCTGGCGCACGTGCGTACTCTGACCGATGCCGTGCCCGACGTCGAGGGGGTGATCGTGGCGCAGAAGACGCGACCGGGCCGGTTGATCGGCGGCCGTTATCGGCTGGTCGGAAAACTGGGGTCCGGAGGATTCGGACGGGTCTGGAAAGCGCACGATGAGAGCCTGCACATCGACGTGGCGGTCAAGGAGGTGTGGCTGCCTCCAGCGATGCCCGCAGCCGAGCAGGCCGAGCGGCTGCAGCGCGCCGAGCGTGAGGCCCGCAACGCCGCCCGGTTGCGCGACCACCCGAATATCGTCGCTGTCCACGACGTCGTGATCGACAACGACGCCACCTGGATCGTCATGCAGCTGGTCGACGGCTGCTCGCTGGAGGAGCCCGTCCAGACGCACGGACCGCTGGGGGTGAGCACCACCGCGAAAGTCGCCACGGCCTTGCTGCGGGCGCTCGACGCAGCACACAAGGCGGGAATCGTGCACCGCGATGTCAAACCGGCCAACGTCATGCTGGCTGCGACCGGGGAAGTCCTGCTCACCGATTTCGGGATAGCAGTCCACCAGGCCGACACCACCCTGACCCAGACGGGTGCGTTCATCGGATCAGTGGAGTACATCTCCCCCGAACGAGCCCGCGGCCAGGACGCGACAGCCGCCAGCGACCTGTACTCGCTCGGGGTGACGCTGTACCAGGCCGTCGAGGGGAACTCGCCGTTCCGCCGCGACACCCCCACCGCATCGCTCGTCGCGATCTTGTTCGAGCAAGCCCCACCGCCGCAGCGAGCGGGAGAACCACTCGCGTCGCTGATCACGCAACTGCTGGACAAGGACCCGGACCAGCGCCCGACGATCGCCCAGGCACTGACCCGGACCGACCCGCCACCGCTCACTCCACTGGCATCCGGGCACGGCGGTCAGCAGGCGCCGGCGCGTACGACCCGGCCCGCGACGACGCCAGGACTGACGGCGCCGAAAAAGCCCGCAATGTGGTGGCGAAAAGCAGGCGCACTGGTGATTCTGGCGATCATCGTCACACTCGGCGGCGTCGAAGCCGTTGCCAGCAGCGCCGACGTCCCCGGTGGCGTCGTCGTCGCTTTCATCATCCCCGTCGTCGGCATCACCGGCCTCGTCGTCGGCAACGCCATCGCCCACGACCCCTTTTTCAGCGCCAGCGACGGCATCACCGGAGGCCTCCTCGCTGCCGCCGTTGTCCTCTGCGCCATCGCCGGCAGCGCCGAGGTTCTCCAGATCTGGATGTCGCCAGCCAAAGCCACCTGGACCTCGCTGATCATCGTTCTCGGTCTTATCGTTGCGAGTAGGTGGTTGTGGGTCGTCCCGCGCTCCCCCTCTAGTGATCAGCCTGACAGCTTCCGGCGAATCGTATAATGATCATCTTGAGGGCTTCTGGCGAGCGGATTGATCCAGGCGTGCTCACCGCTGTGATGAGCAGGCGCACCGTAGTCCCAATTAGCGGTGGCCACCTTCCGGCACGTCGTCAGGAGACGTCTGCACCGGGGAACGGCAAGCGCCATGGGACCTGTTAGTCTGGCTATCAGCGTGCGGTGCACGAGGAAGGACTGATCATGGCTGGATTGGCGGACCTGCTTGATGCGCTCGAACGCGTCGGTGATCAACCAGGGCGGCCGGTCTCCGCACACCTCGATCCGGCCCTCAACGAGGCCGCCAAGGCCGCTGTCGCACTGGGACTGACGGAGTAAGTGTCCGCGTTGACCGGCGCGGCGCTGCACGCTGAGCTGCGGCGACTGGTACTGCGAGTCATCCTGGAAGGCCACTACGCGCACCGGCCAGAAGAACGGCCGCATGTCGCCGAGGTTGCTCTGTTCCTCGCTACGGCGCGGAGGTTGCCCGTCATGGATCGTCCTGACCTGCCCACGGTCCTGCACGACATGGCTGAGGCGATGGGCGCCGACGTCGACCCCGAGACTCTGCTGGCGGCCACCGTGGGACACCTGGCCATCAGTGGATCCGCAGCCTGAATGCCACGCCGCAGAGCCACCCGCCACGGCGAACCGGCGCACTTGGTGCTCGACAACGAAGCACTCGCCCAGATCACGAGAGGCCGGTTGTCCCGGCCGCTACTGGTGGCGTTGGAAGCAGCTGTAGCCACCGCCGGCCGGGTTGTGTTACCCACCAACGTCATCGTCGAGCGAGGCCATGACCCGACCACTCCCGTCGCAGCCGACGCCAACCGCCTGCTGCGCAACGCCTACGACGACGAGCTGACCCGGTCACGCGCCGTGGAAGCGGGCCGGCTTCGGGAGAAGACCCGCCAAGGGGCATCCGTGGTCGACGCTCATGTGGCGGTGGCCGCACTGGAAACGATCCGACGCCATGGAGGCACGGCAACCGTCCTCACCTCTGATGTCGCTGATATCGAACGCCTCCTCGACGCTTCGGACCATACCGCCACGAGAGCATCCGCTTCCCTCTAAGCCGTGTAACCGTTCAGTCTTCGAAGGAACACCGACGTAGTCCGTGACCCGGATACCGCCCCGACCAGTCTTCTGCCGGCCACGGCAAATCCACAGCGATGTCGTTTCAGGAAATCGACCACAAGATCGACTTCGCTGTGCGACTCGTCCTGGCCACGCGCCACACAGCCGCAGGTCGGTGGCGCCATACGGGGCTATCACGGCGTGTAGGTGGTGAACGGCGGAGCAATCGTCATCACTGCGGGCGCAGGCCATCGAGCAGCCGCGCCGGGCACACCTGCACCGGGAACGGTCGGGACGCGACATGGACCTCCTCCCCGGTCACCTTGGCCGCCAGCTGGTACGGGCCGTGCTCGTCGAGTTCGTAGACCTCCAGCCCACCTGGCTGGACCGGGTCGAGCAGCCAGTACGACTGCACCCCCAGTCGCTCGTAGTGCGCCTTCTTGGTGTTGCGATCGTTGAGCTGCGTGCTACGCGACAACGTCTCCCCCACCATCACCGGCGCCACCGGTAAGCAGGCCTCCGTGAGGTCGACGTACCGCGTCACCAGCACGTCGGGCTGCACCTCGGTGATGAGCGCGGTCCGCACCGCGAACGGCGCCGCCAGCACCCGAAGCTCCGGCGGGCACGCCGCGTGCAGGAGCCGGTACAGCGCGAGCGACATCTCCTGATGCGACCAGCCCGGCGCCGGGGTCACCAGCAGCATCCCGTCGATGAGCTCATAACGCCGGCCGTCATCGGGCATCGCCTCCAGGTCGTGCACCGTGAACGGGCGACCCTCAGCAAGTCCGATCGGTTCGGTCATAGCCGTCATGGTCCCCCACCTTCGGCGTCGACGGCCAGCCTGCACGACGGCACCGACACTCTTGACGGACCCGGGGACCTACCTGGGCTCGGCCCGGTGGCTACGGAAGCGCGCAACGCCGCGATCAGCGGGTGCGCCGGGCTCAGGTCGGCTCTGAGCGCGGAGTCGGCTGGATGAGCACTTCGGGAAATGGTTCGTCCAACTCGACAACGTCGAGGCCAACTGGCTCCGGGGCGCCCACCGCGCTGAGGTTGGCCCGTGCCTCATCCAGGCCGGCCGCGTAACTGAACGGCGGCCCGTCGCACCATGCCTTGAGATAGGCGTCGCGCGCGGCCTGCGCGGCCGCCTCGGTGTCACCGGCCGCTCGTTCGACGCGACTGAGAGCGTTCAGCGCATCGGCGCAGCGCAGCCGCAGCTCCGCGCGCTCGGCCAGTTCCACGGCGTCCCGAGCGTGGCCCCGAGCCTCGGCCAGCCGATCCCCACGCAAGTGCCACTCCGCCAGTTGAGTCAGCGCGACAATCTCCAGCTCCCCGAGCCCAGCCTGCCGCGCGTCGACCAAGGCACCACTGAGCAGTTCCCCAGCCCAGTCCTCATTCCCGAACTGACCCGCTATCGCGCCGCGCAGCAAAGCAGCGCAGATGCGCTGGTAGGCGTCGCGCTCATGAGCTGATGCAAGGCTGTCCAACCTGTTAACGAACGGCTGCGCGGTCAAGACGTCATCCCGACGCGCCGCAGCCCAGCCGAGTTCGTATAGAAA
>Ga0187893_10012018_pt1 | contig 12399 bp, 9 predicted proteins | sample MA1701074metaG_FD_139574 | JGI IMG/M metagenome (GOLD analysis project Ga0187893, IMG submission 139574) | White microbial mat communities from a basaltic lava cave in the Kipuka Kanohina Cave System on the Island of Hawaii, USA - MA170107-4 metaG ...
AGAGGAATCCTCGAGCGATTCATCCCCATCACGCCGAACAACATCATCGTGACGCTCAACCCGCAATCTTCGAGCGCTCAGAGCTACATGGCCCGCATCGATTTCCTTCAGACGCGCAAGCACAATCTGTTCGGCCATCTCTACCACGATTCCTATGACCGGAACACGACGTCCGGTTACGTCGAGAGATTCACCGGCCGCACACAGGTTGACACCAAGAGCTACTCCGTCACCAGCACATATACGTTCAGCCCGACCCTGCTCAGCGAAGCCACTTTCGATTACATACACGCCACTTCGTCGACGGTTCCCAACAAGTACTATCCTCCCGAAAGCTTGGGCATCAATGTCCCGGCCGGCATCAACGGCGAGGGCGTGTCGGTGAGCGTCCAGGGTCTGTTCAGCGTCAGCATGATAAACCCCAACGGACACGATTACCGGAACTGGCACTTCCGCCAGTCGACCAGTTGGATCCGCGGCCGCCACACGCTGAAGTGGGGCTACGACATGCACAAGGTCGATTGGGTCCTGAACAGTTTCTATACCCAGACGCGCAGCACGAGTTTCACGACCACCAACACGGGCAACTCGATGGCGGATTTTCTCATTGGCCGCTTCGACACGTTCAACTTCCTGTTCGGACAGCCCGGCAGCGAGCCGATCGCCTGGAAGCACCAGTTCTTCGTCCAGGATGAATTCAAAGTGCGGCCGCGGCTGGCGCTCACCTTCGGTGTCCGCTACGAACCTTATTTTGCCTGGGATCAGAAGTTCCACCGTCACACGGTGACCGATCTTCCGGACTTCAACCAGCGCTCCACGGTGCGTCCCGACGCGCTCCCGTTCGTGCTGTTTCCCGGCGACCCGGGACTCCCGACGAACGGCAAACTCAGCAACAACGATCTCAACAATTTCGGCCCGCGCGTCGGTTTCGCGTGGGACGTTTTCGGCAACGGTAAGACCAGCGTGCGCGGAGGCTACGGTATTTTCTTCGATCAGCTCAGCGCCAACGTGGTCCACACTTCCGAAGCGCCGTACGCGGGCACCGACATTCTCCGCCAGGGCCGGCTGGACGATCCTTACGGCTCGCTGAACCGCACGCTGCCGCCGCTCGGGATTCTTCCCGGAAACTTCGGCTGCACGCCCATCAGCGCTTTCCCAGGAGTCCGGTGCGCTTTCCCGCTGCCGGCTAATCTGGTCACGACCGAGGTGAATCTGGTCGTGCCCTACACACAATCGATGAATCTCACCATCGAGCGCCAGTTGAGCCCCAACCTCGTGCTGTCGACCAGCTACGTCGGAAAACTCTCCCAGAAACTCGAGGGCCATCGCCATTGGAATCCGGCCGTGTTCGGCCCGGATCCGATAACCGGCGCGGCGCCATCCGCCCAGAACATCACGAACCGCGTACTCCATCCCCAAACCAGGGGCTTGTTTAATCCGCAATCCCGGATTTTGGGCAATGACTACCGCGCGGGCTATCACGCCGCGCAGTTCCGGCTCGACAAGCGGTTCAGCCGGGGTATCTCCTTCCTCGGGTCCTACGTACTGTCCAAGGCGGTCGATAACGTTGTCGCTCCGCAGCCGGGCCTCACCCCGGGGGTGTCCAACCCGTTCAACCTTCTACTCGACAAGGGCCGCGGTGACTTTGACAAGCGTCATGTGGTGTCCGTGAGCTGGCTCTGGGCGCCGGATTTCAAGTTCGCCAACCCGGTGGCCAGGCAACTGCTCGAGCGCTGGAGTCTGGGGGTTTTCCACTCGATCCAGAGCGGCGATTCGCTGGATGTAACCATGGGAACCGACGTCGCGTTGAACGGGACTGGACAGCAGCAGCGCGCTGAGTTCGTCGCAGGCATAACGCATGCCGACATTCCCATCGATCACCCCGATCGCAATTCGTTCACGTTCAAGTTCTTCAACACCGCCGCCTTCGCGCCACCGGCGCAGATCCCGCGCGGTCACTATGGATCCTCGGGCCGCGGCATCTTCAGCGGGCCGGCTTCCAACCGTACCGACGCCGCGATCATGAAGGACTTCGTCATTCGCGAAGGGTTGCGTCTTCAAGTGCGCGGGGAGCTGTTCAACGCCTTCAACCAGGTGAATTACAGCAACCCGAACGTGAACGCTTCGTCCACGTCCTTCGGTCGGATCACGGGCGCCGGTTCGGGGCGCGAGATCCAACTCGCCGGTAAAGTGATCTGGTAGGAGGCCTGTTTTATGATTCGATCCGTCGCATTGTTGGTCCTGTTGGCTGCCGCAGGAACGGCGTCCGATCCTGCCGATGGCGTGCGCGCCGTTTCCGCGGGATGGCGAAAGGCGGTGATCGAGAAGGACGAAGCCGCTCTCCAGCGTCTGCTGGCGGACGATCTCACGTACACCCACGCCAGCGGCCGCACGCAGGACAAGGCCGAGTACATCGCCGCGGTCGTAAAGACCGGCCGCTACGAATCATTCACCGAGAGCGATACGAAGATCCGCATGTACGGTAAGACCGCGATCCTGACAGGCTTCGTGGACGTGAAGATCGCCGGACAGGAGCCCTATCGAGTGCGCACGATCGAGGTGTATATCGAGAATAACGGGCGGTGGCAACTGACAGCGAAGCAATCGGCGCGAATCACCAGGTGAGCGGCTGGCGTGGCGTTACCTCTTGTTCTCACGAATCCGGATGTTCCGGAACATCATCACACTGAAGCGATCGTGGAGTTGCAGTCCGATCGGTCCGACCTTCGGCCTCGCGGCGTCGCCCGGGTGGCTTGCCACCTCGTGCCCATTCAGCCGCACTCGGATGATTTCGTTCCTTGATTCGATGTCGAGGCTGTTCCAGTCGTTCTCTTTCTCATGACCCGGCACGGCCGGAGCGAACAGGTAAATGCTGCCGGTCGGCCACTTTGATTTAGACCCGTTGACGATCTGGATTTCGTAACCGTGATGCGCGGGCGTCTTTGTGAAGTCGGGATTCGGACCATAAGCGTATCGGCCCCGCGTGTTGTCGCGGATCGAGATCCCGCTGTTGCCTCCGGCGTGCGTCCGGAATTCGACGTGCAAGTCGTATTCGCCGAACTCGTCGACGGTGTACAGCCAGGATTGTGTCTGACGCCAATCCATGTACTGCTTTTCAGTGAGCGCGACCGGCCATTGCGTGCCGAACGGATTCCTGGCGCCCGAGACAGGGTAAGCGAACAGAGTGGCATCGGCGAGCACTTTCCATTGGCCATCGCCCTTGGTCTCCCAGCCGTCGAGATTCATTCCGTTGAAAAGGACCCTCCAATCCTGGGCGGCGGCTGCGCCAGTCAGGAAAAGTGCGACTGCCAGTACGAGTCGGCTCATTCCATGCAGTATACTCGTCCCGCTTGGCGACCTCATGGTCGAGTCTGCTGTCCAGGCTGCGTTACAGGACGCACAAGGCCGGGCTCCACCGACAGATACCACGGAAATCTCTGCGAATTGCGAAATAGCTGCCCGAACAGCTTCAGCCGGTCGGTGACCTGCGCCGCCTCCGTCTGCCGCCGAAAACTCTCCATCGCGACATCCCGGTACTTCTTCTCCCCGCTCGTCTCGGCGATGTATGCAAGGCCCGGCGTAAGCATCACCGAATGCACTGGCGCGTTGAGGAACATGCGCCGCTGGGGGTCCCATTCCTTCGGGTTGGCGAAGATCCAGTCGGCCGCACGTCGCAGATAGCCGGGCATCTCCGGGCGCCGGAACGTCCAGGAAGCCTGCGCCACTGCTTCCAGCGCGATCCCATACATCCACGATTGATGGCTGTAGCCTCCGCGAAACTGCGGGTCCCAGCGGACGCCGCATTTGAGCTCTCGCAGCTTTTCCACATCGCCGTCCTGCCAGCTCTGTACACAGTCGACAATCCAATGAATGCGATCGAGATATTTCCTGTCGCCGAAGACTTCGTAAGCCTTCATCAGGGCGAACAGGCCGTGCCCAATCGAGCGTGTATTGCTCTGGATGTCGAGTCCGTTGTTGGATACGCCGAAGTCGGACGACAGGCGTGCCACGTCGCGCGACCAGAGGTCGCCGGTAAGAAGATATCGATCGAACAGGCTCTCGTTTTTGTAGAACGCCCAACTGGCCGAGGCCGTGAACTCGCCGTTCGAGTAGCGTGTCCAGTGATTCAAGCCGGGGCCCGTGCGCGGTGCTCCGTGCAAAGCCGGCTGCACATCTTGGTGCGAGATGTCGACGTCGGCCAGGTGCGCTGCGGACTCAATGGCCGTTCGAAGCGATAGGAGATCGCCGGTTCGGAAAAAATGCAGGAACAGGGCGTGCGGAAAGTCGTAATACCCGGTCTCCCAGTGGACGCCGTAATCAGGCCGGCGGCTTTCGGTGATGATCTTGTGCACGGCGTCGCCGAAGTTCATCATGCCGTATTCGTCCAGTGTGCGGCCTTCGAACTGATAGCCGCGCTCGCGCTTGGATAGCACCGCGTCGCGCGAATCGGTCAGCCAGCGGTCGTATCGCTCTACCAGCGGCCAGTATTGCGGCAAAATAGCCTCCGGCGACGACTCCACCAGGCGGCCGAGAGCGTGCGTGTCCCGTGTATACCATTTCGGGGGTGCGACGGCGTAGAGCGGCTCGTCCAGATGCGCCGAGAGATTCTCGCCCTTGAACGAGAGAATCATCTCGTGCGTTTTGGCGACACCCATGTAGATGTTCTGGGGCCGGGCCGTTTCGGGAAAGAGCTCCAGCCGCACCCGGCCGTCACCACGTGTTTCGAAGGCCTTCGGGTACAGTTGCCAGAACCAGTGCAGCCCGAAGCCCACTCCGCCCGCCTGAAACCATCCGGCGCGACGGGGCTGGGCCGATAGTTGCTCGATCCGCGACGGCGCCAACGGCCTCTCCAGCCGGGCTTCGAGACGCAATCCGTCAAGCCGTACGAAATCGCTCATCCGCTCGCCCTGCCGGTTGACGATGCTGTAGATCAATTGAACGTGGCTCTTGCCGGCGTACGCGATGATCCTCAAGACGTAGTCGAGGGCTTTGTCCTTGCCGTTGACCCAGCCGTGCGATCCCGTCCGCCTCAACACGACTTTCATCGGGGTCTGCTCTTCCACAGTGAGCTCAGACCCGGCCCAGGAGCTGAGTTTGTAGATTCGCTCGTCGGAGCGCAGCAGGAAATCGGCGCCGGTGAGTCCCGGGCCGTCCAATAGCGGACCATTCCGGTGAACCGTGAACTGCAGGGGGCCCGTGGAGACGACAACGTCATCGCCGTCGCGGGTGACGTGGAGCTGCGCCGGCGGTGCCGGCGCGTCCTCGCCGGCGGTGCGCAGATGATACACGACGCGACCGCGGGCTGGCACGGTAGCGAAGAAGTTGCAGTGGATCCACTGAATAGAGGCGACCTGCGTGCCGGTGTCGTTCCACCACCGGTTCACGACGCGAAAGTCAGCCGGCACCGGCTTGCCTTCGGGGCCGTAGAGTCGAAGCACGGCGGGGTCGCGCAGGCTTCCCTTCGGCATGGGAACTCCGAAGGTAACCGGCTCGGCGACTCGCGCTACGCCCGCCGTCTCCTGGACCGTGAGGGGCACATCCAGGGCCAGCACAAGCAACAACACGATCGGCACCATACCGGCATCATAACGTGTCGGGCGGATCGCCGCCGCGTCAGGATGCCCCCGTGCGAAAATGGTCCGCGCAGAAGATGACGGAGCCCATTGCGTGGAACCCCGCGCTCTACCAGTCCGGGCACGGCTTTGTCTGGGAGTACGGCAAGGAACTGCTGCCGCTGCTCGATCCGCGGCCGGGCCAACGTATCCTTGACCTCGGATGCGGAACGGGACAGCTCACCGCCGAAATCGCCCGATCCGGCGCGCACGTCATCGGGCTCGATTCGTCGGCAGGCATGATCGAAGAAGCACGCCGCCTGCACCCCGCGCTTTCCTTCGAGTCCGGCAATGCCACGACACTGCATTTCGAATCTGCATTCGACGGCGTGTTCTCAAACGCCGTTCTGCACTGGGTCAGGGAAGCCGATCGCGCCGTGGCCGGCGTGTGCCGGGCGCTCAAGCCCGGCGGCCGGTTCGTCGCCGAGTTTGGCGGATACGGCAATATCCGCCACCTGCTCGATGCGGCGTACGGCGCGATGGGCGCGCTCGGCATCGCCCGTCCCGAAGATCTGAATCCCTGGTATTTCCCGACCATCGGCGAGTACGCCGGCGTGCTCGAGGGCAACGGACTGAGCGTGACCGCCGCCTGGCTGTTCGATCGCATGACGCCGCTCGAAGGCGGCCGCGACGGGCTGTTTCAGTGGATGGAGATGTTCGGTGGCGCTTTCCTGGAGGCCTTGCCGAAGGATCAATGGCCGGCTTTTCGATCGGAATTCGAAACGCGTGCCGCGCCGGCACTGCTGCATGACGGCATCTGGACCGCCGACTACCGCCGGCTGCGGGTCGTCGCGGTTCGGTAGTGGGTCAGTTTCAAAGACCCACTACCGAACTTCCGATGAATCGATAGGGACATGGTGGGTAGCATCAAGCCTACCTTTTCATCCTGACCTCTGTGGTGCTCTCATGGCCGTTACGCGAGGCTCTGAAGACCGTAGTTCGGAAAATTGAAACACCGCAACATTTTATCGCACATTTGTTCGGAAGAGGGCGCTACACGAACGGCTCTCAGTGACCGCTTATGCCGTCCTCAGACGTTTAGCAGGCACGAATCGAATCTCAACACGCTTGTCGAGCGCCTCGGCAATGCGCTTCAACAGCGAGAGAGAATGACCGTCGTAGTCTGCATCTTCAAGCCGACAGATCACAGAAGCGGACGTTCCAACTTTTTTCGCAAGCTCTCGCTGGCTCAGGCCGGCCTTCGTCCGGAGGTCGTAGATTTTACGGGCAATCTCAGCGTTCAGGACCTCCTGCTCGTACTCTTCAATGCGCTTGGGGTCGTCCCCTACGTAGCGGTTGTAAAGGTACTGGACAGTGCTGGAACGAAATTTCCTCTTCGGCAACTTGCTGCTCATTTCAGCTACCTCGGCTTCACTGCGAACTTCGCAAAATCTCCCTCGACCTGCTTCTTCCGTTTAATAGCGGTGTCGATCTCCTTCGGCGGTACCTGCCGCTCTTTGGCGAAGCCGTGAGAGAGAACAACAACGGCCTTTCCTGAAAAAAAGTAGAGCATCCGGTAGTGCACTCCCTGGTAGCTCGCTCGAAGCTCATAGATTCCGTCGCGGAGGTAATCGGCCTCTGGCCTCCGGAGCTCGTTGCCCAGCTCAGCCAATCGGCTGATTCGCTCGGTGCACTTGTCCTGGACCTTCGTAGGCAACTCATCGAGCCAATCACGTAACGGAATCCTCCCTTCCTCATCCCGGTACAGGAAGACTTCGGTCTGGGCCAATCCCCCTCCTTCATGTTCTGCTTTTTGCGAACGCTCGTCAATGTACCATTTCGCCTGGAGGGCCGGCAAACAAGGTAACGGCGCGGGCAACCGGGGGGATGCACAAGGGGGTTTCAGCGGAGCGCTTTGAAACCCCTCGTCTGGGGGGAGCCGCTGCACGAGGCGTGACGGCGCTTCTTGCCGGCACGCAGCGTGTCCCGGCGTTGGGGGAACCTTCCGCGCCCCGGCGTCCCCCTGGGGGGAATGGGTAGTGGGTCAGTTTAAACTGACCCACTACCCGCGGTTCGCGGTTCGATGTGACCCCGGCCTGAGGTATACTGCCGACAGTCCGGCGCGGCCCAAGCGCTTAGTCACAAACCCTGAAAGGAGTTCGATCGTGAAATTCTCTCGCAGAACAGCCATGGAGGTTCTGGGTGCTGGAAGCCTGACGTCTCTAACGATGCCGTTGGAGGCGGCCCATGTTCCGGCGCCGCCTAAGGAAAGCAAAGACACGCCGAAGATCGCCTTGGGTATGGGCGACGGTGGTGGATTCGGTGGCGGTCGCGGAGGGCGCGGCGGCGCGGGAGGACAGAGCAGCCCCGCCGGCAATACGCCGCCTCCCGATCCACTGGCTGGTCCGCGCCGCATCAAGCAAATAGGCGTCGACCACGTTCTCGGCGGCCTTGGAGGGATTCCCTGGACGGAGCAGAGCCTTCAGAACGCTATGGAACGCTGGAAGTCCGTCGACATCACCGTCGGGAACCTCATGATAGGTCTCACCCCCGACATCCTCTACGGCCGGCCAGGCAATAAGCGCGACGAGGATATCGAGAAGATCAGGCAGTCCATCGTCGCGGCCGGAAAAGTCGGGTTGCCGGTCATCGAGTACAACTTCTACGCGCACCGCGCCATGGAAGGCTACTTCGAGGAAATCGACACCAAGCGCGGAAACTCCGGCTGGACGGGATTCGACTATGAGCTCGTCCAGAGCGCCAACCAAAGGTACCGGCCCCGGCCCGAGGAAATCGGTATGAAGTTCAAAGACCTGCCTCCGCTGCCCGGCATCGGTGCGCACACTCTGGAGCAGATGTGGAGCAACATCACCTACTTCCTGAAAGCCGTGATCCCGACGGCGGAGAAGGCCGGCGTGCGACTGGCGCTGCATCCTAACGATCCACCGGCGCCCATAAGCCGAGGGTCGCAGCAGATTATGTCGACCCTGGCGGGCTGGAAGAAGCTCGCTTCGATCGTGAACAGCCCCGCTAACGGCATCACCTTCGATTGCGGCGTCACCCGCGAGCTCGGTGAGGATCCCATCGAGGTCTGCCGCTGGTTTGGCTCGCGCGATCGCATCAATCACGTGCACTTCCGCAATGTCCTGGTGATGAAGCCTTACGAGCGGTACACCGAAGTATGGATCGATGAAGGATTGAACAACATGTTCGCCGTCATGAAGGAGCTGGTAAAGGTGAAATACACCCGCCAGATCTACCCCGAGCACCCGCGCCGGCTGGATTACGACACCGAGCGCGCGCCCCTCGGAGGCTACCCCGGAGGGGGTGGATACGCGGCCATCGCCTACAACGTGGGCTACACGCGCGCCATGTTGCAGGCCGCGATGTCCTGACGGCCGGGGCGGGCGATCAGTGCGTCATCGAGTAAAGAATGTAATTGATCCCGATGCGATAGGCGAGCGAGGCGAAGTGCTCCGGGTATTGCGGGTAGTCAGCCCACTCCCACGCGTCGCCGAGATCCATGTTGTGACAGATGGCCATCATCACCCGTCCGCGATCGTCGAAGACGGCGCGCCAGCGCGCTTCGATACCATCGTCTTCGTAGGTTCGGCCTGATCGCACGTACTGGCGGCCCGGGACCTGAAACCGTTCGTCGAGATTGTAGACGATGTGAAAGATTGGGGAGGCATCTTCGAGCTCGACGACGGGCCGGTCGGGAAAGATGCGTTGCAGGCTCTCCATGAACACGCCCCACTCCATCGTCCCGTGGAAATCGTCCACCATGAGGAAACCGCCGCGGTCAAGATAGTCGCGTAGCCGCCGCGCCTGGCTTTCGCTCACCACCCAGTGGCCGACTTCCACAGCGTAAAGCCACGGCCAACTGTACATTTCTTCGCCGTCGACATCGATGATCTGCTCCACGGAACGCGTGTGCAGGCGCGTCAGCCGGCGGACGCCCTGTACAAACTGGCGCTCGGCCTTGTTGGCGTCGGTGCCCCAACTTCCGCGCCGGAATCCGCCGTAGGAGCGATAGCGCAGCCGCGCGAAAGCCCACTCGGTTTTCTCGCCCGCGTCGGGAGGATCACCGACCGGGTTCTGCATCTCATATTGCAGCCCGCCAAGCCGATATCGCTGGAACGCCAACCCCGTCATCGTCAGAGCGGCGAACGCGACGAGTGAGGCGATACGCATGGTGATCACGATGATTCCGCCAGACGGCCGGCCGCGGCGCCGGACCGGCGCCCTACAAGCTTACGCAAAATGAGCTCAACGAAGTTGAGCCCGATCGCCAGCGCGATGAGGGCCGGCCAGAGCCGCATCGACGAGGGCACCGCGCGGCCGCCGGCGTCGAAGACATCGCCGGGCCGCGGCTGGAACCGCCCGCCCGTGAATCCCGCGAGCCGCTTTAGCAAGTCGGGGTCATTTCCGAAATCCGCGAGCTCTTCCTCCTGGCGGTAAAAGCCGATCTCGGGGAACGACCGCGACTCTTCGAGCGGGCGCAACCGGAACAGACCCTGGCGTGAGCCGATCGGAACTTCCCCGCGGAAAACTCCCTGCGCCACCTTATGCACGGTGACGGGCTGACGGAAGCCGTCCGGTCCCAGCGCGAAGATGTCCGGAGCCTGGCGCGGCTCCGTTACGTGCCGCGCCAGCCGGTACTCGACGACCAGCCGGCTGTTCGCTGTGTCCCACTGTAGGGACGCTTCCCCGGCCTGCGCGTGCGGCAGCAGGTCACGGAACAGATTGGCCCAAAAACGGTCGTAACCAGGCCAGCGCACCCAGTTCTCGGCCCAACGGCTCTTGGCGTCGGAAGTAAACACCGCCGATCGCCCAAGTCCGTATTGCCATCGCACCAGCAACGGATCTTTCTGATCGACTCCCAGGATGGCATCGGCGGTCGGCTTGGCAATGAACCGCACGAATCCGCGCAGTGGCGGCGCAGACCCCATGTCGACGCCTTCGAGAATCTGTGCCTGCTTGAGCACCACCGGCGACGCTGGCTTTTCGATGGCCGTCGACCCGGTGTGCTCCATAACGTCGCGCAGCAGGATCTGTTCGAGGTTGGAAGGATCCGTGAGGAAATACGGCTTGCCTTTCGCCGTGGTCGCGACCTTTTCCAGATAGGCGCGATTGACATCCTGGCCGAGGCCCACCGTTGAGATGGTTACGCGCTGCGATGCGGATTCCCTGGCCAGGCTGATGCTGTCGCCCTCCTCGGAGATACCGTCGGTCAGCAGCACGACGTGCTTGAACGTCGCGTTGATCGGCAGAATCTTGCGGTAGCCTTCCGTCAGCGCCGGCGCGATCTGCGTGCCGCCGTCGGGCGTGATGCCTGCCACCAGGCGCTTGATGAGAGGCCGGTCCTCGGCGCGCCGGATGGGCACCGCCCACTGGAACGAGTTGTCGAAGATGAGTACGCCGACAAGATCGATCGGCCGCAGATTCTCGATCACGCCGATGGCCGCCAGCCGTGCCAGCTCCATTTTCTTTCCTTCCATCGACGACGACTTATCCATTATCAGCACGATGCAGGTGCCTTCCGGAGATCGCGGCGGCGCCAGCTTCGCCGGAAGCGCGCGGTCCAACGCATCCTCAATCCCCTTGTCCTCGGCGTAGACATTGCGCTCGCCGCCGATGACCATCAGCCCGCCACCCTGCTTTACGAAGGCCTCGATCTCCACCTTCGCCGCCGGGGCCGAACCCTCCAGGTCCCAATTGTTGAGAACCACGATCTGGAAGTCGGCGAGCGAAGCAGGAACTTCGCGCGCCGCCTGGATCTCGAACTGCGCCGCCTCCAGCGTCTGGCGCAGGTGCGATTCCGAGCCGGGAGGATCGAGCGTCACCAGCAGAACTCGCGGCCGGCGAAGATTGATCGCCTGGGCGAACCGCACCTCGTCCAGTCCGTCCGCGCGGATCACGCCGGAAAGCTCCAGCGCGCCCGATGAGGCAATGCTCGTGTTCAATCGCACCAGGTTGTCGCCCGGATCGAGGCGTATGCGGCTCGATCCGAGCAGCCGGCCTTCGGCGAAAATCTCGACCAGGCCGGCGGCGGCGGCCGGGGAGCTGACGGCTATGTCGAGTGGGAACCGCTCGCCGCTGAACACCAGCGACGGCGCGCTCACCGATTGCAGTCTGAGTTGCGGACGGGGCCGGCCGGAAAGCGCGAACGTGTCGACAGGCACACCGAGTTGACGCGCCTGCCAGGCGGCCCGCAGCACGCTGCCGCGGTTTTCTTTCCCATCGGAAACCAGAACGAGCCTTGGGACCAGGCCCGCGGGGGCCGCGGCAATACCGTCGCGGATCGCGGTCTCGATGTCGGTCGCGCGGCCCTGCTCGCCTGGAGCGGGATCGAGTCTCCATTCTCCCTGCGCGTCGGGTTCGCGCACGCTCGTGTCGCGCGCGAAAGTCACCACGCGGCTCCAGTGCCTCCCGCGCGCCTTCTCGATATCGCCCACGAGCGTGGCGGCGGACGTGAGGTCGGCGGGCGGGATGCTGGCCGAAGTGTCAACGAGGATGGTGGCGGCGACTTTCGTTTCCCACGTAGAGAGCCTGGGCTCTGCGAGGGCCGCGAGAACAGCCAGCAGAACGACGGTCTTCAGCAGGAGTCCGGTCCGGCGCGAAGTCCGGCGCCAAAGCAGGATCGCCCAGGCCAGCGGGAGAGGCGTCAGGAAAAGGACCCAGGCGCGATCGAAGCTCATGAGGCCCTCCGCAGCCACTTGCGGGTCTTTTGCCACCGCCGCGGAAGATCGACACGTAGCACGCGCATCCGGGGCGTCTTCATCATCACGCTGGATCGGCCGTAAATTGTCCACTCCAGCGCCAGCAGCAGTGCGCCCAGCACGGC